>ERZ1740062.802-NODE-802-length-14439-cov-12.757300_pt1 | contig 14439 bp, 8 predicted proteins | sample MGYA00581741_ERZ1740062 | MGnify/ENA primary metagenome ERZ1740062 (study PRJEB43018, sample SAMN04849747) | marine metagenome | isolation source: floating plastic debris | place: Pacific Ocean | collected 2008-09-01 | study: EMG produced TPA metagenomics assembly...
GAGACTTCATGCTATCAGGACACCCTGGCCATGAGCCTTTAAGTATAGGTGGAAGTTTCTTCAATGAATCCAACTGACCAACTGAATTAATCTTAGGTTTGCTCAGAGTGTTTAGTCATTTATCTATTGTTGGGTCAAGCTTGGTGAAAGCTTTATTCAGATGAGCTTATTTTGATTTAGCTCGAGGGTCTAATGACCCAAACTCTAACAAGGTTGGGACCATAATTCAAATTAACATTGTAGATGCAGTGAATCCGTTGTCGCTTTGTTTCAGAGCAAAACAAAGCTCCATAACAAATGTCTCATCCGAAAAAAAAGCATTTTGTTCCAAAATGTCCATTCTTTTAGTCCTGGATAGCTTTTTAAACTCAATACGCCCCTGTATGCAACTATGAATTAAACTTCAAAGCGCCCTGAAGTGAAGAGAGAAATTTCAGCGATAGAAAGATACTATTGAAATTGTTTATTGAGGATTTCTATAAGTTTACACTTAAGATAATATTGAGTTTTGTTTTGCCTTTTGAGAACCAAAAGTAAGTAATAGCACTTAGCAACCATTAATATAATTTCAAGTATTATGACGTGACCTAAAGCGCCAAGTCAATAAAAGTGGAGACAAAGCGTCCGCAATATCGGCTGTCAATTAATTATCCGAGTAGCTCGACACGTGTCAGAATTTGTGGGAGAATCGAGCGTTTTCAACATAAATTCTCCATACTATAACTTTCTGTTAAATAAAACGATGTGTATCTGCTATAATCTGCCTTATAGACACATAAATAGTCAACTACAGGTTAGTTGTCATCCCACAAGCTGTTTACATGTCAGTTGCAAGTATACTTTGTAGTTGTGCACCCACATACTAAGGGTTCATAATTCCTAAGAAATCATCGCAGGGTATGAGTTAACCAAAATCTACCAATAGGCTCAGCCATTATTCACATATTGGGGTTTTATTGACCAGGTGCTCCTGCACAGTGAAATCATAGCAAAGGGAGTGTTTCCATAAGTCACCAGGCGCAGGAGAAAGAGGCTAGTTGAGATTGAGCTGAGAGTTTGATAAAAAGAATCTGTAAGTACAAGGTGTCACAGTCATTCCCATTCCCTAGCCTTTTTAACACGATTGAGTGAAGGGTGTTGACCACCACAATTAATTATTGTAGGGATGCGTTGAAAGGATCTATGTCGCACTCTGAACTTGAGAAATTTGAGAAGCTAGAGTTGATTGAAATATTGTCAGAAGACATGTTTGCTCAGATGACGATGTCAATCACAAATGAGATTGATCACTCGCTAAATTCTGCTTTTATAAGCTATTTGGTTGTTTCACAAACAATAGGCTGCTTTCTTTTGCGCTGTGTTTTCAGAATGTGCTTTTCTGATCGTGAGAGTTAAACCAAAAGTTCTACCACGAGGTTTAAACAGAGGATGAATCCATCAATTTAAAATACCCAGTACATGTATATAAGTCTAAGGATCAGCCCACCCATAAGCAGTAAGCACTTGTGGTTGGGCTGATCCTTAGACTTATATACATATATTTGGTATTTTAAATTGATTTATGCGCATAAATAATATTTTTTGCCTATGAGCCCTGCAAACCGTGCACAGCATTATCTCCTTAGAAGATTTTATTTCTTCATAGAAAGTTTCAAAGAAAAATAGAATTGATTTAAATCTCACATCACATATTGGGGCTCATTGCTGGTTTTCAGGACATGTCAATTTTAGATGAAGACAAAGATGAAAATCTATTTCACCGTCTGATAAAGAACGAAGATCTGAAGAACTCAATATATTAATATAAGGAAACACAATTCAGAGTGATCAAATTTATTTATCTCACATTGCACAAATGGCTTAGCTTCTGATTAAGAATGAAGATCTGAAGAGCCTTTTCTCACATTTTGAAGAATGAAGGTTATAAATTGCCTTATTTGTTACAGATCAAGATTGCATTTCCAAAACTTTTGAACACTGAGGAATCTGAAGATCGCCACAAAATGGTGAAGAAAATAAAGACCGCATTGCGTGCAGGGAGCCCTTTTCTCAATTTAAAGATAACAAAAAAGATTTTGATCGCATTGATATGTAATATTGTGAAGCACCATAAAAGTCTTATTCTATTTGATAATTTGATAGCAGGTTGGCAGCTATAACAGCAGCGCTTCTCTCGAAATTTATCAGGCATAATAAATTTTAAAATAAACCTTATGTATATAATGTTTAAATTTAAAATATGTATCAAAACATATATTTTCCTCAGATTCCTCAAACCTCTGAACCGAAAATTCAGGCCCAATTTACACTTCAGGAGCATAAACCCCATGGATACCGCTATCATAGTCCAAAGTGCAATGGGCTAGAGTACCTTTACCAATAAACATTGATCAGGATTGTCTTGTCTTTCAATGCGTAGAGAGTTATCCTCTCTAGAGTACAGCGGAAGCCATAGAACTCAATCTGCGAACAGGCAGAGGGGGATTTTTAGACTGCATGTTTTAGTCGCATTCTGTAAGGACCTGGCTAGGATGAATGGCACACCACAACCAAATCAGAAATGACTGCCGGCGCTGGGAATCGAAACCAGATCTCTTGATCACAAGCCTCAACCCTTAACCATCGGACCATTCATGACTGATCAGCATCAGCATTGCATTTCAACAATCGGCTGGGACATTGGTGCTCACAATTGATGTTAAAGGGCGTTATTCAATGGGTTAAGCTATAATATTTGAATTGAACATTATATTGTAGGTCTAATGTGCACGTACATGTATTTGTTTGTGACTGCCTGCAAATTTGAAATAAATATGCATTGCCAATAACACAGAGTCATATTTAACAGAAACAGTCACAATTTTTGAACCTAGGCACGTCTCCAACAAAGTTTGAATATAAAAACGATGCTAAAGAACGCGCAGTTCAAATCAAGTTATTTTTAACACACTCATCCATGAGTGTTGAGTGTATAGATACTTTAAAGTTCATTTTACGTGATAATAAATTTTTGCGATATTTATATAAGGATTGTTACATACTTCCCTGTGCTTTTTTTGCGATGATCGCAACCACAAGTATTTTGATTTATGAAGAACAATGATCAAGTCCAAGATGAGTTGGTAGGGCAAAAATAAAGTCAACATCATGTTTTATAAGGCACGCAAAACTGAAGCATTAGATCAGTAGCAGCAAAGGCAATACTGAGACACGAGGCAGGGAGGCATTTCAATTCAAAATTTACAATAAAATAGGGTAAATACAGCCTTAGTGATGGGGTTGTGTTCAGTTTATTTGGTGAAATTCATGTGAGGCAAGGAGGTGATTCATAATTCATTTCCAAAATTCCAGATGGGGCACAAGGGGTTTTCATTTTATAATATATAATTTTTGCTTGCCTAACCATCCAGAAGCAGATCTAGGGATGACTGTCCATAAAAGCCTACTATCACAGACTTGATGGCACTCTGCAATTAATGGGCTGGTTTACATGTAGTTCATTAGTTAATTAATTTAGTTAATGTCACTTATAATTACTTCAGATTTGTAATTAAAATTCAAGAGTATTTCACATCTTCTTCATCAAGGTTCATAGACAGAGCGGTGCGATTGGTTTTGTCTACGACCGCAACTAAGCTACTTTGTTGTGGCATAACAACCTCCGCCATGTTGCAAATATAATCATACCTATTCATCAATATGAAAAAATTGGAGTCAGAACTCCCTGAGCCTAACATGCTGTGCAGGAGACAAACTTTTGTGCGCTGCTACATTTCAATCAGGGTCCTCTTTAGCTCGGCAGACATGACGATTCACCGATGAGATCCTCCAAACGAAAATGAGACTAAAACATTACCATTATAAAAGTAAAGTGGTAAGCGCAAAAGGTTTCTCTCCCAAATTATGTTAACAACAAGATTTTTGCCAAAATCACTGAGCCCTCAAAAATCCCAGAGAGAAGCCTGATTCCAGTGGTAACATTTTTTAGTGCTCTTGTACCAACACTCCGCTTGCTGGGTGTGGCAGAGTCTGAGGCCTCCAGACTAACATGTATATAGAATAATTACGTATGCTGCTAGGCTTATAGAGATTATTACAAGGAGTCTGCCCTATTGTTGCAGATTTCCATTTTCCAAACATCTAAAAAATTCATATACATGTGATCAGTTGTAACTTAGGTACAATCACCCTTCGATATAAAGAGGTTACATTCTATTTCCTAGGCTTGCCACTGACGCTCAACGTCTGCTCAACTATACTCCTGGAACAAGTTCGCAAGGAGAGAAAAATACGCTTAGCGTTGAAGTCAAATTACTGCTGGTGATCCTTGAACATATTTTAATGTTTCCATTATTGATAATAAACATTATCATCTGTTTCTGTTTTGTCGTTTTTTATGAGAACTTCTCCTGATCTATTACCTTGCAACCATCATCCTTACTGACTGAATACTTGATGTATTTTCTGAGCTGTTATTTGATTCATTGATGTTTTCAAACTCGGTGCCAAGTATACCCCAAGGCCCAATGCCACCAGATGAACACCTTGAAGTTTGATCCAAATATTTTGGAGAAATAGTTGCAATCTCATACAAAGAGAGGGGATAACTCCATGATATAGTCTGTGGTGCTAAATATCAATGTCATGATCAGCAGTCTAGGAGTAGCAGTGGCTGTTGTTAGCAATCATTCTTCGTGTTGCAGTTGTTGGTGGGTTGAGCCGTTGAGGGCTCCAACGCACAGTTGTTAAAGGGCTGTAAGTGGCCCTGTTGCTATCAACTGCGTCTCCGTTGGAGCCCTCAAACTAAGTTGTTGATAGAATTCTTTGTGTTGCAGTTGTTGATATAGCATTCTCCAGCTGATATTGACGGTGTCCCGTGCCTATGTACTGGAAATTGACATCCATAGATCTTTATCCCCACTTCTTATAATTGATACAATGATCTTATTTGTCAGATGTTCTTAGCTAGTGATGGTACATATGTTGGGTGTAATATTTTCAGTAATAGTGTCTTCGTATACTTCAGACTCTGTGAGACGAGTGACATTGACTCATCCAAATGCCTCTGACCTCTAATGTTTAACATAAAGTCATTGTTCCTCTTTTGGTTGATACCTGTTAACTCATAAACCACTTTGGGAAAATTCAACCGTTGTATTCACGCTTGTATTCCAGGTAGATTGCGATCAGGTTTCAATCCTATTTAGGCAAACCAGCCACAAGTTTGAGTTGTGCCCATAATTGAGCAGGTATTCTCAATGGCGTTGATGCTCAAGCAACAAAATAAAACAACTCAAGATCTGGATGTCGCATCCACTGAATTGGTCGCATCAATGCTAATTGCTCCGGAAAGTGAGGTGGCCCTCTGGGTGATATATTGAAAGAGCACCATGGTGCTATCGAACTATATGTAGCCGAAGCCAAATATTGCCTTTGCTGCCGTACGTGAACTTCTTGATTTGTTATGTTAGGGTATGTTCAGAGTTCTCACCAATGCATTATTTTGGAATTTTCGGGCGCATTCAACAAAAAATTGCATATCAGATTATTTCCGGGATTTCCGGTCAAAAGTTGGATTGTGGGAATGTTCTGGACATGCCCGATTGAAATTTTAAGCGCTGGAGCCAGACAGCAATTATACCTCCATAATCTTTTCAGTTATTTGGTTGCTAAGATGATATAATTTGTGCATTTGGTAATGAAAAGAAATGAGTGAGTTAAGTCATGTATTGATCATGTTTTCTCCAGTTTTCTTCCAATGTCTATGGTGTGTCAGTGTGTCAATACTTAGTAATTTAGTATAGCAGTACAACTGCCATGTACCATTGCAAGAATACCTCAATTGCAAACCATCATGATACATGAATAATCAATTGATAAAATGACTTCCCAAAAAATTATGTCAGAAGATTGTCGCACTTTTATAAAGATTGTCTTGGCCAGTTACATGTCAAAAATTTACGATTGCAATTAAAACATTTTTTGTAGTCTTATCCCTTTGTATCAGGAGAAGACTTCTTTATCTTAGGCTACACCAATAAAATGTCTTGATCTAGATGACATCAGTGGCCAACTGAAGCTGGAGGGCTGGCTGTACAGTGTTTTACTTTTTTATTCCCGCTTTAATTAGGAGGCACCATTTTATAAGCAATTTGGGAGAGGGGGGCCATTTTACTGGTAATTTTGGAGAGGAGGACCCAGTTTAATGGCTATTTGAGAGAGGATGTACCATTTTATTGGGTAAATTTGAGAGGAGATTTAGTGGAATTTTTTTATCTATGCTCAAAACTGTGCTGGAGGGTGGCTGGAGTTTCATTTTATGACCCATACTTTTCCTGGAGGGCTGGACATCTAGATAAAGTTATTTTATTGGTGTGGCCTTATGGTCAGATGTTGTTTTTATGACAGGCCCATGATATTGATATTACTATAAATGCAATAAAACATGATACACTAAACAAACTCTTGGCCATTTTGAACATTAAATGAGGGTGTGTTTTTGGTTCAAGAGTGTATTCAATTATGGTAATCAATCATAGTGCTGAGAAAAACACACCTGGATATTTATGTAAATTTCAACCCAAAGCAATTTATTTTTAAAATTTAGCGTCTGCAACACAATAAATAAGCAGTAGAATCAACATGTAATCTTTTAACAAGCTTACGCATTCATATGCTGTATGTATGTCAAACCAGCCACTTATAAAGGCAAACTGATCACGCAAAGACCATAAGCTTTTACTCATTTCACATTAATACTACGTGTAGAGTGGAAAGGTTCAGTAACTAGACTTGCATGTGGTAGAAGTGTTTCTGGACAATCATGGCTTTAGCTTGTGATATTCATGGCCGTAAGAGCAGTATGGTGAGAAAAGTCAGTATGGGGCGAAGAACAAGCACTTCTAGAAAAGCGAGTATTCTCTCCGACCAGCTGGTAGGTTATACTTACATTCAATGATTCTTAGTTATGTACAATAATCATCATTTCCGTACTTATTCACGCATGGTAGTGTCATTGTATTATCAATGTATCACTGACCATTTTATTTTATCATTTGTTATCTATAGGTTATCTAAGAAAATCGAGTATAAAGTATAATGTGACGAAATATCTATATTTAAATGAATATAACAGTTGTGTAAATTAAATTGGGCCTAGCATCTCTCCAGCATATGCACTATTATAGTAGTATTTTAGTTTTGACCACAAAATGAATCCTGTTCGACTGTAACTGCACTCGCCGCCTATCCCCATTCCAGCTGGTTCAAGTCCTGTTGCACTAACACACATTGTTCAAGTCGAGCCGAATCAAGGAATAGGCATTGAACTTTTGCCTTTGGGACAATGTATGTCATATAATATGTTATGGATACATGTAAAATTAAAAATAAATGTTATTGCTTGTTTAATTGTGGGCGTTCTAAATCTCGACTGCAATAAAGTTGTTGTCGGGTTCAGAAGGCATTATGGAATGGTGAAAATTGGCCATGTGGAATACGTACCACTGTACTCAGTTTGGCCAATTCGCAGCCAGGGTCGAATAACTTTTGAACTTGCCAGCCGTGGGTTAGTGGGTTAACTCCTTGGTTTGAAACATTAGCAACTGCAGAACTGGCTACCCATTGTATTGTGTTAGCGGTTAGACTAACCAATCAGTCTGTTCCTGGCAAAAAACGGCATCAAAATACGTTGATTGGTTAGTCGATATTGTCTGTCTCCCTTCAAATTAAGTGTACTATCCATGTTCATCGATGAGATAAATACACATCTCATTGGTACCATAAGGAAGTTTGCTCCCAGATACATTCATCTACATATACAAAGTTGTCTTTTCATGTGTATAGGGGAGATAATCCTTGCTGTCATACAGCCACATATTTACTTAGAAAACTTTTAGAAAACTTTGAAAAGTCATGAACAGGTGGATTTACTTTTACCCACACTAAACGTCATCACTTCCAGTGTAGATGCTCTCACTCATTTTGGAAGAAGTGAAATTTTGATTTTCCATTCTTTGGCTGCTCTGTAGGGAGAAATGGCAGCCCCAGAGAAGTTGAGCTGGTCTAGTGACAAAGATGACTATGAGCTTGGAGATGTGATAGGATCTGGAGCCACCTCAGTAGTCCAGAGAGCAACTTACCTGCCTAGGAAGGAGAAGGTGGCTATCAAAAGAATCAACTTGGAAAAATGTAACACTTCAGTTGAGGAACTGTTGAAAGAAATCCAAGCTATGAGTCATTGTCAGCATGAAAATGTTGTACAATACTACACTTCATTTGTGGTAAAAGATGAGCTGTTTGTGATCATGCAGTTGTGTGATCATGGGTCTCTCTTGGACATTATTAAACATAGAATGAAGACATCCAACACAAAAAGTGGTGTGTTGGATGAGGCGTCCATTGCCACTGTTTTGAAGGAGGTTTTAAAAGCTTTAGAGTACTTCCATTGCAATGGCCAGATTCATAGAGATATAAAGGCTGGTAACATTCTTCTTGCTAAAGATGGAACTGTTCGAATCGCTGACTTTGGTGTGAGTGCATGGCTGGCTGTCGGAAAAGACATGGCTCGAGACTCGGTTCGTCACACTTTTGTCGGTGCGTATGGCATATAACCCTGTCTGGTAATTTTCTTACCTGCAGACCTTCAATGTTGAGTAGAGGGATGAAAAAACTTGTGGTCACAGGGGCTATGCAGTATTTTGTTTAAGACTTGTGATTGAGGCGGTTGGAGTTACGATCATTCCCCTGACCACAAACCGGGGCTATGCAATAGTTTGTTTAAGTCCTGCGATCGAGACGAACGGAGTTACAATCATTCCCCACCCCTGTGCTTCTGATGAATTGATCACACTGCCAATGACAAGGTGATCACGGTCATGATTATTTGTCCCTGAGTAGGGCCTATGTTTATTATAGGCCTAAAGCCCATATGGCCTAGTCTACACAGGGGTGCGAGTAGTTTCCCCTTGAGCGGTTGAGTGCACCACGATTGCCCTTGTTGTGTGATCAAAGTGTTAGGCTTAATTCTCCTTACTATTAAAAAAAAGCAGGGTTTTTATCTTGAGTCTGGGGAAATCATATGTTGCACTCTAGGTGGCAAGTAGTTTGCTCCTGTGCAAATATGTTTTAAATTCTGGTATCCAATTTTTCAATGTATCACTTTTCCAAACTTGTCCTGTCACATTTATTGCGTCAAACTCTAGATAAACCTTCAATTAACTTCACCATTTTGACATATGTCTAGCCTACCAGTGAATAATAGTGCACACAGATATAAAGGGCGTGATCATGTTGGTCTTGTGGTGAGAATTATCAAAATTGTGATAAGGCGCCTTTCGAGGATTGATTGCCATACATCATACGCTCCCTAGTCCCTTGTGAGGAATGCATAAATACCCTAGACACATTAACTTTAGCTAGTAAAAAGTTTCACACTGGTGAGTTTATCAGGTAAATTAGCTAACTTTATTTTAGCTGCCTTTGGTTTCCCTCCATTATAAAATTGGCCTATATAAAAATAGAGTGATTAGCTATTTTTTAAAATTAGCTACCGGTACCACAACTAGCGAAAATCGCAAAAGTTACTACTGATGAATACTTTTTGTTTCTAGGGTAGCTAATAATGGCGTGTTCACTTTTTGCTTGCAGGAACCCCTTGCTGGATGGCTCCGGAAGTGATGGAACAGGAGACAGGCTATGATTACAAAGCAGACATTTGGTCATTTGGAATCACAGCTATAGAACTAGCCACTGGTTTGTAGTTTATTTTAGATCTTAAGACATTAAACATACCGAGAAGCGGTGCTACTGGGGACACGCAGGGCTATTCGGGACTGCTGACTTTTTGTCATGAACAGCGACTTTAATTTGTGATTTGGTACAAAATCTCGAATTAGCCTCATCGTTCATGAAAGGCATTCAGCAGTCAACGTACAGAATGTTTGTTAAACCCTCCAAAATAGCCCCACTGTCCCTACCCTAGTAGCCCAGCTTCCCGATACTGTGAGTAGGTACCAGGGTGGTATAAAATGGTAAATCTCTGGTAGGGCCTACACTATTTTGATGAATGTCAAAAATAATTTGTGGATATGAAGTTTTGTTCTTGCCATCTTATGATCTTTAATAAATGTTAGCATTGCTCCATTGATCCATCAAAACTTTATTGAGCATTCTGCCATTGTAAGCCAAGGATTGATTAGAAACCGATTCAAGAAAAGACCGATCAAAAATAAAATAAACACACAGAGAATCACCAACTGGATATTTATTAGGTGTAGTTAAATGACACCTTCAGTATAGCCTACACGCTGACTGTAAGAAGGTAATTCGTGAGGCAATATACTCTGGAGTAGTGAATTGCCTGCTGATTTGTATGTGGCATCATTGTCTAGATTGTGAAATTGGCTTGTGTGAAAACTACAGGTGTATTTTTCCTGGAAGCATCCGGCTATTGAAATATATTCATTATGACGGTTTTTATTGCAATGTGCTATTTTGATGATGGATTGTTAGTTTTATACCTCTGAAATAGGAAATATGAATCTGCATTGTTGGTATAACGGAGGGTTCTGTTTGTTCAATAACGCATGGAATGTGAGGAAATAGATGCAAAATAAAGCATTATGCTTGCGGAATTCCCCAGTAGGTTATTCCCAAGATGGTTTGATACTGTGGCTCGGCAGTCGCCAAGATTTCATGCTGCCAGAAATAGTCTTCTAGGGAAATCTATGGAAACAATGCTTCATGCTTCTGCAATCATTTCTTAACATTACATGTCAAAAAACAAACAGCCTATGCAACTTTGTTTCTTAAGTCAATCCTGTGTAAGAACCAAAGGCATATAATAACTCTTGAGTACAAATGTAGATATATGCCAATGGTGAGAACTCATTTGTTTTGTCACTTTAGTCATCAATACATATAGCCTATGTATTTGAAGGAAACCTAATATTTTTAAACCGTTTTTCATGATTACAATCTGGTAAAAAGCTTTTGTGCACTACAGTATACTCATCCCACCAAGTTGGATGAGTGAAATTCATGTGTCATGTTCATGTTCTGGTTGACTCTGATCACTGTTCAATTCAAAAAAATCTCAAGTAGAACCTACTTAAATCACTTTTCAGAACCAGCCTCTCCAACAAAGGAACTCATGACCAACAACATAGACTATAAAGATACACCATGTTGACAAAAACACTCTGTACTAAGCCAAAATAGATTATTGGTACCAGTAAAAGTCGATCTCTGTATTATTCATCAAGTTTGGGGCTTGATTGAATTTGGTGAGTTTTGACACACAAGTAAATCTTACTAACTAGGCCTAATTACTACTTGATAGGAACTGCCCCATATCACAAGTTTCCTCCAATGAAGGTGCTGATGCTGACGTTACAAAACGACCCGCCCACTCTCGACAGCGGGGCCGATGATGAACATCAGTATAAAAACTACGGCAAGACGTTTCGCAAGATGATAACTCAATGTCTGAGAAAAGATCCTCTTGAGAGACCGACGGCTAAAGAACTGCTGAAACATGACTTCTTCACCAGGAAATCCAAAGATAAGGTTTGTGTTGTGATAATATGGTATCTGAGATGAAATTGTTTGCAAAAATTATTCATCAGTTGAAATTTTAGCGATTATTGCTTCTTCTTCTAATAATGATAGCTAGTGTAAAAGTGGTGACTTGAAATTTCAAGTAGGTACCCCGATGAAAAGAATCAAACCAAATAGCTTAATTTTTTTACACAAAGTTTCTAAGGATAGAGTCTCTCAGAGCCGTGCTTGACCCAGTAGCATCATTGATACGTTATTCCGCAGCATAAGTGTTGGCTAATCATGTGCACTACACATGGTTCCTTGCAGAACTTTAGCATTGGCAATGAATAAATTGCTCAGTCAGTTCAGTTTGTGTGACAAATTGGTAAAGCTGTTTGATTCTGCCATCAGGTTGTTTTCATCAATTATCATCAAATCTCAATTTCACGAGAAAAAATTCCACAGTTAACCTGATTGGGCTGGTTCTTCATTGGGCAGTCATAAGTTCCTGATTTGACCGGTTCGTGCCAAATGTTGAGATATATTTGGATGCACTCTTGATCGGCTTGAATAAGTAGGCCTATGTTTTGGAAAAAAGACTAGAAAATGAAATGTTGCTTTTATAAATGGGCCATAAAGTTTATGGTTTGCCAAGATGTACCGATATAATTTTTGTGATTTAAAGTGTTCAGTTCACGTTATCTCTGCTCTTTGTGTTTTGTGTGATTCTAAAATATTCATGTGACAAGATGGGACCAATGATTAATTCCATTTCTTCATCATATGGCTCTTCTCTCCTATGGTTTTTCCTTATCCAGAAATAACCGACATTTGGAAGAACCCAACTATCGGGTTCTTCCTGCAACTCCACTGGGATGGAACTGCTCATCATATCATGAGTCATGGCTTAGGAAGTGTTGGCTTTTTCCAGATGTAGGACTACGCTTATATTCTGACTTCATGTATTTACATGTATTATATCGATTGACTGTGTTTTAGGCGTACCTACTTAAAGCCCTGATATTAGAGGGAGGTAGCGTGGTGAATGCTCAGAAGGTAAGGCGAGTACCGGGCTCCAGTGGAAGACTACATAAAACTGAGGATGGCACGTGGGAATGGTCCGATGATGATATGGACTCAGACAGCCCAGAAGGTTGGTTAAAAGACCTATCCGCGTATGATTGCCGGGTTTTTTTTAGAAGTTTAACCTCATCATCACTACTGTCTGAAGGTATGAGAGGTTGGGGCGCCACACCCTCCGCCCGCTTAAAGTAGAACATTCATTCTAGATTTTGGCCAGTGTGAGTGTATCATGAAACTGTTCCTATTTATCAATTATATCAATGAAATCAGTATTATCTGTATCTATCTAATCTAGGTAGGTAAAGCTGGATTGGCCATGAGAGTTGTTAGGCCCTTTTGCATTTACTTTTGGTTGTAGGTGTTATGTACCAACCCCAAACCCAATAAATGAGAAAATCTGATGATAAAATGAAAATAGGCTTGGGCAAAAATATAGTTTTACCATTTGTTTGTTGTAACTCGCTGATGCAAACTATTCTATTCAATGTGAGTTATTATGAGGCTTGCAGACTAATGAGAAATGCTGTTTCACAAAAATATGAAGAAAAACATTGTAGCTAAATGAATGGCCGCAAAACACGTCTTGTCATTTCTGACAATACGTCATGTACATCATTGGCAATTTCGAGATTATTTATTCTATTTTTGGAATACGCATGTAGTTATATTGGTTTGTGTTAAGAGTGAAGTTGTCCTCTCAATGCACCGGCTTTATTTATTGTCAAATACATGTACACAGTATTTCATATCATATTGGTGTCTTGGTAAGATTTTTGAGCTCTTATGTGACTATTTTGGAGCAGTATTGCTAATCTTGTCAATACGGCATGCTAACATTGGAATTGTCTTCTTATATATTGAAAACTCCCAATGACGCTTATATATGAACAGCCAGTCAGATTTGACTCAGTCAAATCTGACTGGCTGTTCATCACTTCACTTAGTCAAAAGTACTGCAATCTGATTGGATGATATTGGGAAAAATTCACAAGGCAAATTTGATTATTAACATGCCTTATTTGGTAATTGGGCTATTCCAAGATTGTTCCAAAAATAGTAACAAAAGAGCTCACAGATCTCATCATGTCATTGACTTGTTGCAAGATGTAGTCTTGCTAATGATAGACATAGCAGACGCATTGGGAGACAATTTCACAATGAACACAGTCATCAAATGAAGTGTGGCGTGATGATCTCAGAATTATGATAAATATTGCTCTATTGTTGTCAGAGAAAACCCTGAGTCCGACAGAGTTATTATCTCTTGGACAAAGTCTTCGTAAGCAGCAAAAAGCAGCTGGCATCAATCACCTATTGTTCCGATGATCAAACTTGTCTCCTAATAATTCAATTATTCCTTTTTTGTTTGCATGCAAGCATTGCATTCCTCCCCTCCTCTTTTCCTAGCTGAGGGTTAAAGAAGAAATTTTGAAATCATTACTACTTACATCTGGAGCTACTACCTGTTAGAAGAATGAAAAATCTTCCTCATTGGGTGCGGGATAGTAATGTGTGCAGTTGCAGTCCTAGATTGATGTGCTGATACATAATTTGGTGTAGAGTGGGGTTGTGGTAGATAGTTTCAATTTTGTAGTCTGCTCTCACGTTTAGTCATAGCGCTTAACATTAAGACTATCTGTGCACTACACACTCGAAGATTTGTAGGTTTGGTGCACTGCTATATTCTCAGACACTCTCTCTTAGCTAAAGCAATCACTGCTTAATCATAACTGTAACTATAAACCAGCCTGAGAATGTTTTCTATACTTGTTAGGTAAAGCAGCACAAAATGAGAGAACACCTAGGATCGATGAG
>ERZ1740062.803-NODE-803-length-14439-cov-3.755214_pt1 | contig 14439 bp, 10 predicted proteins | sample MGYA00581741_ERZ1740062 | MGnify/ENA primary metagenome ERZ1740062 (study PRJEB43018, sample SAMN04849747) | marine metagenome | isolation source: floating plastic debris | place: Pacific Ocean | collected 2008-09-01 | study: EMG produced TPA metagenomics assembly...
CGATCCTGCGCCCCATCCGCGCCTTGCCCCGGACCCGGCCCCAGAAGACGACGCCACGGTCGCGCCGGAGGAGCCTGGCCAAGACGCGACGCCCCCCGTCGCCGAAACGCCGCAAGAACCGGAAAGCGCCAGCGTTGCCGAAGGTGCGGCGGGGGCGCAGATCTTGGACCGCGGCGCCGCGGGCACGGTGTCTGACGACCGGTTTGTGGTTGTCGAGGGCGTTCTGCATCTTCGGGATGGCGTCACGCTTGACCATGAGGCTGAGCCCGCGCTGACGCTTGAGATCACGGATGCCGAAACCGGTGCGCTCCGCCGGGTCGAGGTTGCCGTGACGGATATCAACGAAGCGCCGGACGCCGTGACGCTGACGGTTGAACCCATCGCCGAAAACGACGCCGGGGCCACGGTTGGCCGGCTTGACGTGACGGACGCGGATGCGGGCGACAGCCACAGCTTCACGGTGTCCGACGACCGGTTCGAGGTGGTGGACGGCACGTTGAAACTGAAGGACGGCACCGCGCTGGATCACGAGGCCGGACCGGTTTCGGTCGCTGTGACCGCGACGGATGCCGGTGGGTTGAGCCACACGCAAAGCTTCGCGGTAAGCGCCGACGACATCAACGAAGCGCCGATTGCGATCGCCTTGGCCCAGGACGGCGCAAACCTGATCCAGAACGGCAGCTTTGAGACCTTTGAGGTGCAGGATGGCGGCTGGAAACAATTCTCGGACGATGCGTCCGGCGGCTGGGAGATCTCTGGCCGGGCCGAGGTTTGGGATGGGCTGAATGGCATCGCGGCCAGCGAAGGCGCGCAACACGCCGAACTGGACGCGCAGCACGGCCAGGACAGCCTGGCGCAAACCGTCTCGACCGCGCCCGGCCAGGTCTACGATCTCGGCCTCGATTTGCGAGAGCGCTTGGCCGGCGGCACCGATACGGTTGAAATCCTTTGGAACGGCGCGCCTGTGGCGACGCTTGACCCCAGTTCCGACGCTTGGGAACGGTTTGAGCTGCAGGTCGTGGGCACTGGCGACGACCGGCTCGAAATCCGCGAGGTGGCGGGCGAAAACGACAGCTACGGCGCGCTTCTTGACAACATCACCTTGACCCAAGCGGTCGACACGGTTGCCGAGAACACCGCCGGCGCGGTTGTCGGAACGCTCGATATCGTCGACCCGGACGCCGCGGACACCCATACGCTGACCGTGTCGGACGACCGGTTTGAGGTCGTGGACGGGACGCTGAAGCTGAAGGATGGTGTCGCGCTCGACCATGAGGTTGAGGCGGATATCGCCCGCTCTGTCACGGCGACGGATGCGGCGGGCAACAGCCATACCCAAGCCTTCGACCTGCAGGTCGCCGATCTGAATGAGGCGCCCCACGCGCTGACCCTAGACGCTGCGCGCCCCGAGCTCCCGCCGGATGTTCCGGCGCCGGGCGACAGCGTGCCGCTGACCGTCCGCTTGGCCGGTGAGGCCTATAAAGGCGATCCCAAATACGAGATCCGGGTTGACGGGGAGGTTGTGGCCTCCGGCTCTGTGGATTGGTCCCGGGACACCGTCGCCGACGGTAAGTACGACCTGTCCGGCGATGGCAGCGCGGCGGTCGACTGGCGGGATATCACACTGGATGTGACCATGCCCGAGGGCGGGTTTGAGACCGTCGAAGTGCGCTTTCCAAATGATAACTACAAGAAAGGCGTGGGTGACCGAAACCTGATCGTGGACGAAATCTCGCTCGGCGGTCAGGTGATCGAGGCCGAAGGCAGCGCCGTGACCTATCATGGCGGCAAGTTCGCCGATGGCCAAACGCCGGATCGGCGGCCCTGGGGCGGACCGCTGGCCTTCGTCGGGGAGGATGGCTTCGACGCTGTGCCCCCGCCCGAGGCGCCCGAGGGGCCTTATGTGTTGGAAGGCAGCGCCGGCGCGGTGGTGGGCACGCTGTCCGTGGCCGACAAGGATGCCGGCGACAGCCACAGCTTTGCCGTTTCCGACGACCGGTTCGAGGTTGCGGACGGAACGCTAAAGCTGAAAGACGGGATCGCGCTTGACGCGACCGGCGATGCGCCCGTGTCGGTTGCGGTCACGGTGACCGACACGGCGGGGCAGGCACTGCACCAAACCTTTGAGCTCGCCGTTGTCGCCACGCCCGCGGCGCACCGCGACGCGCCGCCGCCTGAGGTGACGGTAGAGCCCAGCTTTGTCGCGCGCTACTTCGATCAGAACACGCGGATCTCTCGGCTCAGCGACATCGATTTCTCGGAAACCCCAACGGCGGAAGAGGCCGTGGGCGAAATCGACTATGCCAACGGTCACGGCAGCTTTTGGGACGGTGGCTCTCGCGACACGTTCGCGGCGCAGATCACGGGCCAGATCCAGGTGCCGGAGGACGGTGTTTTTACCTTCACGCTGGGTGCCGACGACGGCGCGGTGCTTCTGATCGACGGGGTTCCCGTGATCGACAACGATGGGAGGCATGCGTTCCGGACCGAAAGCGGTGAAATCACGCTCGACGCCGGTCCGCACACAATCGAGGTGCTGTACTTTGAAAACACGGGCCGCGCCGGGCTGTCGGTGTCTTGGGACGGGCCAGGGATCGCGGGCCCGGCACTGGTGGAGCCGGCGCCGATGGAGGGTTTGACGGTGATCGAGGGTGAGCCCCTGGATCTGGCGCTCGATTTCACGGCGGGCGGCGAGGGGGCCACGCTGCTGTTGTCCGGTTTGCCGGCAGGCACGACCGTGGAGGCGGGTGGCACGGCCTACACCGCCGACGAAGACGGTGCCGTGGCGATCGAGGGCGGCGATGTTTCGCCCTTGTCGCTGACCGTGCCGCCCGAAACGGCCGGGCCGGTTGACGCGCTTTTGACCGTGACGGGCCCGGGTGGAGAGACCGAGATCCCCATCGCCTTCGAGGTCGTCGACCCCCCTTGGGCAACGCCAGATGACGACACACAGGACAGTGATGCTGTGTATTTGAACGGTTTCGATCAGTCCGGCGAGGCATCGCAGGACGGGCCGGACGCCGCCCAAGCCAGCGACAGCGATCCGCAGGACGATCCGGTCGATGCCGGCGCCCCGGCAGAGCCAGAGCCGCAGCCCGAGAGCGATGCCTACGCGTCCATGATCGGATAGGCGCCGACGCCTCTTTACCAGCGGCTAGGATTTTCAGGCTAACCCCGCACGTTAGAAAGCCCCGGGGTCCCGATGCCAGGACTGGAAACGATCAATCCGCGACGGATGTGGCGGATCTATGTCTCTGCGCTGCTGTCCATTTTCATCTTGGTCAGCGCGTCCCACTTTGCCGGCGCCATCATTGGCGGCGATGCCGAACGCATGGCCGAGGACATCAACACCAGCGGCCGCCAACGGATGCTGTCGCAGCGGATCCTGTTTTTTGCCGCGTCCTACCAAACATCGGGCTATGCCGATGAACAGCGGGAGGAAGGTCTGCGCGCGGCGCTGACCTTGTTCAAGTCGTCGCATGAGGCGCTGACACGGCCGGCGTCGGGGCGGCTTAGCCCAGCGCTGGCCGACATCTACTTTGGCACCGGCCCGGGCCAAGGGCTTGATGCCGCGGTGCAGGCCTTCGTTGGCGATGCCATCGCCGTGCTCGCCGCACCGCTGGCCGAGAAAGAGGCGGCGCTTGACCGGATGAAACTGGCCGGTGCCGGCGCGTTGCTGACCGATCTCAACCGCGCTGTCAGCCTTTACGAGGGTCTTGCGAAGTCCAACGCAAGGATGGTCGAGCAGGTGGCGCTGGCCGGCTACATCCTGGCCATCGTCACGCTGTTTCTTGAGGCGCTTTTCATCTTTCTTCCCTCGCACCGTGCGGTCGTCGCGGCCTTTGATGAGGTGGAGGCGGCGAACCGGCAATTGGAGGAGCGGGAGGCAGACGCCTTTGCCGCGCTGGAGGAGGCCGAAGAAGCCTGGGCAGAGGCCGAGGACGCGCGCGTGACCAGCGAAACGGCGCAGCGCCGGATCGGCGATCTGGTCGCCAACATCCGCACCGAGCTTGCGCTTCCCCTCGCTGCGCTGCTGACGATCGCGGAACGGTTGTCGATGACCAGGTTGCCGGACGCGGCGCTTGGCGATGCGCGGTCGGTGACGGCCATCGCCGATGTCAGCGCCCGAACGCTGGACGATCTGGTCGCGTTCTCGGATCCGGCTGCGGCGCCGCCGACGGGCGGGGCGGCCAATCTGAACGCCATCCTCAAGCGCGCCGCCGAGATTGTTTCGGCGGCCGGGCGTGGCGACCGGCCGGCGGTCGCGCTCGATCTCGACGACGCGGCGCGGACGACGCTTGATGTCTGCCCGGTTGCGATTTTCCGCCTCGCGCTTTTTACCATCGAGGCGGGGGTCGCGGCAGGCGCGGCCGCGGGCCGTGACGCCCCCGTCACGGTTCACCTGCGCCAGACGCCGGGGCCAGAGGGCGTGGACGTGGTGTTTCAGGTGGCGGCGCCCGGCACGCCCTTGGCCACAGACGATCCCCAAACCCTGATCGGGCTTCGGGTTTTGTCCGAGGACCCTGTCCGCGCCGATATCCTCGCCGGCCTGGTCGCGCGCATCGATGGACAGGTGGTCACCCATCGCGCCCCGCCGGACCTGCGCTTTCACCTCAGCTTCCGGGCAAAGCCGGTCCGCGCCCAGCCCCGCCGGGGCCAAGCCCGCGCCAAATCGGGTGCCGGGCCCCGCACCGCAACCGGATAAGATGCCCAAGCGCCGTTCAGCGCGGCCCAGCAAAAAAACAGCGCGCGCCCGCGGGCCGCAAGGCCGACGGACGCGCGTCGCACACCGGTCGATCCGCCGCGCCCGGTGTCCCCCCAGGGCGCAACGACCGCAATGCCGGCGTTAGCCGATCGTGGGCGCTATGCCGTAGTCGACGATGTCTTTCACCCACCACGCCGCGCGGCTTAGCGGACCGGACACGGTGGTCGTGACATCGCCCGAGGCGCCGGTTCCCTCGGTCGAGATTGTGATCTGCTCGCCATCGAAGCTGCGAAGGCTAAGGCGCACAGGCTCTTGATACGTCAACATCTGCTCTTCCAGGATGCCAACCGCGATCCGCTCACCCAGCCGCAGGCTGTCATAGTAGTCCGAGTAGAAATGCACGCCCGCCATGTTGCGCCCAATCGAGATATTGGCGGCGAGCTTGTCCAACTCATCGCCGATGGTCACATCGGCCTGGCGGGCGGCAGGGTTCAACGCGTCCGCGCGGTCAGCCTCAAACAGCGTTGCCGCGCCCGGGACAGACGCAAGCGACAGTTCGCTTTCAAAGAACGCTTTCAAGATCGTCACGCAGGCCCCGGCGACCGTTGCATGACCCGCCCCGTCAGCGGGGTGCATGGGCGAGCCTTCGGAAAACGCCATTGGAAGCAGATAGTTGCAGCCCGCGTCGACCGGGTTGGCGACCGCCGGCGCCCCCAGCGATGTCGTTTGCGCGGCGTTGTGCTGTGCAATCCAATCGAGGATCAGCGGCCGATTGGGATCAGCCTGGCCGTGGCCCAGTTCGGCCAGCATCGCCTCGATCTTCTGCACGGCTTCGGGGTCCATATGCCCGGTGTGCCCATTGGCGACCTGCGCCAACCGTGCGGCGATGACCTCTGGCCGCGCGCGGCGGTGGATCTGGAACTTTTGGCGCCGAACGGCGCGCAGACCGCGCGTCGCGACCTCTGTCACCAGGCTTAGGATATGGGGCGCGCCCCAGGTCGCAAAACCCTCGGAATTCTTCTCACGGCTCTGCGCAATCGGGTTGCCGCCATCGGTGGGCACCCCGGCGTCAAGCAGGATCAAACAGGCGTTGAGGTAGGCCTGGTAGAGAGCGTCGAAATGCACATACGTCGCCAGGTCGCGCGGCGTGGCCACGCGGCGGCACGCGGGATAGCGCTCTTGCTTGCCGGTGTCGGCGCCGTTCTGGACATGCAGCCAGTCTGACCAGTTGGTCATAAAGTCGATGCCGTCGGCGGCCACCTCAAGCTGTTGCGCCACGCTTTGCACGCCGTAAATGATTTTCCCGTCTGTGGGGGTGCGGGTGCCGGCCTTGTTGCCCGTGCCCAGCAGCATGAATTGGGAGATATAGGGCCCCTGTTTTGCACCGCGGGTGGAGCCCCGGAAAAGCGTCCCCATCGTCAGATCGCCGTTGTCGTCCCAAGCCGCGGCGCGTCGGCGCTGCTCATGCGGCAAAAGCGCGGCGCCGAAATAACGTTTGGGCGACTGGCTTTTGTCAAACCAGCTAAGCTATTTCAGATCCGCCAAAATGTCGCCGACCGAGACCGGCGTGGCGCCATCCGGCATCGTCAGACCGGGGACAACATGCGCCGGATCGTCAAGTTCGGTGAAAGTCAGGTCGCGGGTCAGCGCCATCGCGTAGACCGAGGCCATCTCGGCGGCAAGCTCGCTCAACCCCAGTTTCGGGGCCGGCGCCATCGCCACGGCATCGGGGTCGGGGCCTTGCAGCGTAAAATAATGACCGGCCAACGGGCTTTCCCATTTCCGCTGATCGGGGCCCGCGGCGATGTCGAGACAGTTCATATTCGGCGCCGCGTTCACCAGCGCATCGCGAAAATCGGCATAATCCTCGGTCGCGGCAAGGCCGTGGTCATCGTGCTGAAGGCCTTTGGTAAAACTTGTCGGGTGGGTTTTGGGAAACCTGTCCTCTTCTTTATTGGACACCTGCCGCAAGACCGTGGCGCTGCCCGACAGTTTGGTCGCTTCACCGCGCCGTTCGAGCGCCTCGTCGCGCCGCACCGCTCCGAGTTCCGGCTGGGGTTCGAACTTGTTCATTACCGTTCTCCTTTCCGATCTGACATTGTCCCAGGCAGGGGTCGTCGTGAGCGGTGGCCGGTTGGCTCGGCACGGGATCGGGAGAGGGATCCCACGCCGCTCGGATACGGAGTTTCGGGAGCCGGCGTTTTTTCACCGTCAAAGCAGCGTGAATTTTCGTCAAATCTGAATCAAACTTGAGACTTATCCCACAATTTCGCTGCGGCTTTTCTTCGCGAGACCATATATTCGCCCCGCTTTTACCCGCAGCGCGCCGAAGTGGGGCAAATGGGCCAGGTCCGATGCGAATCGCAGACGTAAAATGCCCTTCAACTCTTGGCTGAATGTAAAGTCTAGGGCGCAACCTATGGCGTATTCAGGACAACCGTTACCGCTAGGACTGACCCCCGGCGGCCAACTGATAGGCCTTGCGCATGACCGTGGGAAGGGACTGGGCCGGCGCTTCCTCTGGCGACAGGAACCGCCCGCGCAAGGGGCGGGTGGTCGCCGCGACCTCTGCTTGGGCCAGGTCGAGGATCAGGTGAAAATGTGTGAATGTGTGCCGGACCGCGCCGGGGGTGACGGTCCATGCGGCGGTGCAGGGCGGCGCTGGTTCAGGGTCTGCCACTGTCCAGTCGCTCGACGGCAGTCCGCGCATCCCGCCCAACAACCCTTTCGGCGGCCGGTCCTCCAACAGCACGGCGCCATCGGGACGGCGGGCGAAATAGACAATGCCCCGCCGCGTCGGTTTCACCGCTTTTGGCGTCTTTCTGGGAAGCGTGGCGGCAATCCCGGCGGCGGCGGCCCTGCAATCGCCGCAGAGGGGGCAGAGACTGCAAACCGGGCGGCGCGGCGTACAGATCGTCGCGCCAAGGTCCATGACAGCCTGCGCATGATCGCCGGGGCGCGCCGGCGGCGTCAGCCGGGCGGCGAGGCCGCGCAAACGCTCCTTCGCCCCGGGAAGCGGTGCCTCAACCGCGAAAAGCCGCGCCATCACCCGCTCCACATTGCCATCGAGAACGGTCGCCTGGCGGTCGAAGGCAATCGCCGCAATGGCCGCGGCGGTGTAAGCGCCGATCCCCGGCAAGGCCCGCAGACCGGCCTCGGTCTCGGGAAAGCGCCCACCATGCTCTGCCGTCACGATCCGCGCGCATTTCAGAAGGTTGCGCGCACGGGCATAATAGCCAAGCCCGGCCCAGGCGGCCATGACATCTGCATCGTCGGCCGCCGCCAAATCCTGGATCCGGGGCCAGCGGGCCGTGAACGCGGCATAATAGCCAGCGACGGCCGCCACGGTCGTCTGCTGCAGCATCACCTCTGACAGCCACACCCGATAAGGGTCCGCGCGGACGCCACGCTGCGCCTTCTCCGGCGGGACCCGCCAGGGCAGCGTGCGGGCATGAACGTCGTACCACGCCAAAAGCGACCGGCCGATCTCCTCCGGCTCACGCAATTGTCAGACCTCCGTTAGTGGAATACAGGCTGGCCCGGGCGGTGCCGGTTTGCGAAGGTGTAAACCGTAGCGCGGGGTTGGCGGCATGGCCAGATCCACACGGGCAGCGAAAGGATGACGACATGGCAAAAGAGGGCGCCCGCCGCGGCCGCGGCTTTCGCCAGACCGGCGGTCTGGTCGCGCGCCAAATTCGCCGTGTTTCCGAAAGCCGGGGTTTTGCCGAAACCCGTCTTTTGACAGACTGGGCCGCGATCTGCGGCCCAGAGCTGGCGGCAAAGGTGACACCTGTGCGCGTACACTATGGCAAAGGCGGGCTGGGGGCCACGCTGATTGTTTTGTGTGACGGTGCCCGCGCGCCAGAGGTTGCGATGTCCGCCGAGACGATCCGCGCCCGCGTCAACGCGTGCTATGGCTATAACGCCATCGTCCGCGTCAAGATCACGCAAACAGCGGCGGGCCGCGCGGCCCCCACTGGATTTTCCGAGGATCCCCCCCAATTCGCGGGGAAGCCGGAGCCGACCCGCCGGCCCGAGACCGAGGCGACCGTGCGCCCCGTGGCCGACGAAGCGCTAAGAGAAGCCCTAAGGACCCTGGGCGACAACATCCTGTCCCGCAGCCGGGACCGAAGCCGAAAGGACCGACCGTGATGACCAAAAACTTGACCCGCCGTACTGCCCTTGCCTCTGGCGTCGCCGGGGCCGCGACCCTGATCGCCCCGCCGCTGCGCGCCCGCGAGGTTGTCGAGATGAGCAAGGGCGACGCGTCGGCCCCGATCGAGGTGGTGGAATATGCCTCCTTCACCTGCCCCCATTGCGCCAGCTTTCACACCGATGTCTATCCACAGATCCGCGCCAACTTCATCGAAACCGGCAAAGTGCGCTTTGTGATGCGGGAGGTCTACTTCGACAAATACGGGCTTTGGGCCGGTATGCTGGCCCGTTGCGGCGGGGAGATGCGGTATTTCGGCATTGTCGACATGATCTTTGTTGAGCAAAACCGCTGGTTGGCGCCCCGACCCGACGACCGCGGCGTGATTGCGGAGCTTTTCTCGCTGGGCCGCCGCGCGGGTCTGACCGACGACCAAATGGACGCGTGCATGAACGACCAGGCCTTCGCCGAGGCGCTGGTGGCGGAGTATCAACGCAACGCCGAGGCCGACATTGTCCGCGGCACGCCGTCGTTTAAAGTGAACGGACGCATGGTGTCCAACATGGGCTACGCCGAGTTCGCCTCGGTTTTGAACGCAGAGCTTGAGAGCTAAGGCCTTTTCCGTTCCAAGCCGGTCAGGCTTCATCAGAAAACGCGTGCAAGATCCTCAGGTTGCTGATCTTGTGGCAGCGTTCTTCGATCCTCTGCGACCGGAAACTGCCCCAAGGCAGTTTCCGGTCGCAGTGCACTGGGAAACACGGCCTCACAATCGGCGAAGCGCTGATTTTGGGCGGTTTTGAGTGTATTTGCCTTAGGCTGGACCAGCGCCTCTCAGCGTCTTGAGCCTCGAAAATGGTCTCGCGCCGAGGCGAACCGGCCCAGGGTAACGCGCGTCGGAAAGGCGCCCTTTCGGTGCTGCGGTCGGCCGCGCCGGGCTGTCCGGTCCCTACCGCGCAGGCAGGTCGCCACCGCCATCCGGCTGTCGCGCCCAACAGCGGCGAGAGGCGATGTCAAGCGGGTCGGACGGAACATCGTCGGCCTTGCCGCCCCGGTTACGACGCTCGCGCCGCTGAGCGTCGGCCCAATCGATCAGCGTCAACTCTCCGCTCTCGCTTTCGACCACCGCGGTGCAGCTTTCCACCCAATCGCCGGTGTTGACATACAGCATGTCGCCCACACGCGCGATCTTTGCATGATGGATGTGGCCGCAGATGATGCCGTCAAAGCCGCCGCGCTTAGCTTCATCGGCCAGCACCTGTTCATAATCGCCGATGAAGTTGACCGCGCCCTTCACCTTTTGCTTGGCCCAGTTCGACAGCGACCAGAACTGCCCGCCCCAAAGCCGCCGGATCCGGTTGACCCAAGTGTTGAGCCAGAGGACAAAGTTGTAGGCTCGGTCGCCGACATGCGCCAGCCACTTTGCGTTCATCACCACCACGTCGAACTGATCGCCATGCGTGACCAGCATGCGGCGTCCGTCAGCGGTGACGTGAACATCGTTTTGCTTCACCTCGATCCCGCCGAAATGGGTGCCGAGATAGTCGCGCATCACTTCGTCATGGTTGCCGGGGACATAGACGATGCGCGCACCATTATGCGCCCGCGCCAAAAGCGCCTCGACCACATCGTTGTGGGTCTGCGGCCAGTGCCAGCCCCGGCGCAGGCGCCAGCCGTCGAAAATATCGCCCACCAGATAGATCCTGTCGGCCGAATGCTGGTTAAGGAAGTCGATCAAAAGCCCGGCTTGGCAGCCCCGGGTGCCAAGATGAATGTCCGAAAGAAAGAGGGTGCGATGATGTCGCGGTTTCGCCAAGCCCGATCTCCTGCCCTTTTCGCGACGGCCTAGGGGCAGATTACTGCGCTTTTGCGACAGTGGCGAGGGGCGTATGCGCGTGTGCCCTATTGGCCGCAACCCCCGCCCCTTGCGCGTTGCCGGAAAGACCCCCCGCCCAAGCTCGGGACGGGGGGCAAGGTGGTGCCCGAAGGCACTGGCGGTAAAGCGTCAGACCGACATCTCGGCGCGGATTTGTTGGCGCAAGACGTCGATGGGAATGGGTTTGCCGTCGCGCATGAACGCCCAATAGGTCCAGCCGTTGCAGGAGGGCAGCCCCTCCAGCGAGGCCGCGACCTGGTGGATGGAGCCTCGGGTGTCGGCGGCGACCAGCGTGCCGTCGGCCCGCACCTTGGCGGTCCGCCGGCCGTTGAGGGAGTGCAGCATTTCACCGGGGTTCAGAAGCCCACGCTCGACCAATTGTCCGAACGGCACCCGCGGCTCTGCCCGGCGCGAGGCCGTGACGGTGGCGGCCTCGGCGCCCACCGGGCGGACGCGGGCAATCCGCTCTGCCGCGATCCGGGCATACTCCGCGTCGCGTTCGATCCCGATAAACCGCCGGCCCAACCGCTTGGCCACCGCGCCGGTCGTGCCGGTTCCGAAGAAAGGATCGAGCACGATATCCCCTGGCGCGGTTGTTGCAACCAGGACACGGTGGAGCAGTGCCTCGGGCTTTTGCGTGGGATGCGCCTTGGCCCCGGTCGCATCCTTCAAGCGCTCGGCCCCCGTGCAAATCGGCAACAGCCAGTCTGAGCGCATTTGCACCCCGTCGTTCAGCGCCTTCAGCGCCTCATAATTGAACCGGTATTTGGCCGTCTCGCTGCGCGCGGCCCAGATCAGCGTCTCATGCGCATTGGTCAGCCGCATGCCGCGGAAATTGGGCATCGGGTTGGTTTTCCGCCACACCACGTCATTCAAGATCCAGTAGCCGCAGTCCTGAACGGCGGTCCCAACGCGGAAGATGTTGTGGTAGGACCCGATCACCCACAGCGCGCCATGCGGCTTTAACAACCGCCGCGCTGCAGCCAGCCAAGCGCGGGTAAAGGCGTCGTAATCGGCGAATGTGTCGAACTGGTCCCAGTCCGCGTCGACCGCGTCGACCCGGCTGGCATCGGGACGGTGGAGCGTCTGTTTCAGCTGCAGATTATAGGGCGGATCGGCAAAAATCAGATCGACGGATGCGGCGGGAAGGGCCGCCATCTCGGCAAGACAGTCTCCGGTCAGGATCACATCCTCAGGGCCAGGTCCAGCGGCGGGCGCGTGCGGGGGGCGGGGTGCGGTCATGCTTTGATCCATCGTCGGTTGACGTCAAACTGCGTCATTCGGCCCGATGCGTCAAATTCTATTTGAATCAGTATCTTACTTAAATTTCTTTATACAAGATCTTGTGGATCGGGCGAAAGCTTTGCCGATGATGTGGGGTTGGGCCAAGCTTCTCTAGCCCGCTTTGATGGGCTTTGGTGCCGTAGCCCTTGTTGGTTTCCCAACTGTAGCCTGGAAACTGTTGCGAAAGCGCAACCATCATCTGGTCGCGTGTGACCTTTGCGATGATCGAGGCGGCGGCGATCGACAGGCTTTGCTGATCGCCTTTGATGATGGTCGTGGCTGGGCAGCCCAGATCCTTTGGCAAGTGCCGGCCATCGACCAGCGCATGCACGGGCGGTGTGTCGAGCGCGGCCACAGCCCGGGCCATCGCCAGATCGGTGGCCGGCACGATGCCAAGGCTGTCGATCTCGGCAACGCTGGCCAGGCCGGTACCGGTGCGCGCCGTTTGGCGGATCAACCCCGCCAGCAGGCCGCGGCGCCGCGGCGTCAGCCGTTTGGAATCGTCGATCCCCTCGGGCATCAACGCCGCGTCCAAAATCACCGCCGCCGCAACCACAGGGCCGGCCCAGGGCCCGCGCCCCGCCTCGTCGATGCCGCAAACAGCGCCGTCGCCTGCGGCGGCCTCGTGCCTCAGGTCAGGCTTCACGCGCGGCCGACTTCGGCGACAAAATGGCTGAGAAGATCGCGGTCGAGTAGCCCGTCCCGCCGCAGGCCCGAGCATACATCGACGCCGTAGGGGCGCACCGTTCGAACCGCCTCCCGCACATTTTGCGGTGTCAGCCCGCCGGCGAGCCAGACCGGGATCGGGCTGGCCCGCACGATCTCGGCGCTGATCCTCCAGTCATGCGTCCGGCCAGTGCCGCCAAGCGCCTTGACCGCCTTGTTTGGGGAACCGGAATCGAGCAGCAGCATATCGACCCGGTCCCAGACATCCCGGGCCGCGTCGAGCGCGGAGGGGCCGTTGACGTGGATGGCTTGAATATAGACCCGCTGGGGATGCGCGGCGCGCAGGGCGGCGATGTCGCGCGGTGCGACGCGGTCGCCCAACTGCACCGCCTGGGTTGGGCATTCGGCAAGATGGTCGATCAGATCGTCGGCTTGCGTGCGCGCGGTCAGAAGAACGGTCAGCGTATCCACGGCCGCCGCAATCTCGGCAATCCGTTGCTCGGGGATCGGGCCGGGGCCCGAGGGCATGGCCGCGACCAGGCCCAGCGCATCTGCGCCGGCGGCCAGGGCCAGCTTTGCCTCCGCCTCGGATTGGATGCAGCAGATCTTGATCCGGGTCACGCGTCCCTCTCGTCTACGCAGCGGCGATCAACAGCACGGCACCGGCCAGCCCCGCGCCTGTCAACATCCACGCCCACCAAGGGATCTTGCGATCCTCCACCCGTCGGCGGCCCGCCGGTTTGTTGGCCGCGATCAGCGCGTTTTCGGCCATTACCGGCAAAAGCGGCCCGAAACGCGCCAGGATCGCCACGGTTTTCGACAGATCGCGCGCGACCGCCCGCGGGCCCAGATTGTCGCGGATGTATCTTTCGACGACCGGTTTCGACGCTTCCCAAAAGTTCATGTCGTTGTTCAAGGACCGCGACACGCCCTCGACCACAACCATGGTGCGCTGCAGCAGGATCAGCTCGGTCCGCGTCTCCATCCCGAACCGCTCGGTCACGTCGAAAAGATGCGCGAGGAGCCGGGCAATGGAGATCGAGCGGGCATCCTGACCGAAAATAGGCTCGCCAATTGCGCGCAGCGCTTGGGCAAACGCCTCGATATCGCGGTCGGCCGGAACATAACCAGCCTCGAAATGGACTTCTGCGATGCGCCGGTAATCCTGGCGGAGAAAGCCGATCAGCACCTCGGCATAGACCCGGCGCGTGTAGGCATCGATGCGACCCATGATGCCGAAATCCAGCGCCACGATATCGCCGTTGGGCGCCAGTTTCAGATTGCCCTGGTGCATATCGCCGTGGAAAAACCCATCGCGCAAAGCCACCTTCAAAAACATCTGCAGCACCCGCTCGGACAGATCGATCGGGTCCGCGCCAGCGGCGACAAGCGACGGGATGTCGCTGAACTTCCGCCCCTCGGCCCATTCCAGCGTCATCACCCGTTTGGCCGACAGGTGCCAGATGACCTCGGGCACCGTAAAGCCCGGGTCGTCGCGGGTGTTGGAGCGGAACTCCGCCGCCGCGGCCGCCTCCATCCGCAGATCAAGCTCACCCACCGCGACAGACTCAAAATGCTCGATCACATCCATCGGGCGCAGTCGCCGGGCTGCAGGCGAAAAAATATCGACCATGCGGGCGGCAAAATAGAAGGCGTCGACATCGCGAAAAAACGCCCGCTCGATCCCGGGGCGGAGGACCTTAATGGCGACAGTCCGGCCCGTGCCGCGTTCCACGGCCCGGTGGGCCTGCGCCAACG
>ERZ1740062.804-NODE-804-length-14414-cov-3.978480_pt1 | contig 14414 bp, 14 predicted proteins | sample MGYA00581741_ERZ1740062 | MGnify/ENA primary metagenome ERZ1740062 (study PRJEB43018, sample SAMN04849747) | marine metagenome | isolation source: floating plastic debris | place: Pacific Ocean | collected 2008-09-01 | study: EMG produced TPA metagenomics assembly...
CCGTGTTGCCCCTTTGCCCGCGCCCCGCATGGGTACATATCCTGCCTCATGCGCGCCGCCCCCGCTGAACCGGTCTGACCTGCCATGGCCAAGTCGAAAACCGGTGCTGCTCGCACCGCCGACAAGGCCAAGCGCCCGCCGCGGAAAAAGCGCGGCAGGCTCCGGCGTGTCCTGCGCTGGGTCGGCCTGGGGCTTTTGGGCCTTCTCTTGGTTCTTCTGTCGGGCGTCGCTTTGTTGCGCGTTGTCAACCCGCCCATCAACTACTATCAGGCGGCAGAGTGGGTGCGCCACGGCACGCTAGAGCGGCGCTGGATCCCCTTGGCCGCGATGTCCCCCCATCTTGCGCGCAGCGCGGTCGCGGCGGAAGACGCCAAGTTCTGTCAACACGCCGGGTTCGACATCGCCGCGATCCGCGCGGCATTCGCGGGCGGGGCCGTGCGGGGCGGCTCAACCATCAGTCAACAGACCGCCAAAAACGTCTTTCTGTGGCAGGCCCGCAGTTGGGTGCGCAAAGGGTTGGAGGCCGGGTTCACCGCGTTGATCGAACTGCTTTGGGGCAAGCGCCGGATCCTTGAGGTGTATCTAAACGTGGCAGAGTTCGACACCGGCGTCTTTGGCGTCGCGGCGGCGAGCCGGCATTACTTCGACCTGCCCGCGGGCGATGTCGGCCCCCGCAACGCCGCGCGTCTGATGGCGGTTTTGCCAAGTCCGAAAACGCGCGATCCAAACGCCCTGTCGCACACCCTGGCGCGCCGCGCGCGCCAGATCGAAGATGGCGCGCGCACCATCGCCGCCGATGGGCGCGCTGCGTGTTTCCAACCCTAAAACGTTCCGTCGAAAACCCGCTTCCCATAAAGCTGCCTGAAATCAAAGGCTTCAATGCGTTTTGGGGTGCTTGATGTCTGAGGTCCGTGGCCAAGCGCTCTCGGACCCGGTCCGCTCAACTTGGTGCGGCTTCGCGCTCAATTCCGGCGGAGCGTGGGCGCTTGACGCGTTCTCTAACGCAATGCGCTTCGGACCAAGGCTGCCGCCCCCCAAAGCACCCTTTTTTTGAACCGGCGCCCCGCTGGCCGCGACCAAGGCGCAGAACCGCATGACCGGTTTTGACAGAAGGGGGATTTCCATGGCTTCGCTGACCGATCACATTCGCAACTGGACGGGCCGCGGTGCGCCGCGGGGGCATATGAGCGCCAATTTGGTGCGCTATCTCGACGAATGTTGGGACGCGTATGAAACCTTTGCCGCACCCACACGGCGCCACGGCATGATTGGACGGGGCGGTGGGTTGACCCGGGCCTACGACCCGACGCTTCACAACCGTTTTTACAACATGGTCTACAAGATCTACAACGCAGAGCCCGATCAGCGCCCGCCCACGGATTACATCGTCAAGCATTTTTTTGAAGATCTGGCGGCGCTCGGCCGTCCTATCCTGGCCCAAACTGGGGAAATGATCCCGCGGATGTTCCTCAACATCAGCTGCGGCGGCGCCTATCGCGGCCCCCTCCATGTCATGCTGGATACCAAACATGTCGACACCCTCAAACTGCGGTTCCAGCGGGGGCATGTCGATACGCCCGCGAAGGAGGGTTTGCAGCGCGCCTTTTTTCATTTTGGCATGGGTGAAGTGCGGGAAATCTCAAAGCGCATCTATCTCAATGTGCGCAACCCCTATCTTGGCAGCGTCATGAAGGTGGTGAACCGCGAGATCATTCCGTTGCCGGGCATCGCCTCGGCCAAGTTCTCGCCCCCGTCCGAGAAAAGCCGGCGTGACAGCGCGCTGATCTATTGCCAGGACGACGGTGCCCGGGAAGATGCGTTGGATGTTCTGCGCGACTACCAGGCCGCAAGCCCGATGAACCGCATGAGCTTTGGCACCAATCTGCCGCATATGGTGAAGGCGGACGACGATATGCGCGGGGTGGGCATGGCGGATGAGCCGCCGCGCCATTTGGCGGATGTGCTCGAAGGGGAAGAAGAGATGTTTCCCAACGCGCCGGCCCGGACCAGTTTCGGCACCTACCGGGCGCATCTGATCGCCTTTGCTTTGACCCACACACACCAGGCGGGCCAGTCGAAGGCCTTCTTTTTCGCGCGCACCGGGGCTTACTTTCAGTTTGCGAAGGTCAACATCATGCATCCAGACCTTTACGTGGACCGGACCAGCCTTGATTCCGCGCTGTCGTTTTTGCGCGACGTTCCCATCAACATCTTCGACGATGGCGACGTCAGCGTGTAAACCGGGCGATCCGTCTTGACACCCGGGATCAACCGGGGCATCAGCCCATCCTGGCTAGGAACCTGGCCTTTTGGTGTTTGTGGCCCCCGCAAGGGGGAACCTGTCGGCCCGTTAGGGCAGAGGAAAGCACCTTTCGCACCCGGTGGCTTTGCCACCCGACCAGAAAGGATCCAGACGTGACCAAACGCACGGCTGCCAAATACAAACTCGACCGCCGCATGGGTGAAAACATCTGGGGGCGGCCCAAGTCGCCTGTCAATCGACGGGAGTATGGCCCGGGCCAGCATGGCCAGCGGCGCAAGGGGAAGCTTTCGGATTTTGGCCTGCAGCTGCGCGCCAAGCAGAAGCTGAAAGGCTATTACGGCGATCTTACCGAAAAGCAGTTCCGCCGCATCTATGCGGAGGCGGAGCGGATCAAGGGCGACACGGGTGAGAACTTGATCGGCCTGTTGGAGCGTCGGCTCGACGCGTTGGTCTATCGCGCGAAGTTTGTGCCGACCATTTTTGCCGCGCGTCAGTTCGTGAACCACGGTCACGTCCTGGTCAACGGCAAGCGCGTGAACATCCCGTCCTATCGTGTGAACGAGGGCGATGTGATCGAAGTGCGGGAGCGGTCGCGCCAGCTGACCAGCGTGTTGGAGGCCGTTGGCCTGCCAGAGCGTGACGTGCCCGATTACGTCCAGGCCGACCATTCCAAAATGTCGGCGACGCTTGTGCGCACGCCGGGCCTTGGCGATGTGCCCTACGCGGTGATGATGGAACCGAACCTCGTCGTCGAATACTACGCCAAAAACTGAGGCCCAGACCTGAGGCCCAGACCTGAGGCCAAAAACTGGCCCATGGCCGCGCCCCGCGGGCGGCCATGCGGTTGCAAAGGCGTGTGGCGCCCGGTCATGGCGGGCGTGGCCCGGTCGGCCGCGGCGCGCCTAGCACAACGGCGGCGTGGTGCACCCCAGCGCCAGTTCTTTGGCGGCCCCAACCCCCCTGCCGCGCTTCTTGTCGGGTCACAAGGCGGCATCGCAGCGCCAGGGGGTTACGTGCGCTCTGCCGTCAGGGCCGGGTACCGCGCGGCGGCATCGAAATCGACCAGCGTCTGTTCGAGGTCGAGCGGGGTGCCGTGTACGAAGCCCTGGACGCTGTCGGCGCCAACAGCGCGCAGCGCCTCCAACTGCTCGGGCGTTTCGACGCCTTCCCCTGTCACTTGCATACCCAGCGCGTGGCCAAGCTCAACAATCGCGCGGACCAGGGCCGAGGGTTCGGGCGCGGTGCCGAGCTTTGAGACGAAGGCGCGATCGATCTTGATCCGATCGACGGGAAAGCTTTGCAGATAGCTGAGCGATGAGTACCCCATCCCAAAATCGTCCAGCGCAACGAAAATGCCCCGGTCCCGCAACGCCGAAACCAGCGACAGATTGCGCTGCGTGTCCGACAACAACACCGCTTCTGTGATCTCGATCTCTAACGCCTCTGCCGGGCAGCCGGCCGCAAGCAACACATCGTCGATCATCTCAGGCAGGGTGTGTCTGAAAAGCCGTGGCGAAACGTTGACAGCGACCCGCCCCGCAAAGCCGCGCGCCCGCCATGCGACCGCCGCGCGACAGGCGGCGGTCATCAGATGCGCCGTCAGATCGCCGATCTGCCGGGTTTCTTCGGCCACCGTTATGAACTCTGCCGGGCTGATCTGGCCAAGCTCGGGATGCGTCCACCGCGCCAAGGCCTCATAGCCGACGATCCGCCCGGTCGAAAGCGCGACTTGGCGTTGAAACATCGGGTAAATGGCGTTGGTTTTCAGGGCGCCGCGCATCGCGCCCTCAATCAACGACTGGCGCCGCACCTCGCGCTCCATCGTTTCTTCGAACTCGAAAAAGCAACCGCGCCCCTGCCGTTTTGCCTCGTAAAGCGCCAGAGCGGCGCGGCGAAACGCGTCGGCGACCGTCAGCCCCTCGGGCGTCAGCCGCGCGATGCCGATGCTTGCGCCGGTGCGCAATTGGCGGTTTGCGACATGCACCGGCTCTGCCAGCATGCCAACGATCTCACGCGCGACAACCCGACCGCGCAGTGTCGCATCCTCACCGCGCAGCAGCAGCGCGAATTCATCGCCGCCAAGACGCGCGGCAAGACCGGCACCAGCGGCGACATCTTCGATCATCTCGGCCACGCGGATCAGCAGCGCGTCGCCAACGGGATGGCCGAGCGTGTCGTTGATCTGTTTGAAGCGGTCGAGGTCAAGAAGCAGAAGCGCCACCTCCCCGTGCGCACCGTCTGCGGAGATCCGGGAAATCTCCTCCTCCAAAAGGCGCCGGTTTTTGAGCCCGGTCAGGCTGTCATGCTCTGCCAAATGCCGGATCCGCGCCGCGCTTTGCACCTGTTCGGAGATATCCGTCGCCATCAAAACGGCGCCGAGATAGACGCTGTCGGCGTCATAGATCGGGTTGATGCGAAGCCGGACGGGCAGGGTTTCGCCGCCCCCCGCAGCCGTCAAGAGCTCGGTCGACAATTCGTCGCTGGCCCGGTCCTGGATGGCCCGCCGCACTGCCTCTTGGTCCTCTGGGGCGGTGATTGCGTCAATCGGCGCGCGACCCTCGACCAAAAGTCCCCCAAGCAGGGCGCGCGCGGCCCGGTTCTGGAAGACGAGCTGCCCCGTCTCGCGCAGGACGAGGGCCGCATCCTGGGTGGATTCCAGCGCCGCCCGGATGCGGCGACGCTCCTCCCGCGCGGCGCGGTCGTCTGATTTGCGGATTTCCTCCACCGCAAGCGCCGTCTCGCGAAACCGCTCCACCGCGCGGGCAACTTCGCGCACCTCGGTATGCTCGCTTGACAGTGCGCTCGGGTCGACCTTGCGGGTGTAGTCGCCGCCTTCGATATGCACCAACGTGCCGCGCAGAAGCTTCAGCGGCTTTGTGACCGTCCGCGCCACGAAAAACAGCGCCGTCACAACGGCGCCCGCGACCAGGATGCCGTGGAGAATGTGCATCAGCACGATCCCCCGGATTTCGGACGCGATACGGGCCTTGTCGAACCGCACTTCGACAGTGCCGATGCGCCGCCGGGTTCCGCCATCCTCGATCACCACCGGGGCGACGCTGGTCAGCAAGTCGCCCCGCCGCTGCCCCGGTTCCGCTGTGACCTTCGCCAAAAGCGCCCCCTCGCCGTCCAAAAGCAGCACATCGGCAAAATCGGGGTGAGAGCGCAGGGCCGCGAACGTGTTTTCGCTCTGACTCATATCGGACGCCGCACGCGGTGCCGAGCTCGCGCGCGCCGTCATCACCGCGGTTAAAGTCGCCTCCCGCTCCATCGCAGCGATCGCCTGCTTGCTGCGCGCAAGGCTTGCCGGGACACTGCGCCACGACACCCCATCGCCGCCGTGACGATGCAATTGGCCGCTACCTTAGGGTCTATCTGGAGAAGATTTCGTTAAGCCGGCATCGGTCGCTTTCCGCTCGCCTGACCGCGTATCCCGCGCTATGCCCTGGCCATGATCGGTGATCGTTTAACCCTTATATCGGTGGCGGAGGCGGAGCGTCTGCCGCTGTACCGGCGCCCCTTGATGCTGCTTTTGCTCATGGCGGCGGCGATGCCGTTGTCCTTTGCCGTTTGGTCGGCGCTGCTCAACAATTTCGTGATCGAGCGTGTGGCCTTCGACGGTGCCGATATCGGCTGGCTCCATACCGTGCGTGAGATCCCCGGATTCCTGGCCGACGGCGTCATCGCGATGATCGTTATCGTGCGAGAGCAGGTTCTCGGCCTCGTTTCCCTCATCATGCTGGGCGTGGCGACGGCCATTACGGCCTGGTTTCCAACCTTTGGCGGGCTGTTGGCGACCACCATGATCGCCTCGATTGGCTTTCATTACTACGAGACCGTGAACCAGTCGCTGCAACTGCAATGGATCCCAAAGGAGCGTGCGCCGCAGACGCTCGGCTGGATTTTGGCCGCAGGGTCGGCGGCCTCGCTGGTGTCCTATGGGCTTTTGGTTGTGGGGTGGAAAGCCTTCGGGCTGACCTACAATTTCGTCTATATGGTGGGCGGGCTTGCCACCGTGGCCATCGCGCTGCTTTGCCTCTTTCTGTATCCGCAGTTCGAGGCGCCCGAACCGCAGCACAAGACCTTCGTGCTGCGCCGACGCTATTGGCTTTACTACGCGCTGCAGTTCATGTCGGGCGCGCGGCGTCAGATCTTTATCGTGTTCGCGGCCTTTATGATGGTCGAGCGTTTCGGGATGGAGGTGCATGAGCTTACAGCGCTGTTTTTGCTGAATTTTGTGGCCAATATGGCGTTCGCACCGGTGATCGGTTGGGCCGTAGCGCGCTGGGGGGAGCGTCGGGCGCTGTGCTTTGAGTATGCGGGGCTTGTGGCCATTTTCCTGGCCTATGGCGGGATCTACTATTTCGGCTGGGGGTTGCTTTTGGCAGCGGCGCTTTACGTGCTGGATCACCTCTTTTTTGCGTTGGCCTTGGCGCTGAAGACCTATTTTCAGAAGATCGCGGATCCCCAGGACATCGCGCCAACCGCGGCGGTGGCGTTTACGATCAACCACATTGCGGCGGTGTTTCTTCCGTTTTTGCTGGGCTATCTCTGGCTTCACGATCCCGGAATGGTGTTCGGTTTGGCCGCTGTTCTGGCCGCCGGCTCTTTCCTTCTGGCGCTTCTGATCCCGCGCCACCCCGAACGGGGACGCGAGACGGTGTTTCAAAACGGTCTCGCCGCGCCGGCGGAGTGATGGCATCTGGATTGCGGACCGCGCGCGCTTATCTTCAAACCAGACAGCAGAGGGAGCGCTGAGATGTTTGGATTTGGCAAGAAGACGACAATCCCCGACGCGGCTGCGGCCTTGCCTGGCCGGGCGGGGGCGATCCCCACGGCCGAGACCCATTTCGTCACGGGCCGCCCGCTAAAGGGGCCGTTCCCCGAAGGCACCGAGATGTTGCAGGTCGGTATGGGATGCTTTTGGGGCGTGGAGCGGATGTTTTGGGGGCTTCCCGGCGTTTGGGTCACGGCCGTGGGCTATGCCGCCGGCGCGACACCCAACCCGACATACCGGGAGGTTTGCACCGGTCAAACCGGGCATAACGAGGTTGTTTTGATCGTCTACGATCCCTCGCAAGTCAGCGTTGAGCGGCTGTTGCAGGTCTTTTGGGAAGGGCATGATCCCACCCAAGGGATGCGGCAGGGCAACGATGTCGGGACCCAGTACCGTTCCGGCCTTTACACAACGCCACCCGCACAACAGATGGCGGCCGAGGCGTCCCGCGACCTTTTTCAGGCGCGGCTGACGGCGGCGGGGCTTGGCCAGATCACGACCGAGATCGTGGCCGCGAGCCCGTTTTACTATGCCGAGGATTACCATCAACAATACCTCGCCAAGACCCCTGGCGGCTATTGTGGCATCGGCGGGACGGGCGTGACCTGTCCCATCGGCACGGGCGCCTAGGGCGCGTGTCGGTCACGGGACCATTGGAAACGCTGTCTGAACGTCGGCATAGCCCCGATTTTCCACGGCAAACCCTTTAGGGCGGGCATATGACGACTTGGACGGCCCTCACCACAGTGCCCGGTCCCCTGGCCGCGGAGGCGTTGGGCGAGGCGCTTGAACGCTTGACGCCGGCGCCGACGGCTGTCGGCGTTTTTGAGGTTGAGGACGGTTCGGGGCTTTGGGAAGTTGGCGGATACTTTGTCGCGGCCCCCGACCAGGCGGGCCGGGCGCTGCTGGCCAAGCTGAAGGGGGCAGCGCCCTTCGCGGTCAGCCGGCTCGATGACCGCGACTGGGTCGCGCAAGTGCGCCGCGAATTGGCGCCTGTGGTCGCGGGCCGCTTCGTGGTCCATGGCGCGCATGATGCCCACCGGCTGCCGGGCCACCGCATCGCACTTGAAATTGAGGCGGCGATGGCCTTCGGCACCGGGCATCACGCAACCACACGCGGCTGTCTTTTGGCGCTGGATGCCTTGATCGGGTCGGGGGTGGTTGCCCGGAACACCGCCGATATCGGCAGCGGGACGGGCGCTTTGGCGATGGCGGCACGCGCTGTTTGGCGGCGGGCGGTGATTGCGGCCGATATCGACCCGATTGCGGTGGCAACAAGCCGCGCCAATCTGCGCGCCAACGGGTTCGGCGCGGGCGTGCCGGTTGTCCGGGCCGCGGGGTTCGCGGCGCCCGTCCTCCGCCGTCGCGGGCCTTACGATCTGATTTTTGCCAATATTCTGGCGGGTCCCCTGCGCCGTTTGGCGCTCGCGATGGTGCGGCACGCGGCGCCTGGCGGTCACATCATCTTGTCCGGCCTTCTCGACCGCCAGGCGCTCCAGGTGCGCGCGGTCTATGCGGGCCACGGCTTTCACCCGGTTCGCCATCACGCCTTGGACGGGTGGACCACGCTGACCCTGCGGCGCGCAGGCTGACGCCAAGCGCCCGATTTGCGGGCCTTCCAAAATGTTCCCCTTTCGTGCTAGCCTGATATCAAAAGAAGAAGAGGCAGTGCGATGCGGGTGATCGGGGTCGATCCGGGGTTGCGACGGACCGGCTGGGGCGTTGTCGACGTCGCTGGGACACGGGTGCGGCACGTGGCCAACGGGATTTGCGTGTCCGAGGGGGCAGCATTGGCCGCGCGGCTTCTGTCGCTTTACCGCCAGTTGGAAGCCGTCGTCGCGCGCCATGCGCCCGAGACCGCCGCCGTGGAGCAGACCTTCGTCAACAAGGACGCGGCCGGCACGCTAAAGCTTGGCCAAGCGCGGGCTATCGCGCTTCTGGTGCCGGCTGCGGCTGGCCTGCCGGTGGCTGAATATGCGCCGAATGCCGTGAAGAAATGCGTGGTTGGCGTGGGACACGCGGATAAGGATCAAGTCGCACATATGGTGGCGCTGCAGCTTCCCGGTGCAAAATTTGCCGGCGCCGACGCCGCCGATGCACTGGCCATAGCGCTTTGCCATGCGCATCACGCCCGCTCTGCCGACAGGCTTGCCGCGGCGATTGCGCGGTCAGACGGATGACGCCGCCCCGCGCTGACCTCCCCTGCATGGCGCTGCGGGCAGGCGCCCTTGGGCGCCGCGCGCGGCTGTGCCCTCCGTCTTGGGCAAGGGCTGCGCCAAGCGCAGGCGGGGCGTTCGGGATCGGCGCGCGTGCGGATCGGCCCGCGGGCCCCTGGCGGACCTGTCGCCGCGGGCCTGTTGTCGCGCGCGCCGCCTGCGGCGGTCCGCGCGCGACAGGACAGGGCACCATCAAGGGGGAGCACCCGGTATGATTGGCAAGATTTCCGGGCGGCTCGACCATTGTGGCGCGGATTATGCTTTGATCGAAGCCGCGGGTGTCGGCTACGTGATCCATTGCTCCGAGCGAACGCTGGCCGGCCTGCCGGCGGCGGGATCGCCCGTCGCGCTTTATACAGAGCTGATCGTGCGGGAGGACCTCTTGCAACTCTTTGGATTTACGACCCTGGCTGAGCGGGAATGGCACCGGCTGTTGACCTCTGTCCAAGGGGTCGGCGCGAAGGGGGCTATGGCGATCTTGGGTAAGCTTGGGGCGGAGGGGATCGGCCGGGCCCTGACCTTGGGCGATACCACGGCCATCCGCGCGGCGCCGGGCGTTGGACCGAAAACAGCGGCCCGGCTGGTGATGGAGTTGCGCGACAAGGGTCCGCAGATCATGGCGTTGGGCGCCAGGGGGGCAGCGCCGGCCATGGTTTCGGGCGTGCCCGAAACCTCTGCGGCGTCGCCGCAGACGCCGCCTTCGGCGGCGATGGCCTTTTCCCCCAGCCCAACCGATGGCGCTGCTGCGCAAGCCGATGCGTTGTCGGCGCTTGTCAATCTTGGCTACACGCCGGGTGAGGCCGCCGCCGCCGTCGCAGAAGCCATCGCCGACGGGCCGAAGACGGCGCAAGAGCTTATCCGCGCCGCGCTCCGCCATCTCGGCCCAAAAGGGTGAGGGGCGTGGCCGCACCATCCGCTGGGCGCCCCGGCCAGTGTCCGCCGCACTTTGCCGAGATCCTGTCCGACAGCCCGACGCTTCGGGCGCGCCGTTGGTCCGGGCGCCCGGCGCCGATGGGGCCGATGGGGCCGGACGCACCGGCGCACAGCGCTCCCGCCGCACTGATCGCCCGGCGGCCCGGCTGTGGTCGCCTTCCCCGGTCCCGACGGTGCCCATGGTCCGGTCATAGCCCAAATCGCTGTGGCGCGACGCCTCTGCCTGTCCCGCGAAAAGACGTGGGTGCCCTTGGCCGCGGCGCTTGGGTCTTGGGGATTGTCGCGTCGACCGGATTTGCGGGCGCGTGGCGGACCGGTCACGCTTTGCGCGCCAACCCCGACGCTTTCACCATCCCACCAGCCCTGGGGGCGCGCCCGTGACCACACGTGACCCGTCCGACCAACCGGCGCCCGACCCCGGCCTTCGGCCAGAGAGCCGGCCCGGCGACGCTGACCGGGCGCTGCGCCCGCAAACATTGGCAGAGTTCGTTGGCCAAGCGGATGCGCGCGCCAACCTTGCCGTCTTTATCGAAAGCGCCCGGCGCCGGGGCGAGGCGATGGACCATACTTTGTTCTATGGCCCGCCCGGCTTGGGCAAAACGACGCTTGCGCAAATCATGGCGCGAGAGCTTGGCGTCAATTTCCGCATGACATCGGGTCCGGTTCTGGCAAAAGCCGGCGATCTTGCCGCGATCCTGACCAATCTTGACGCCCGCGATGTTCTTTTCATCGATGAAATCCACCGGCTGAACCCCGTTGTTGAAGAGATCCTCTACCCTGCGCTCGAAGATTTTGAGCTTGATCTTGTGATCGGGGAAGGGCCGGCGGCGCGCACAGTCCGGATCGATTTGCAACCCTTTACGCTGGTCGGGGCGACCACCCGTCTCGGCCTTTTGACCACACCGCTGCGGGACCGTTTCGGCATCCCCACGCGTCTCGAATTCTACACGGTGGCAGAGCTTGTCAGCATCGTCACCCGCGCCGCGGCGCTTTTGGAGGCGCGGGCGCCGCCGGAGGGCGCCGAGGAAATCGCCCGCCGCGCCCGGGGCACGCCCCGGATCGCGGGCCGCTTGCTGCGCCGGGTCGTCGATTTCGCGATTGTGGAGGGGAACGGCGCGGTCGACAAGGACATCGCGGACCGGGCCCTGACGCGGCTTGGCGTCGACGATCTTGGCCTCGACGGTGCCGACCGGCGCTATCTTGGACTTTTGGCGGAGCACTACGGCGGCGGGCCGGTGGGCGTGGAAACGATCGCCGCGGCGCTTTCGGAGGCGCGGGACGCGATAGAAGAGGTGATCGAGCCCTACCTTCTGCAACAGGGTCTTTTGCAACGCACCCCCCGGGGGCGGATGCTTGGCCGCCGCGCGTGGAGCCATCTTGGCCTGGCCCCACCGCCCAAGTCCGATCTTTTTGGTGAGGACCCATGACGCCCGAGCGTGCAGAAGCCTTTTTTACGCGGTCCGACGGCGGGTTTCGTTTTGCCCGCTGGACCCGCCCGCTGGCGCCTGTGATCTTCGGCACCGACGACGCGTCGCTGACGCCGCTCAAAGATGGGATCCGGGAAACCGCCGCGCTGGCTGGTCTTACGCTCAACGATGTGGACGCAGAGCTTGGCGCGAACATGATCGTGATCTTTTGCGCGCGCTGGTCCGAGCTTGACGACATCCCGCATCTCGACCGCTTAATCCCGGATCTTCGGCTGTTGATCGACCGGCTTGGCCAGGCCGGCGCCAACCAATATCGCAGCTTTGCGTTCACGCCCGAGGGCAGCTTGCGCGCCTGTACCATCCTGCTCTGCCAAGATGCGGAGCTTGGCGCGATGAGCGCGCTGACCTTGGCTCGGCTGCAAACGGTGCAAAGCCTGTTGCTGTGGTCGGATCAAGCCTTTCGCAGCGAAAGCCCGCTCGGCCGGGTCCAGGATGGCGCGGATCCTATCGTGACGCCCGAGATCGCGGCCCTGCTCCGCGCGGCCTACGCTCCGGTGCTGCCGGCGGCCAGCACGGACCCTGCGCATGCGCACAGGTTGGCCGCGCGGGCGCGGCTTTTGCTCGGCACTTTGGCCTAGACGTCCGTGGCCTGCGGCCACCCGGTCGGGCCAAAATGGCATGGCTGGCCGCCGCATTCTTTTGCGGCGCACCAGAACGCTTTGCGCGGCCTATCGGGCGTTGCTTTGGTTGTGCCTGATCGGTCGCGCCGGGCGCCGGCCCGCGCCATTGGTTGGCGCCCCGGTCTTGACCTTGGCCGATTGCGGCCGCACCAGGGTATCTTGGCGGCTGGGATAGGGAAGGCGCGATGACACAGACGTTCAACATTCGGGTCTATTACGAAGACACTGATCTTGCGGGCATCGTCTATTACGCCAACTACCTGCGCTATTTTGAACGCGGACGGACGGAGGCGATCCGGGCTGTCGGTGTCGACCAATTGGCTTTGCGAAACAGCCGCAACCTTGCCTTCGTCGTCCGCAGGATGGAGATCGACTACCACGCTGCCGCGCGGTTCGACGATGTGGTCACGGTGGAAACGGCAACGACCGAGGTCGGCTATGCCTCAACCATCATGCGGCAACGCATTTGGCTGGCCGAAACTTTGGTCGTGGCCGCCGAGGTCAAGCTTGCCATGATCACGCTCGACGGTCGCGTCTCGCGCTATCCAGACGATGTAAAAATGGCGCTGGAACGGCTGATTGCCGCGACATGAACGCAACGCATCGGACCTCGTGACTGGACACATCCCCCTATTTTGGTCACAAACCCGGCTTAAGCACGTAGAGTGTGTGTAAAAAGCCGGCGCGTTAACCGGCAGGCGTTCGAGAACAGAAGTCGGTACGCGGAAGAGCAGGCACTATGGAGACGGAAGCACTCGGGGCGGTCAGCGAGCTCGATTTCTCGCTATGGGCGCTTTTTCTTAGGGCCACGATCACCGTAAAGATCGTGATGGTTGTTTTGGTCCTGGCATCGGTTTGGTCCTGGGCCATCATCATCCAAAAACACCTCAATTTCCGCCGCGCGCGGTCGGAGGCGGACGGGTTTGAGAACACGTTCTGGTCGGGCCAGGCGCTGGACCAATTGTTCGATGAGGTGAACGAAGATCCGCGCGGTGGCACGGAGAAAGTGTTCGTGGCCGGGATGAAGGAGTGGCGTCGAAGCCTCGCGCCCGATCAACGCACCATCGCTGGCGCCCAAGCCCGGATCGACCGGGCGATGCAAGTGGCGATCAGCCGGGAAAGCGACAACATCCTTCGCGGTCTTGGGTTTTTGGCGACCGTTGGCGCGATTTCGCCCTTCGTTGGGCTTTTTGGCACCGTTTGGGGGATCAAATACGCGTTTGAAGAGATTGCGATCCAGCAATCGACCAATCTTGCCGTTGTGGCGCCGGGGATTGCCGAAGCGCTGTTGGCCACAGCGCTGGGCCTGCTTGCGGCCATACCGGCGGTGATCTTTTACAACAAGCTTTCGGGCGATGCCGACCGGATCTCGGCCCGGCATGAGGCCTTCGCGGATGAGTTTGCCATGATCCTTTCGCGTCAGCTTGAGACGGCCGAGGCATGATGGGCGGCGCCGTTTCGAACCCGCGCGACGGCGGACGGCGGCGGCGGCACATGCGCGCAAAGCCGATGGCCGACATCAACGTCACGCCCTTTGTCGATGTAATGCTGGTGCTTTTGATCATTTTTATGGTCGCAGCCCCGCTTCTGACCGTGGGCGTGCCTGTCGAACTGCCCGAGACGGCTGCAAATCCCCTGGAGCAGGAGGAAGAGGAGCCGCTGACGCTGACCGTCCAGGCCGACGGCACGGTGATCGTGGAAGAGACGGAAACCCCGCGGGAGCAATTGGTGCCGCTTTTGCGCGCAGTCCTGGCCAACCGCGCCGATGACAAGATCTTTCTGCGCGCGGATACGGACCTTCCTTACGGGGACATGATGGTGGTCATGGGGGCGCTGAACGCAGCCGGCTACCGCAATATTGGTCTGGTCACGGAAGGCGGGGGGCCAACGCGCGACGCTTCCGATAGCGCGGTGGCGGAATAGCGCTGTGCAGGCGGGGCTTGCCATTTCGGGAACCCTGCACGCGGCGTTTTTGGCCGTTGCCCTGATCGGCTTGCCCTGGTCGCAGTCCAAGCCTGAGCCTGTCGACCAGGTGATCTCGGTCACGTTGGAGCGGGTTGAGGAGGCGCCGCCGCCCACCGCGCCTGCGCCCGCGCCCGATATCGCAATGACCGATAT
>ERZ1740062.805-NODE-805-length-14402-cov-6.858995_pt1 | contig 14402 bp, 11 predicted proteins | sample MGYA00581741_ERZ1740062 | MGnify/ENA primary metagenome ERZ1740062 (study PRJEB43018, sample SAMN04849747) | marine metagenome | isolation source: floating plastic debris | place: Pacific Ocean | collected 2008-09-01 | study: EMG produced TPA metagenomics assembly...
ACTCAGATCATTGCCACCAATCCAACGGAAGTTGTTCTCGCCAAGGCGGTAAACCGTGCCGTCGTCGATCATGCCGCCGTGTTCATGACAGACAGCAGTGTAGACAACTTGGCCGACGCTCAGCTTCTTCATGTTGCGCGTGACACACATCTGCATCAACGCTTCGGCGTCTGGACCGGTCACCTCGTACTTCCTGAGGGGCGAGAGGTCCATGACCACTGCCTTCTCGCGGCATGCCCAGTACTCCGCGATTGTGCCATGTGCTGGAAATTGGTTCGCCAACCAATATCCATTGTATTCGGCAAAGTCGCGCGTATGGCGTGCGAAGCAGGTGTGAAAGCCGGTTTCCTTCGTCTGTTCGACGGGGCTGTCGGTGGTCATGCGGAACCCCACGGATCGTTTGAAGTCTTCGTTTGCTGCATAGGTGCGGACCTGAATATCCGTCGGGTTCCAGCCATTGGCCGGGTCGACATCGCAAGGACATGCGGTCGAGACGCAAACAAGATCGGTCAATGCGCGCAATAGAACGTAGTCACCCGGACGGGACCATGGATCGTCCATGCCGATTGCGTGCGTGTCGTCCAGCATCGTGTTGAAGAAGAAATTGATCGCAGGCCAACCGCCACGCGGACGCACGTCAAAGCGAGCCAGATCAACGTTCATGTTATCGGTGCAGTTGACGTGACCGGGATAACCCAAGTCGTCGTAGTACCGTGCCGAGCAGGCCAGTCCGAACGTGTCATGGCGACCGCACGTGTCCTGAACGATTTCGATCAGCGGTTCCTGATCCTGGGTCCAGTATTTCGAGAAGATGCCGGGGTTCGGGTAGAGCGAGCCCATTAGGGAGCGCGTCGTGGTCGGGTCGATCTCGCGCTCTTGTCCGTCGTCCAGCGCGCGCAGGGACAGCGCCTGGAAATCCGAGCACTCCCGGCCTTGCACATCCAAGATCTGGATGAATTCGCCTGCCTTGACCTCGTAGGCCTGGGCCTCGCCGGGCTGAATGTTGAGATCCTGCAAGGGGTCGGCAAGTGGATCGTGCTGGTGCGCGGTTTTCGCCTGACCAGGATCGGCGCGGCGGATGTAGACGGCGAGTTCCGTCAGAGTATCTTGCGCCTCTGGCAACATCGCGTCGCCAACGGCGCAGACGATCAACAGGCCATCGGTTTGCGCGTGAAAGTCACGGCTGTCCCCCGCGGCAGAACCGTCCGTGAAGATCCGGGTCGCCTGTGCGTGGCCAATATCGAACCCGGCCCTATCGAGCGCCTTGAGGGTGCGCTTGGCAGATCCATCGCCTCGCAAAAGGGAAGCCTGCAATCCACCCGCCGGGCCCGTTCCCGCGGCACCGATCATAGCTGTGTCCGAACGTCCATCGGGCGTGAAGAAGCCCAACTCCGCCGATTGCAGGCCTTGCCGGTCAACTACAGTAATTTCGTCGCCCGCGCGGATCTCGATCCCGCGCGAACCGCCGCCCGGCACAAGATGGCGCTCGACGCCATGCGGCAGTAACGGCAACCCGGGCGTCAACACCGAGCCCAGTTCCATCGGACGTTCGAACTTCGCGAGGTCCAGCATCACTCCATCCCCAGCGCCCTGCGCCGGTTCGCAGCCCAGCGCGTGATGATATTGTCGAAGGCCAGTGCCATCAGCACGACACACATGCCCAGGACGAAATTCTTGCCCAGATCCGTACCCGCAAGGGTCCGTTGCAACTCCTGCCCCAGATCCTGCGTCCCGATGAAAGCCGCGATGATCACCATGAAAAACGCGAACATGATCGCCTGGTTGAAACCGACCGCCAACGTCGGAAGAGCGATCGGCAGCTGCACGTTCACCAGCTTCTGCCAACGCGTCGCGCCGGACATATCCGCCGCCTCGGTCAGCTCTGGCGGAACACCGCGCAGGCCCTCAATGGTGTACCGGATAACCGGCACAAGCGTGTAGATCAGGATCGAGAAGATCACAGCCACGTCGTTGATGCCGAACAGCATGATCGCAGGGATCAGGTATATGAAGCTCGGAAAGGTCTGTCCGGTATCGACCACCGCGATCATGACGGCGTCGCGTGGCCAGCGCCGAACGGCCCACCAGAGTGCCACGAAGCTCGCGGCGAAGATGTAAAGCGACATCGAAGCAAAAGACAGGTAGGCGGGTGGTGCCTCGCCCGTGCTTTCGGTGAAGTAATAGGTCAGGCCGCTCACGAGCAGCGCGCCAAGCAATACCGGCAGCCTTTTGAAGCCCAACCCTACCAGACCAAGCGCGAGTGCCGCTGGTCCCATCTTAAGCGATAAAGGGCCGGACGCGCCGCGCGCCGACCAGATGCCCAGCGGGAGCCCGATCAGGATTGCCAGCACAACAGACGCCAGAGCAGCATAGAGCGTGATAATCGCCCGGTCCCACCAGCCAGTCATCGCGATGATCGCGTAGAAGCCACCGGCCATCAGGGCGACCCGCGCACCGCCAACCAGCCAACCCAGGGCAGCCCAGGCCAGGATCACAGATACGCTCGGGAGCCACAGCAACGCATCGCGAAACGGAATCAGCACATCGACAATCAGGAACGTGCGGATCGCGTTTGACACGGCTTGCACACTGTCGATGTCGAGGAACGCCTTGATGGCGTCGTCGATCTCCTTGCCTTGCGAGAGTTGCTGCGTGCGATGCACGCCGTCGAGCGAACTCCAGAACCACTGAATCACGTTGCCCTGCCGCTTGCCCTCGTCGAGCGTGTAGTTCTGAGACTCGCCTGCCAGCGTCGCGATGCCAATGAACGCGACAAACAGGCCCAGACCGACCAGCAGGTACCCGTGGCGGATCCACCAGGGCGTCCCCTTGTCGAAATGCTCAGGCTGCTTCAGCACCCAAGCCTTCGACATCCGGTCCAGCATCACCGCAATCAGCACGATGCTCACCCCGATCTCGAACGAGCGGCCCAGCTTGAAGCTGTTCATGTTAGAGAGCAGTTTCTGGCCGAGCCCCGGCATACCGATGAACGCCGTCAGCACGACCATCGCGAGGCACAGCATGATGATCTGGTTAAGCCCCACCAGCATCTCGGTCCGGGCGGACGGTACATAGACGTGGCGCAGCATCTGCCACCGGGTGCACCCGGCCATCTTGCCTGCTTCGACCACCTCCGGCGGAACCTTGCGCAACCCGACCGAGGTCATCAGCACCATGGGTGGGATCGCATAGACAATGGTCGCGACCGCCGCGGCTGTTGGTCCAACGATGAAGAAGATCACAGCGGGCAAGAGGTAGGTGAAGAAGGGCAGGGTTTGCAGGATCGCAAGGATCGGCTTGATCGCCGTGTCGACCCAGCGATACTTCCAGGCAAGAATTCCGAGCCCCAGGCCCAGGAAAAAGGCGAGCGGCGCCGCAACCGCGATCACCGCAAGCGTCTGCATCGCAAGCTTCCACTGGCCGATCAATGCAACCCAGAGGAACGTGCCGCCAGCAATCAGCGCCATGCGCCAACCGCCCAGCCAATACCCGATCACGGCTGCCGAAGCCGCGATGGCGGGCCATGGGATCGGCCCCAGGTGCGGCCATCGTCGTTTGCCCTCGAGCAGATTCGCCGAAGTATCCAGCAGAAACTTCAGCGGGTTCGACGCGATCCACCGGGTAACGGCTTCCAGGCCAAGATCGTAACGCAGGAAATTGAAGAAGGCGTCCAGCCAGACAGCCAATGGGAACAGACCACCGTCATCGGGACGATCGATCATCCACTCGGGCAACAACGGGCGTGCAATCGCAATCGCAATCGCGAGCATCAGCAGGCCAAGTGCGACCTGTTGCTTGGTGAACCGAGGGGCCTCGATGGGCGCGGTGTCCGTGGTGACCGCCATCCGCCGAAGCTACGCCTGACCCAGAAGCACGTCCAGCGCCTGTTGCCGATCCATCGCTCCTATCGGTGCTCCATCGGCACCGTTCACCGGAATGGCGGGTGCCGGATCATTGATGAGCCGACGCGCCAGCGATTGGATCGTAGCCGAAGCAGTGACCGGTTCACCCTCTCCCGCAAGATCCGCTTGCGCCAGCACGCCTGCATGGACGACGCGCGCCTTGTCGATGTCTTCGGTAAACTTGGCGACATATTCGGTTGCCGGGTTGAGCACGATCTTGTCCGGCGTATCGCATTGCTCGACAGCGCCATCCTTCATGATGGCAATCCGGTCGGCAAGGCGCAGCGCCTCGTCGAAATCGTGGGTGATAAACACGATGGTCTTGCCCAGCATGTCCTGCAGGCGGAGGAACTCGTCCTGCATTTCGCGCCGGATCAGCGGATCGAGCGCACTGAACGGTTCGTCCAGGAACCAGATATCCGGTTCGATCGCCAGAGAACGGGCAATCCCGACACGTTGTTGCTGACCGCCAGACAGCTCTCGGGGGAAGTATTCCTCACGCCCGTCGAGACCAACCAACCTGATAACCTCGAGCGCGCGCGCGCGGCGATCGTGCCGGTCCTGACCGCGCATTTGCAGCGGGAAGGCGACGTTTTCCAGTACCGTGCGGTGCGGCAGCAGACCGAAGCTTTGGAACACCATTCCCATCTTGGAGCGGCGAAGCTCGATCAGATCTTTCTCGGTCAGGGCACCGATGTCCTGGCCATCAACCTCGATGGTGCCGCCAGTGATCTCGTGCAGGCGTGAGAAACAGCGCACCAGTGTCGACTTGCCCGATCCGGAAAGGCCCATGATGACCAGCATCTCGCCACGGGCAACCTCGATCGAGACGTCCTTCACACCCGCAATGTAGCCATCGGCGCGGATCTGATCGAAGGAATGGTTTGTCGGCATGGACGCCAGATACCGTTCGGGGTCCGGGCCAAAAAGCTTCCAGACATTGCTGGCCGAGATGACGGGAGCATCGGTCAAGGCAGTCTCCTCGTATGTAGGGTGCGGCGCGCCGCACCCCACGGATCAATAGGAGATACCGCTCACTCGGTCCACGGCTTCCAGACAGCCTCGTTCTCTTCGAGCCATGCAGCAGCGGCTTCTTCCGGCTCCATCTCGTCGATATCGACCAGCTTCGCCATTTCGGCGATCTGAGCATTGGTGAACGAGATCTTGGTCAGAACCTTGTAAGCGCCCGGCCACTTGGCTTCCATACCGTCCCAGGCTGCCTTCTTCAGGTAACCCTTGGCCGGGTTTCCGCAGTCATACAAAGCATCCGGGTTCGGACCGACCTTTGGATCCTTGTCACAACCATCGACCCATTCCGGGAACTCAACGAACTCGCCCGGCCAGACAGCCTCCGCGAAGTTCGGCGTCCAGTTGAACACGACGATCGGCTTCTTGTCCTTTTCGGCCGCACCGATTGCTGCCCAAAGCGCCGCGGCGGAGCCCGCGTTGATCACGGTGAAGTCCATGCCAAGGGCCTCGACGCGTTCCTTGCCGTGCTTCAACCAGTCAACCGGTCCATCCAGGTACATGCCCTTGTCGCCAGTCTCAGCGGTCTTGAACAGTGCGGCGCAATCGTTCAGTGCTTCCCAGGACGGCAGACCCGGGCAAGCTTCCTTGGTCCAGCTCGGATACCACCAATCCTCGCGCGTAACCGCATCGTGGTCGCCGACATCGACGATGCCGCCCTTCTCCAGTGCCGCGCGGAACGAAGCCCCGAAAGCGCCTTCCCAGACTTCCAGTTCCAGGGTCACATCGCCCAGACGGACTGACTCGTAGACCGCCTGGCTGTCCGTGGTGACAAACTCGACGTTGTTGCCCATCTCCTCGAAGATCTGGCCAACCGCGTGGCTCATCACGATCTGGCTGGACCAGTTGTGCAGCGGAATAATGATCGGGTCGTCGCTGTCCGCAGCCATCGCCGGGGCAGCTATTGCACTGGCAAGCAGCGCCGCTGTCAGTTTTCTGTACATTTACCTTCTCCTGTTGACGGGGTCTTTGCCCCTGATGTTTGGCCGACCATTGGCCTTGTCTTGGCCCGCCTTTTCCTGCGGCGTCGGCTGGAGTGCACAAGGCACCCCGCCGATTGATCACTGACGCAGGTAATCCTCCATCGAGTCGTCAAGGCAGTCCTTCCACACCGTGTGGTGCGCTGGAGCCTCGGTGCCTGTCATCGGCGAGACGTAACCGTTGTCGCGGAACGTCATGATGTTCTGCTTCTTGTGTTTCTTCCACTGGTAGAACGCCTCGTTCGACTTCTTGATGTCGAAGTTCGGATAATCGGTCTCGTTCATCAGTTCTTCGGTGTAGGCGCCCTGATAATCGATGCAGGCATAGTCGTCCGCCAATTCACCTTCAGCAGCGATCCGTGCGTCGATATCGGCCTGCATCTCGGCACGGCTAGGAATGTCGATCCGGCCCATCATCACGTCGCGCGCCCACCAGGCCTGGGCGTCGAACATGTTGAACGTGTACCACTGGTCCTGCATCCCGAGATAAAAGATCTTCGGGTTATCGATGAACGCGACACCCTTGTAGAGGTGCGGCGTCGCAAGCACGTTGGGGCATTCCAGCCGCAACTCCTTCGGCAGGAACGGGAAGTGATGCTTGTAGCCGGTGCAGAGCAAAACCGCGTCGACGTCCTTTGACGTGCCGTCCTTGAAGAACGCAGTGTTGCCCTCGACCTTCACGAGCGCGGGCACTTCCTGCCAGTTGTCTGGCCAGTCATAGCCCATCGGTGCCGTGCGGTGCGCGACGGTCACCGACTTGCAGCCATACTTCCAACACTGAGAGCCGATGTCTTCGGCCGAATAGGACGTGCCGAGGATCAGGATGTCCTTGTCCTTAAACTCCAGCGCATCGCGGAAGTCGTGAGCGTGCAGCACGCGGCCCTTGAAGCTCTCGAATCCGGGATAGTGCGGGACGTTGGGCGTCGAGAAATGGCCTGTTGCAATCACCACGTGATCGAAGATCTCGGAATATGTCTTGGCCGCAGGCAGATCCTCGACAGTCACCCGGAACTTGCCGTCTTCGGTCTCCTCGACCTGGCGACAAACCGTACGAAAACGGATCTTGTCACGGACACCGGCCTTCTTCACACGGCCTTCGATATAATCGTACAGGACGGCGCGCGGCGGATAAGACGCAATCGGCCGGCCGAAGTGCTCGTCAAAGGTGTAGTCGGCGAACTCCAGGCCTTCCTTCGGGCCGTTCGACCACAGGTAGCGATACATCGAGTTGTGGACCGGCTCGCCGTATTCATCGACACCGGTGCGCCAGGAATACCGCCAGAGGCCGCCCCAATCCTCTTGCTTCTCGAAGCAGACAACCTCGGGCACCTCGGCGCCCTTTTCTGCCGCCGACTGGAATGCGCGCAACTGCGCCAACCCGGATGGCCCGGCACCGATAATCGCCACTCTCTTCGTCATCTCTACCCCCTGTCAGGATTGTCTCAAACGCCCTCGACGATGGTCTGCACACTGTACGAGGCCGCCATGCGCATGGCTTTGGCCTCAGCGTACGCGTCAGAGTGATACCACTCTACCGCCTTCTCATATGATGGAAACCTGACCACGACCGTCCGCTGTCCCGACGGCGTACCTTCGTGGAATTCACCGCGACCGCCGCGCACGAGGAACGCCCCACCAAACATCTCGATGATCGGTTGAACCTTGGCCACGTAAGCCGGATAGGCGTCGGGATCGGTCACTGTGATCTGGGCGACGACATATCCGTAGGGCATCGGCGGGTCCTTCAGACGGGGCTCGGGTTGGCGGTCGAAGTCTTCCAGTCAGGCTCGAACCCCAGGATCACCGTGTTCTCCGGCAGCGTGGGATTGAAAAGCCTGTTGTGCCAATACGTCGACTGCCACAGCGGGTTCTTGGCGGTCAGCTTCCAGCCCCGGCAATCCAGGTCATAGCGCTGATTGAAGACGTCGAAAGTCACCGTGCAGCGCTCGGCCCGGCGAATGGCCGCAGCACCCGGACTATCCGGCGGAAACGTCGCCGTCAGGATGTCGCTGAACTCAGTTGCTTTCTGATAGTAGAACTCGCCGAAGAACTTCAGCGCCGCCTCGCGGATCGATGCCGGATCGTTCGTGCGCTGTGCCATGTGGCGCATCTCCGGTGTCTTGGAGTGCGCTGGGCCCTTCGACAGCACGGTGATGATGTGGCCCATCGGCTCGGTCGCCCCCGGCAAGGTCAGAGCGGGCATGATCGCGTCGCCCGGTCGGCCACGATCGTCGCGCATCATCATCTGGCGGATCCTGCACTGCCAGCGCAGGAATGCATCGCGCAGAGGCTGAGGCTCCGGTGCAAGTCCCAGAAGCTTGGCGGTCGCGGGGTTCATCTCGATGGCGGCCATGACTCTCGGAGTTTGGGTTCGGCCGTCCCCTTCCCCCACGATGGGAAGGACGAGGGACGGGGCTGCATTCTCAGAATTTGCAATAGGCCTGACGCAATTGCACCAGCGGGTGGTTCGGCGACATCTGGAACTTCAGCAGAAGTTCGCGGGCGATCATGTCCCGGTCCTGCTGGTTGTCCGGCAGGTCAACCGACGCCGGCACACGGACCCAGCCGTTGATGTTGCGGTCGAAGACGGCCGGGTTGCCCTCCTCGTAGCCCATGTGGACGTCCTCGAGCCAGTTGAGATCGTCCCAGCCCATGTGCTCCATGTACGTCTTCAGGTACGGCGTGATCCGGTCGTAATCCGGCACCAGGTTCACGTCGTAACGATAACCGATGTGCTGGCCGATTTCCTTTTCACGTTCGGATTCCAGACCGTCCCCTTTGAGGAACTGATCGACGTCCTTGATCTCCGAACCCTTGTAGCTAGTGCCTGCCATGTGTCTCTCCCGTCCCCGGAGGGCTATGCGCTCACCCTGCCGGCATCGTAGGATGGGCGCCCCGCCCATCCTTGACTTCAGATGTGGTGGTAGTCGTCGACGCCGACCGTGTAGTTCGTGCCCGCGATCGGAACCATGGCGACGGCCGACGCCTCCATGGTCAGCGCGGCCAGATCTTCGGGCTCGAGCGAGTGCAGCGAGGTCTTTCCGCAAGCGCGCGCGAACAGCTGAGCCTCGATGGTCAGCGTGTGCAGGAAGTTATAGACTCGCTCGGCGGCCTCATCGGGGTTCAGACGCTTGCGCAGTTCCGGATCCTGCGTCGCCACGCCAACCGGGCACCGGCCTGTGTGGCAATGGTAGCAATAGCCGGGCTCTGCGCCGATCTCTTCGGGGTAGTTCGCCTCGTCGATATCCTTGTTGCAGTTCAGGGCCATAAGAGAAGAGTGACCGATGGCAATAGCGTCGGCGCCCAGCGCGATGGCCTTGGCAACGTCGGCACCGTTCCGAATGCCGCCTGCATAGACCAGCGTGATCTCTCCGCGTTTGCCGAGGTCATCGATCGCTTTGCGGGCCTGACGGATCGCCGCCATGCCCGGAACGCCAGTATCCTCGGTGGCCAGGTGCGGACCGGCACCCGTGCCGCCTTCCATCCCGTCGATGTAGATCGCATCCGGATCGCACTTCACCGCCATCCGCACGTCGTCATAGACACGCGCCGCGCCGAGCTTGAGCTGGATCGGAATCTGCCAATCGGTTGCTTCGCGGATTTCCTGAATCTTCAGCGCCAGATCGTCCGGTCCCAGCCAGTCCGGGTGCCGGGCGGGAGAGCGCTGGTCGATCCCTGCAGGCAACGAACGCATCTCGGCAACCTGGTCGGTCACTTTCTGACCCATCAGGTGACCGCCGAGACCGACCTTACAGCCCTGACCGATGAAGAATTCGCAGGCATCTGCCAGCATCAAGTGATGCGGGTTGAAGCCATAGCGCGACTGGATGCACTGGTAGTACCATTTGGTAGAATAGCGCCGCTCGTCCGGGATCATGCCCCCTTCGCCCGAGCAGGTTGCCGACCCGGCCATCGTAGCGCCACGCGCCAGTGCGGTCTTGGCTTCGAAAGACAGCGCGCCGAAGCTCATGCCGGTGATGTAGACTGGGATATCCAGCTTAATCGGCTTCTTAGCGCGCGGACCGATCACAACGTCGGTGTCGCACTTTTCGCGGTAACCTTCGATCACAAAGCGCGTCAGAGTGCCGGGCATGAAGGGCAGATCATCCCAATGCGGGATCTTCTTCATCAGCGAAAAGCCGCGCATCCGATAGCGGCCGAGCTCGGCCTTGATGTGGATATCGTCCATCACCCGGGGCGGGAAGATAAAGCTCTCGCCCAGTCGGTTCGGGTCGCGGGCAAGTGCCGGCTTCTTGGGGGGGGCGCCGTCTGCAGCCATGGTGGTCTCCCACTTCTCTCTATCAGTAGGCAGACACCATAGTCTGCCTATCGGTAGGTCAGTCCTGACCCGATCTATCGATAGGGTGGGCGCGTCGCCCACACCTGAGGATCAGAGGATCAGTTTCTTCTCGTTCGGTTCCAGATTGTCGTAATTCCAAAGCTGCTTGCCTGCGACGATCTTGCGGAAATGGGCAACGCCCTGCTCCGGCAGCAATCCGTACTGGTTCAGCTTGCGCTTCAGCCAGGCCTGGTCCAGTTCAGTCAACTCTGCGTCCACGGCATCGACGCCCAGCGATTTGATCTCGCCGCCGACATAGATCGTGCCGTCGTACATCGAGTCGCCCAGGTTCTTTCCTGCGTTGCCGCAAACGACCATACGCCCGCGCTGCATCATGAAACCCGAGAGCGCGCCGGTGTCGCCACCGACGATGATGGTACCGCCCTTCATGTCGATGCCTGTACGCGACCCGACCGAGCCCTTGCAGACCAGATCGCCGCCGCGGATCGCAGCGCCAAAGGTCGAGCCTGCATTCTTTTCGATGACGATGGTTCCGGACATCATGTTTTCGCCGCAAGACCAGCCGACCCGGCCGTTCACACGCACGTTCGGTCCATCGATCAACCCGGTCGAAAAGTACCCGGTCGAGCCCTCTATGATCAGGTTAAGCCGGTTCAGGATACCCACACCGATCGAATGCTTGCCGCGCGGGTTCTGGATCACGATCGTGCCGTAACCCTCGTCCATCAACGCACGGATGTTCTTGTTGACCTCCATGGTGTCCATGTCGGCCGTATCGATCTCGGTCCGCTTGTTGAAGTCGACATCTTTCGAGAAGGCGTAAGTGAGGTTCTCGTCCTCGGCCGGTTCAAAAAATGTTTCCATCGAGCGGCCCGAAAGCTGCTCGGACATCATGCCAAGCTCTTTCGCCCGCGCTTCCTGCTTGTCGCCCCACGCGAGGTCGGGCGTCCAGTCTATGCTCGCCATACCCGAACCTCCTCGTCATATGGATCGTATGTGTCAATTTCCTGCGGCAGGATCGCGCGAATGGCGACCTCTTCCGACGCCATCGCAATCATGTCGTCGCTTTCGAACAGGACCAGCGGCTTCGCAGCCATCGTGTCCTTGGCCATGCCCAGGCTGTCCTTGGTCGCAACCAGATAGGTGAACACGCCATCGATCTCGCGGATCGAACGCTCCAGGCTTTCTTCCAGTTCGATGCCATTGTTCAGATTGTCAGCCGTGTAGACCGCCAGCAATTCGGAATCGCACGACGACATGAACCGGTGGCCCTTGCGCTCCATCTCGCGGCGCATGTTCCAGTAGTTCGTGATCTGGCCGTTGTGTACGACCGAAACGTCGTTGTACGGAAAGGCCCAGTACGGGTGCGCCGAGCGGATGTCGACGTCCGACTCCGTCGCCATGCGCGTGTGGCCAATGCTGTGCGTTCCCTGGAAGCTGCCAAGATTGTACTGGTCGGACACAACAGTGGCGTCGCCCAGATCCTTGATCAGTTCCAGCGCGTTGCCCATCGACAGGATCTCGGTTCCTTCGACATCTTCGACATAGCGGGCAAGTGCCTCGGTATTGCCGTTATGCGCAATGACCCAGCGCTGAGCGTAGGCGGTTGCCTCGTCGCGCGACTTGATGACCGCACCGTGTTCGCCAAGGCGCTTTTCCACCTCGGCAATCCGTGCTGCGATCTTGGTCGGCATATCAAAGCCGCCGTCCATGTCTTCGGCCTCGGCAACCTTGAAACGCATGACGTATTCGCCGTCATTGGCGTTGCCGTATACTGCAAACCCGGTGGAGTCAGGTCCGCGGTGTTTGAGTGCCTGAAGCATCGAAGTCATCTCGGAGCCGACGCCCGAGCTTTTCCCCCGATGGATCAGTCCTGCAATTCCGCACATACAGGTATCCCCTTGAAAGGATTGGTTTCGTTGTTCCTTGGGGGTGGGGCCGGACCCCACCCTGCGATTGGATCAGGGCAGGCATTCCATGTAGGTTTCCTTGTCCCAATCGGTGACGGTCGACATGAACCGCGCATATTCGTCCGACTTGTACTCATCGTAGAGCCGGAACATCTCGCCCGGCATGCCACGTTGCACGACTTCGCTTCCGCGCAGGTGATCGAGCGCTTCACCCAAGGACATCGGCAGCTTCTTGACGTCCTTGCCCTCTTTGATGGCCTCGTAGATGTTGCGCTCTTCCGGGGCGCCTGGGTCCAGTTGGTTGTCAATGCCATCGTCCATTGCGGCGAGCAGCGTCGATCCCATCAGGTACGGGTTGACCATAGAGTCGACCGAGCGATACTCGAACCGGCCCGGAGCGGAGACACGCAAGCCTGTTGTGCGGTTCTGGAAACCCCAGTCGGCGAAGACCGGCGCCCAGAAGCCCGTGTCCCAAAGACGGCGGTACGAGTTGACGGTCGAACAGCCGATCGCCGTCAGCGCCTGTAGGTGGTGGACCACGCCGCCGATCGCCACGAGGCCTTCCTTGCCCGGCATCTGCGGGTCGTCATCATCCGGCATGAAGGTGTTTTCGCCACCCTTCACGTACATGTAGTTGTCACGCATGCCCGGCAGGTTGTCCGGATCATTGCCCGTACGGACAAACTCGTCCTGTCCACCACGCCAGAGCGACATGTTGTGGTGACAGCCCGAGGCCGAAACACCCATGAACGGCTTGGTCATGAAGCAGGCGAAGATGCCCTGCTCGCGTGCGACCTGGGCGCAGATCTGGCGATACGTCGTCAGACGATCCGCGTTGCGCAGCACATCATCGAACATCCAGTTGAGTTCCAGCTGACCCGGCGCGTCCTCGTGGTCGCCCTGAATCATGTCCAGACCCATTTTGCGGGTGTATTCCATGACCTTCAGGGTCACGGGACGCAGGCTTTCGAACTGGTCGATGTGGTAGCAGTACGGTTTGGAGAAGCCCTCTTCCGGTACGCCGTTCTCGTTGAACTTCAGCCACATCATTTCCGGCTCGGTACCGATGCGGAGCTGACGCCCGTGCTTCTCCTGGAACTTCTTATGCAGGCGGCGTAGGTTCCCGCGGCAGTCAGCAGTCAGGTAGCCGCCCGGATCGACCTTTTCCTCGCGGTTGCGGAACAGCGTGCAGTAAAAGCGTCCGATCTTCGGCGCCCAGGGCAACTGCATGAAGGTTTCAGGCTCCGGGATGCCCACCAGTTCGGCGGCCTCCGGGCCATAGCCCATGTAGTTGCCGGCGCGGTCCGTGAATAGGTTCATGGTTGCGCCGTAGACGAGCTGGAACCCCTTCTTCGCGACGCTCTCCCAGTGATCTGCCGGGATGCCCTTGCCCATGATCTTGCCGGTGACGGATACGAACTGGAGATAGAGATACTCGATCCCCAGCTTGTCGATCATTTCGCGGACTTCTTTGACTTTCTCGTCACGCCCCGGGGCGTCGACAAAGGCTTCGATATCCATCGGCCCCTCTCTCCTGTCGCTGGCGGGCTCTGACGGCCCTGTTCGAATCTCGCTGAGCGTAAGCTGCACCAAAGCCGGACCAATATGCAACCGCATTTGTGTTTTTGGTTCAGAATTGGTATCGATGATTCATGAATGCCCGCGATATCACCCTCGACCTGCGCCGTCAGATCACCAATGCGCACTATTCAATGGACGCGCGTCTGCCGGCTGAACGCACTTTGTCCGAGGAATACGGCGTCGCGCGCGGCACAGTCCGCGAGGCGCTGAAGACGCTCGAGGACATGGGTTTCGTCGAACGACGCGCCGGGTCCGGCACCTATGTCACCTATGCCAGCGGATCGCCGACGGCGTCGGTGATCGAGACGACCCGCCCGCTGGAACTGGTCGACGCCCGTTTCGCGCTGGAGCCCCATATGGTCCGTTTGGCGGTGTTGCATGCGACTGAAGCCGATCTGGAACGCGCCGAGACCCATCTGGCCGTTATGGAATCGGGATCGGAGAGCCGCCGGTTTGCCGACACAGACGAGCAATTCCATCTCGCGCTGGCAGATGCCGCGCGCAATCCAATGATCCGCTGGATGATGGAGAAAACACACGAGGTCCGCAGCCATGCGCAGTGGGCACGGATGCGCACTCTGACGCTAAACCCGGCGATCATCACCAAATACAATCGCCAGCACCGCGCCATTGTGAATGCTATCCGGTCGCGCGATGCAGAAGCTGCGGCGCAAGCCATGCGTGATCACCTCGACCCCGCGCG
>ERZ1740062.806-NODE-806-length-14392-cov-4.160564_pt1 | contig 14392 bp, 11 predicted proteins | sample MGYA00581741_ERZ1740062 | MGnify/ENA primary metagenome ERZ1740062 (study PRJEB43018, sample SAMN04849747) | marine metagenome | isolation source: floating plastic debris | place: Pacific Ocean | collected 2008-09-01 | study: EMG produced TPA metagenomics assembly...
TTCTTGCACGTTCGTAAACAGCGCGATTTTGCGCCGTTGCTCATCGGGCAATGGCAGTTCGGAGCGACACACCAAAATGTCGGGCTGAATACCAATCGAGCGCAGCTCCTTGACCGAATGCTGCGTTGGCTTGGTCTTGATTTCCGATGATGTCGCAATATAAGGGACCAGCGTCAGATGCACGTACGCAACGCGCTCACGACCAAGCTCAATGCCCAACTGGCGAATCGCCTCAAGAAACGGCAACGACTCGATGTCACCAACGGTGCCGCCGATTTCGACGAAGCACACATCTGCATCGCCTGCGCCGCGCCGTATCGAGTCTTTCATCTCATCGGTGATGTGCGGGATGACCTGCACGGTGGCGCCGAGGTAATCCCCGCGCCGCTCGCGCGCGATCACCGTTTCATAGATTCGCCCGGTCGTGAAATTGCTGTGCTGGCCCGTCGTGATGCGCACGAAGCGCTCATAGTGGCCGAGATCCAGATCGGTTTCGGAACCGTCATCGGTCACGAATACTTCGCCGTGCTGGAACGGACTCATCGTCCCGGGATCGACGTTGATGTAGGGATCGAGCTTCATCATGCTGATCGAGACGCCGCGCGATTCCAGAATAGCCGCAAGGCAGGCAGACGTGATGCCCTTGCCGAGCGACGACACCACACCACCGGTAATAAATACGTAAGAAGTCATACACTGCCGCCTGTCTGGACCGCGCGCCGCACTCGCGCCGACCCTGCTTGAGAACCATCAAATAAGGCCGTAGTAAAGGTTCGCGCAGTGGATTCGCTGTCTGAAAACGGTCGACAGCCAGTTGCTACAAGCCTTTACTCCGGCCCTTTTGACATGAAATTCATGTAGTAGGAACGGTAGGGAAAGATAACAGACCAGGGCTCATGCAGCAATTGGCGTACGCCGGCAATTACCGTAATCAAGACGCGGGTTGCCACTCCACAGACAACCCCACAAAGCGAGGCAAAACGGTCTCCCCAACCGCCGCAATCTCGTCGTCTATCCAAAGTAGCGGCATCCGCTGGCGCTCCCACGGCGGCACGTCATGCGTCTGAAACCAGCGCGCCAATGGCATGCCAGGACGATTGGCGTGAAGACGCACGCGTTCGCCGCCCTGCCGTGTGCCGATCCGCCATCGCTTCGCTTGAGTCAATTCCGCCACGACGCGATAACGCCCGAGATCGCCAGGCAATTGGACCCATTCCTGAACATTGATATCACGAACAAACGCAGCGGGCGGCGCTGGCCGCGCACGCAACAGGTACAAACCGTCGCGATAGCGGCGCACGCGCACCTCTTGCCACGCGACTTCACCACGCCCCGCGGACTGTTCGATAAGCCCGAGCACGGATTCGAGACGACTCGCCGGTGCTGGTGACAATGCCCGGCTGCGCAAGGCAAAGCGTAGGACATTGCGTTGCCTCACGATCGGCAACTGGCGCAGTTGCGCCACCGAGCAGCGACCGCCGGTCAGCGAGACATGCCGCACATCTCTCGCGGCCGTTTGATCCAGCACTTGCTGGCTGTGTTGCTGCCATTCCGCGGCGCGAGATACGGTTCGCGCCATGCTTGGCCAGCGCGCCTCGAGCGCAGGCACGATGGTGTGACGGAGGTAGTTGCGATCGATGCTCTGGTCCGCGTTGCTCGGGTCTTCGAAATGGGCGACGCCAAAGGTCGTGGCATAAGTCTCGACCCACACTCGATTCTGTCGCAGCAACGGACGCAGTGCACGATGCGGGCCCAGCGAAAATGCATGCGGCATTCCCGACAAACCGGCCGGGCCGCTGCCGCGAAGCAACTGTAGCAGGACAGTTTCCGCCTGATCGTCCTGGTGCTGAGCCAGCAGTAACAGTCGGCGCCCGGGCAATGCGCTCAACAAATCGTAACGCGCATCGCGGGCGCGTGCCTCAATGTTGCCGCCAGACGCTAGCGATTCGGCCGATCGTTCCTCCAGCGGAACGCAGAGCGCCGCACAAAATTGCCGCACGTGCTGCAGCCATGCGGAGGCCGTTGCCGAATCCTGCAAACCATGCGCAACGAAACAGGCGTCGACCGGCAAGTCCGTCTGATCGGCCAAGAGATGCAACAAGACGGACGAATCGCGCCCGCCACTGAATGCGACGGTGATGCGCTCGCTGCGATGCTGTTTGAACTCGCTTCGGATAGCCCGAACGATCTCAGCGACATCGTTGTTCACGCCGGCCCCTGCGGCCGACTTAGTCGGTTCGGAAATCGCCGAATGCTGCGATTTTATCTCGACGAGCAGCAATCAGTTCTTCCGGCGACAAGGCCTTCAATTCGCCAATGTGTGCGACCAGCGCATTCTGCAGCGCCTCCGACATCGCGTCCGCGTCACGATGAGCGCCGCCAAGCGGTTCGCTGACGACTTCGTCTACCAGACCGAAGCCCTTCAGCGCATCAGCCGTGATGCGCATCGCGGCGGCAGCATCCGCCGCTTTCTCGGCGCTCTTCCAAAGAATCGACGCACAGCCTTCCGGGGAAATCACTGAGTAAACGGCGTATTGCAGCATCAACAGACGATCCGCAACACCGATGGCGAGCGCGCCGCCGGAGCCACCTTCGCCAATCACGACGCTGATGATCGGCACTTCCAGCCGCGACATAATCAACAGACTACGAGCGATCGCTTCCGATTGCCCGCGTTCTTCCGCGCCTATACCCGGGTACGCACCCGGTGTATCGATCAAGGTCACAATCGGCATCCCGAATTTCTCTGCCATCCGCATCAGACGCTGCGCCTTGCGATAGCCCTCAGGCCGCGGCATGCCGTAATTGCGACGTACCCGCTCCTTGGTGTCTCGACCTTTCTGATGACCAATGACCATGACTGGCATACCTTGCAGACGTCACGTGCCGCCGATAATCGCGTGATCGTCGGCGTACATGCGATCGCCATGCAACTCCTGAAAGTCTTCGAAAATGGCGTTGATGTAATCCAACGTGTAGGGCCGCATCGGATGACGCGCGACCTGAGCGACTTGCCAGGCATCCAGATTTGAAAAAATAGACCGCGTCAGGGTTTCGCTCTTCTTCGTAAGTCGTTCAATCTCTTCAGCGATGTTGACGGAGGAATCGTCACCGACGTAGCGCAAGCCATCGATCTTGGCTTCAAGCTCTGCAATCGGTTGTTCAAATTCGAGGAATTTCAAATCCATACTATCGTTCCACTGCGCCAATGCGGCAAATCTAACATAGGCAATCTGGTCGGCATAGACCGGGCTGGCGACAACTAGCGCTCCACCGCGAAACCGAGATGAATGTTGCGTCGGCCAACCAGCCGCGCCAAATCGTCCATCAACGATCGCGTCACCCGGATTCGCCACAGCTCGCCCAAAGCGACGCGAGCGATCTGATCATCGATGCGATAACGAATCTCGATGTCACAGCCGCCGCCGCGATAGGGACGCAGCAGGTCCTGTAACTGGCGGACCAACAAGGTTGCACTGGCGTCATCCTCCGGCTTGGTCACCTCACCCGCCATCGATGTCGCGCGCTCCTCGAACACATGATCAATATCGCGCAGCGTCTTCGCGGTGACCGACCAGCCGTTCATGAAACTGTCCCAGCGCAGCGCACCTGCTGCTACGACAATCGCATCTTTCACCAGCAAATGACGCACGCTATCCGCCACTTCCGCATACAGCTGTACTTCGACTCGACCGGTGTCATCGTCCAGTGTCAAAGTCGTGCGGTTGCCACGTTTTCGAATATCGAATAGCAGGCCAGCTACCGTCGCCTGTCGACGCGGCTGGGCGAAGCCATGTCCTGTCTCCGCTTGCGGCGGTGGCTTGATCGAATTGATATCTGCCAACGAGCCATTGGTCAGCTTGCGGGCAATCTTGCGATAGCTGGCGAACGGATGACCGGACAAATACAAGCCCAGTGCCTCCTTCTCGGCTCGCAATCGGTCTTGTTCATTCCACTCTCGAACACTAACAGGCTCAGCCGCAATCACCGGCTCGGCACTATCGCCGGGCATACCGAACAAGTCATTCTGCCCAGCGGCGGCCGCGCGCGCTGACTGCTCAGCGCCTTTGAGCGCATCACCCAACTGCTCCGACAGGCTGCGACGGTTGACGCCGATGCCGTCCATCGCGCCGCTTTTGATCAGCGATTCGAGCATCCGGCGGTTCAGCTTAGTGAGATCCGCGCGACGACAAAACTCGGCCAGATCGACATAGTCACCATCCTGCTGACGGCATTCGATAATGCTGTCGATCGCAGCGCGTCCAACACCCTTGATCGCGCCGAGACCGTAGCGGATTTCGCGCTCCGACTCGGCCGAGAAAAAACAGCCGGACCGATTGACGTTCGGTGGTAGCAATTTAAGACCCAGCTCACGACAGTCGTCTTTCAGGCCGACCAGCTTATCGGTGTTGTCCATATCCGAGGACATCACTGCGGCCATGAACTGTGCCGGATAGTGTGCCTTCAGCCAAGCTGTCTGGTAGGACAACACCGCGTACGCGGCAGAGTGCGACTTGTTAAAACCGTAGCCGGCAAACTTCTCCATCAAATCAAAAATGTGCTCAGCTTGCGCCCGATCGACATCGCGCTGCACACAACCCTCGACGAAAATCGTTCGCTGCTTGGCCATCTCCTCGGGTTTTTTCTTACCCATAGCACGCCGCAACAGATCCGCACCACCGAGCGTATAGCCGGCTAGCACCTGAGCGATCTGCATCACCTGCTCCTGATACAGGATCACACCGTAGGTCGACTCCAGTACGGGCTTGAGGTCGGGATGCAGGTAATCGATTTCGCCGCCAGTTTGCCCGTGCTTGCGCATGATGAAGTCGTCGACCATGCCGGATTGCAATGGGCCGGGACGAAACAGCGCCACCAGCGCCACCATGTCGCCGAAGCTATCGGGTTTGAGTCGCTTGATGAGATCCTTCATGCCGTGCGATTCGAGTTGGAACACCGCCGTCGTCTGGCAGCGCTGCAGCAACGCGAAGGTCGCGGCATCATCCATTGGCAAGGCATTCAGGTCGAGTGGCGGGTCGCCAGCCGCTTCGCGTAAGCGATTTACATCTTTCAACGCACGATCGATGATGGTCAGCGTGCGCAGACCAAGAAAATCGAACTTGACCAGACCCGCCGCCTCGACGTCGTCTTTGTCGAACTGGGTAACCAGGTTGCCGCCGCCCTCCTCACAATAAAGCGGCGTAAAGTCGGTGAGCTCAGTCGGTGCGATCACGACGCCACCGGCATGCTTTCCCGCGTTTCGCACACAGCCCTCCAGCGAAAGCGCAAGATCGAGCAAGCTACGAACATCGCTGTCTTCCTCGTACAGGGACTGCAGCTCCGGCTCGTCTTTCATCGCCTTGTCGAGGGTCATTCCGACCTCGAACGGGATGAGCTTCGCGATTCGATCGACAAACCCATACGGAAACTCGAGTACGCGACCCGCGTCGCGGACGACCGCCTTGGCAGCCATCGTGCCGTAGGTGATGATCTGCGAAACGCGATGCCGCCCGTAGTGCTCGGCAACATACGCGATCACCCGGTCTCGGCCATCCATGCAGAAATCCACATCGAAATCGGGCATCGACACGCGCTCCGGGTTAAGGAAGCGCTCGAACAGCAGATCGTGCTCCATCGGATCGATGTCGGTGATTCCAAGGGTGTAAGCCACCAGCGATCCGGCGCCGGAGCCGCGGCCGGGCCCGACTGGCACGTCGTTCTCACGCGCCCAGCGAATAAAGTCAGCGACGATCAGGAAGTAACCGGCGAAACCCATTTCGCAGATAGTGTTGAGTTCCCGCTCAAGCCGGACCTCATAGGTTTCCTGTTCGCTGGCGCCGGCGGCACCCTCTGCTTTTTTCTGCAGCAAGCCGGCGGCCGCCTGTTGTCTCAGAAAATCTTCAGCACTGAGGTTGTCTGGCGTCGGAAATTCCGGCAAATAGCTTTTGCCCAGTTCGAGATCGAGGCTGCATCGCTCAGCGATATGTACGCTGTTCTCGATGGCGGCGGGCAGATCTTCGAACAGCGCCACCATTTCGTCGATGGAACGCAGGTACTGCTCCGGGCTGTAGTGTTTCGGGCGCCCGCTGTCTGCCAGCGTACGGCCCTGATGGATGCAAACCCGGGCCTCGTGTGCATCATAGTCAGACCGCGCAAGAAACCTCACATCGTTGGTTGCCACCAGTGGGATCTGCAGGCGATTGCCCAACGTCACTGCGCTCGCCAGCCACTCTTGTTCCCCATCACGCCCCGTGCGGCTGATTTGGAAATAGTAGCGATCAGCAAAAATCGACTGCCAGTGTTGCGCTCTCTCCGCCGCTGCCAGATCGCCTTTACGTTGCGCGAGTCGAGCCACGTCACCATGAAAGCCGCCAGACAGCGCGATCACGCCGCCGCAGGAGTCTGTCGACATCCACTCGCGCTCAACCATCGGCCGTCCATGCTGTTGACCTTCGAGAAACGCCCGCGTGATCAACCGTGTCAGATTGCGATAGCCTGCGACGTCCTGACATAGCAGCACCATGCGATCACCGCCATCGGTTTCATTGTTGGCGAGCGTGACCTCAACCCCGATGATCGGTTTGATCCCTTTCGCCAACGCGCTCTTGTAGAATTTGACCATGGCAAAAAGATTGCCGGCATCGCTGAGCGCGACCGCTGGCATGTTGTCCTTGCGCGCCGCCTTCATCAGATCCGGAACGCGAATCAGACCATCAACAATCGAATACTGAGTATGCAGATGCAGATGAACAAAGGTTGGCGGCGTGTCGGCCGGCTTTGTCGCCACGATCGGTGCTGCGCTAACCACCGGCGCCACCCGCGGCGATCGCGCGCCGTACAGGCGCGAAACTGCGTCGATGAATCTCGCAGGGACCATGCAACTGCAAGGCATCCAGATGCTGTGGTGTCGGATAGCCTTTGTGTGCCGCGAATCCGTACGCGGGCCATCGTGTGGCGTATTCGGCCATCAAAGCATCCCGATGGGTCTTGGCAAGAATAGACGCAGCCGCGATGGCGACGTGTCGCGCGTCTCCCTTGACCACCGTTTGCACCGCGAAGTCGTGAGTGCGTGCGCCGAATTCCGGCGCGCGGTTGCCATCGACGAGAATCTCGTTGAAATGCTGCTGGATGCCGGCCACCGCTTGCTGCATTGCCTGCAGGGTGGCCTGCAGAATATTGACAGCGTCGATCTGCAACGCATCCACGACGGCGATCTGCCAGGCCAGTGCGTGCTGCTTGATCAACGGCGCCAGCCGCTCACGTTGTGACGCCGACAATTGCTTGGAATCCGTTATGCCATCCGGTTGCTGCATCGGATCGAGCATGACCGCGGCTGCGACCACAGGACCCGCCAATGGCCCGCGACCGGCCTCATCGACACCGAGCTGTCCCGCCGCAATCGGCAGTATCGCGTAAGCGCTCATGTGACGTGCCCAGCCGTAGCCAATACGGCATCCGCCGCCAACGCGTCGCTATCGCAAGCCAGAGTCTCGTGCACCGAGCGGAACGCCTGCTGCATCCGTGTCACTCGTTCCGGATCATCGAGCAACGCATTCACCGACTGGCACAAAGCGTCGCCAGACAGATCGTCTTGAATCAACTCATCCACGAGCCGCTCGCCCGTCAACAGGTTGGGTAAGGAGTAGACGTCGACCTTCATCAATTTGAGCGCTCGAACCAAACGATACGTTGACGGCGCAACACGGTACGCGACGACCATCGGACGCCCATGCAACAGGCCCTCGAGCGTCGCCGTACCGGACGCCATCATCAACACATCGGCGGCAGCCATACAGGCGCGAGCATTGCCCACGCTAACGGTCACCCGATGTTCCAGCCCGGACTCGCGTAGCAATGCCTCGAACCGATCGCGCCCTGCATCCGTGGCCAATGGTGCAATCACCTGTAAGTCTGCGCGCTCTGCCAACAAACGTCCTATCGCATCCACAAAGTCCGGGCCCAGACGTCCGATCTCGCCGAGCCGGCTTCCGGGCAACACCGCGAGAACCGGTTTATCCGTCGCTAAACCGAGCTGCTGTTTCCCCCCGGAAAGGTCGGTCTGGTGGACGATTCTCGCAGCGAGCGGATGACCGACAAAGTCGGCGGCGACGGCGTGCCTGGCGTAAAAGTCTGGCTCAAACGGCAACAAACACAACACTCGATCGCAGGCGCGTGCAATCGTTTTGACCCGACCTTCACGCCATGCCCAAACGGACGGACTGACGTAGTGCACGGTCGGGACACCTTGCGCCTTGAGTCGACGTTCCAGGCCAAGATTGAAGTCGGGAGCATCGATACCGACAAATACATCAGGCGGCTGGGCTTCCCAGCGGCGCCGCAAGTCTCGTCGTAAACGCAGCAAACGCGGTAGATGTCGGACGACTTCCGTCAAGCCCATCACGGACAACGCGTCCGCCGGATACCAGCACTCCATGCCTGCGGCGGCCATCGCCTCACCGCCAACCCCCTCGAAATGAATGTCCGGTACACGCGCCCGGAGTGCCGCCATCAAACCTGCGCCGAGATTGTCGCCGGACACCTCGCCAGCCACCAATGCCACTCTCAGCATCGGCGTTACCGAATGATACTGCGTTCGGTGTTGGTGATTGAGTCGATCAGTACGCCAAGCTCCGGCTGGTCTGCGACGCGACTCTTGAGTTCTTCAATCGCATCTGCCAACAACAGGTTACTGCGATAAACGACTTTGAAAGCATCACGGATGTGCCGAATCTGATCGCGCGAAAAACCCCGGCGCTTGAGACCTTCCGAGTTGATCCCACGCGGTGCTGCCGGCTGGCCCATGGCCATAATGTATGCAGGCACGTCTTTACCTATAGCGCTGTACATGCCCATGAAACTGTGTGCCCCGATATTGCAGAATTGATGTGCACCAGAGAACCCACCAAAAATGGCGTAGTCGCCAACCGTCACATGCCCGGCGAGCGTCGCATTATTCGCGAGGATGATGTGATCGCCCAGCACACAATCGTGGGCGATGTGCACATACGCCATGATCCAGTTGTCATTGCCGATGTGTGTATCGCCGCGATCCTGCGTCGTACCCCGATTGATCGTGCAGCTCTCGCGAATCGTGTTGCGATCCCCGATCGTCAGAGTCGTCGGTTCACCCGCGTATTTTTTGTCCTGCGGATCGTCACCAATGCAGGCGAACGAATAGATACGGTTCTCGCTTCCAAGCGTCGTTGGGCCCTTGATCACAACGTGTGAACCAATGTCACAGCCATCGCCGACTGTGACATCGTGGCCAATCACCGAGAAAGCCCCGACCTTGACGTCACTGCCGAGCGTCGCACCATCCTCGATGATTGCCGTAGGGTGGATGTTAGCCATCGCGGAGATCTACGCTTCGCCTGGCGCGCACATCAGTTCGGCGCTAGCAACTAACGTATCATCGACATAGGCCTTGGCATCGAAACGCCAAACCGTCCGAATGCGCCGGAGGAGTGATACTTCCAGACGGAGCTGGTCACCTGGTTCAACCGGCTTGCGAAACCGCGCCTTGTCGATGCCGACAAAGTAGTACAATTTGCCTTCCCCGGGACCATCTCCGGCCGTGGCAAAGGCGAGAATTCCGGTCGCTTGTGCCAAGGCCTCAATGATCAATACCCCCGGCATCACAGGGCGCCCTGGAAAATGCCCCTGAAAAAACGGTTCGTTGAAAGTAACGTTCTTGATGGCAGTCACCCGCTCCGCAGGCACGCAATCGATCACCTTGTCGATCAGCAGAAAAGGGTAGCGGTGCGGGATCAACGCCATGATCTGGCGAATGTCCAGCTGTTTGGCAATCGTCTGTTCGGTCATTGATACTCCGGCCGTCAGCGGATCTTTTTCTCGAGCGCCGCAAGGCGGCGAGCAAGCTTGTCCAATTGCCGATATCTTGCCAGATTTCGCTGGTACTGGCGAAACTCCTCATGTGGAAACACTCCACCATAGGTGCCCGCCTGCTCGATATCGCTGGTAACCGTACAACGGGCCGTGATGACAACGTTATCGGCAATGCTGAGATGCCCTGACGTGCCACTGTTGCCGCCGAATACACAGTTCTTGCCGATCGTCGTTGACCCGGCGATACCGACCATGCCCGCCATCACCGTATGATCCCCGATGACCGTGTTGTGACCAATCTGGATCTGATTATCGAGCTTGACACCAGCACCGATGCGCGTGTGCTCGATTGCGCCGCGGTCGATACTCGTGCACGCACCAATCTCGACGTCGTCTCCGATCCGTACACCGCCCACTTGCGGCACCTTGATCCAGGCTTCTGGCGTACGTGCAATGCCGAAGCCATCCGTGCCGATGACCGCACCGGCGTGCACGAGACCGCGGACGCCGATATGGACATCAGCCATGATGGTGACGTTGGGCTCCAGGATGCAATCCGCACCAATACGTGACCCAGCGCCGATGAATGTGCCGGCTCCGCACACTACGCCCGCATCGACGTAGACGCCGGCATCGATCACCACATTGGCGCCAATCGATGCCGTTGGATCTACAAAGGCATCCTCAGCGACCGACGCAGATGGGTGCACCCCGCCTTGCATTCGCGGTGCGGGATAGAGTGCAGCCGCCATACGCGCATACGTGACATACGGGTCCTTGGCGATGATGGCACAGCCAGGCACATCGTTCGCGAACTCCTCAGCCACAACGACCGCGGCAGCACCTGTCGTAGACAGGTACTGCCGGTAGTGCGGATTTGACAAGAATGACAGGGCGCCCTCGCCTGCATTCTGGAGTGTCGCGACGTGCGTTACTTCCGTGTCGGGATCGCCAATGACATCACAACCGAACGTAACGGCGAGTTCCGATACGCGCACGAAATACTCGCTCTAGTCGTCGCCAGCGTTGGCCTGGATTTGCTCAAGAATTTGACTGGTCACAACGACACGGCCGCTTGCGAACACAACCCCATCGCTCAGAATCAGATCGTAGCCATTCGCTTTCGCAAACGCATCCACTTCGGTCAACAACAAGCGCTGCAGCTTGCCGAGTTCCTCGTTTTGACGCAGGTTTCTATCTTCGACAAATTCCTGCTGCAAACGCTGTAGTTCACGTTGGCCTTCGCGCAGATCACGCTCCATGTTGCGTCGCTCAGCATCGCCCATGACCGCCAGATCACGCTGCGCCTTTTCAGACAGCTCTTCGAGCTCTTTTTGCTTAGCGAGCACAGTGCGCTCGCGTGGCGCAAACTCTTCCTGCAACGCTTCCATCGACGTCTTGGTCTGAGGCGCTGCCTGCAGCAAGGCCTGAATATTGACCACGCCAATCTTCAGCTCCTGCGCATTCGCATTGGCGCCGAGCAGCAGCATCGCTGACATCATCAGCACAGCCTTGCGAGTAAAAGAGAACGTAGAATCAAACATAAGTGTAACCCTTAGAATGCATTACCAATTGTAAACTGAAAACGCTCCACGACGTCGCCAAACAGACGATCATTGCCATCAAACGCATTGAGCGGTGTCGCGTAGCTAAATCTGAATAACCCCAGCGGGGCTAGCCATTCTACAGCGAGACCCACCGATTGCTTCAAGTTATCGGCATCAAAACTGTAATCGACCGGATCGCCACCCAGACGATCGGTAAAGCGAATCTCGCCATTGCTGAACACGTTACCGATATCATAGAACAGGCTGGCACGCCCACGACCCCTGAAGCGTTGCGGGATCGGCAGAATCAACTCGATCTGCGTATTGGCCAGGATATTACCCCCATACGGCCGGCCGAAACTATCGCGCGGGCCCAGATCAAACTCGCTGTAGCCGCGGACAGATCCGGGCCCACCGGTTCTGAACAACTTGTACGGCGGAAGTGCTGTCGTGTCGCCAAGGCCCTCGCCAAATGCAAGCTCGGTGGCGATTTGAATGGTCCATGGGCCCCATATCGGGATTAGCTTCAAGCCATCGTAGCGAACAGTCCAATACTCCACCTCAGAGCCCGGTACTGCGTAGCCGAAGGATACGCGATGACGAGACCCGCGGTCTGCAAACAAGGCTCTGTTTCGACTATCGAATGCCCAGCCGCCGATGAGTTCATAGGTGTTGAATTCGCTAGTGAATACCGTCAGGTCGTTACCGAAGAAGCCACCATCAACGTTTTCGTTGGTGCGCGCGTTCCCGTTCTGCACGATCCAGTCGATGGCCTGCTGCGTACTCTGCCCTTCTGTTGCTACCAGGCGTGCGCGTTGCAAGGCAGCACCAAGACTGATGCTCTGGAACTCCGAGATCGGATAACTGTATTCCAGCGATGCCGTCAGCGTTTCGGTCGACAAATCGGACGACGACTCGTTGAACTGATCAAAGTTGCGATAAGACAACGCCATCGTACGCCGGACACCGTCCATGGTGATGTAGGGATTGGTATGCGAGAAACTATAGTTCGTCTGGAACCGACTGGAGTTGATCTCAGCACTGATACGGTTGCCGGTACCCATGAAATTGGTGTGCGTAAAGTTACCATTCAACAGCAACTTTTGCGTTTCTGAATAGCCGAGACCACCACCAAATTGTCCTGGCAAGCCGTACTCCAGATCGAAGTTGCCATCGACCTGCTCGTTACTGCCTGCGCCCGGTACAACGTCGAAATCGCCCGTTTCCAGATACGGGAAGCGCTGTTGCAGACGTATCTTTGAGCGGTCGAGTAACTGGTTCGACAAATAGGCACCTTCCATTTGCCGTACTTCGCGTCGCAAGACTTCATCGGACACCTGATCGACGCCGTCGAAATTGATGTTACGCACATACATGCGGTTATTGGGCTCGATGAAGATCGTCACATCGACGGTCTTCTCATCGCGATTCAACTCTGGCGCAAACTCAATCTCGGCTTCCGCGTAGCCATCCGCACCCAGTCGCAGACCCATCAGCTCGGTCGACTGGGTCAGCATACGCTGATTGAAAATATCGCCTGGCTTGGCGAGCACCAGCGGCAACAAAAATTTCTCCGGCACAACCATCTTGCCTGCGATCTTCACATCGGAGAGCGTGTAGACATCGCCTTCGGACAGATTGATCGTGATGAAAACATCTTCTCGATCAGGCGAAATAGCCACTTGAGTGGACGTGACACGGAAATCCGCGTAACCGCGGTCGAGATAGTAGGAACTGAGTGTTTCGAGATCGCCTGTCAGCGCTTCTTTCGAATAACGGTCATCCTGACGAATCCATGACAACCAGTTACCGGTACGCAACTCGAACTGACCGATTAGTGTTTCGTCATTAAACACATTATTGCCGACGACATTGATCTGGCGAATTCGCGCACGATCGCCCTCTTTCACGTCAATAAACACAGCAACAGCGTTATTCGGTCGATCCTCGACCCGCGTCTCGACGCTGACCCCGTATTTGCCGCGACTGTAGTACTGCTCGACCAGGAACTGTTGCACCTCGTCAAGCACCGATCGATCAAACGTCTTGCCACGCGCCAGTCCGACAGAGCGCAACGAGTCCATGAGGTCTTCCGTTTTGATGTCCTTGTTACCGTCGATGGTAAACTGCTCGATCGATGGTCGTTCCTTGACGACCACCACGAGCGTATCGCCATCACGACGCAACGCGACATCATCGAACAAACCTTGCGCGTACAAGGCGCGCAGCGCCTCTCGCAGGCGAATCTCGTCGACGTCATCACCGATGTTGATCGGCAGGTAGTTAAACACCGTACCTTCGGCAATGCGTTGCAGACCGTCAACCCGCATATTGCGCACTTCAAATGCAGCGGCTTGCAGCGAGCAGAGTATCGCCGTTGTAAAGATCGCCAAGCGCTGTCGTTTTAGTCGACGCATCATAGTTGATTGTTGTGTCATGTCAGCAAGTCCCCTACCAGCCGAGCGATATCGTTATAAAAGGCGAGACTCATAACACCCAACAACACGACAATCCCGATCTGCTGTCCGATGATTTGCCAGCGCTCGGCCATTGGCCGACCAGTGGTTCCCTCGATCAGCTGGTAGACCACCTGACCACCGTCGAGCATTGGAATAGGCAACAGATTGAGCGCACCAAGACTGATGCTGACCATCGCCAGAAAATCCAGAAACCAGTCAAAGCCGCGCTCGAGCGACTGACCAGCGAATTGACCAATACTGATCGGACCCGAAATGTTCTTGGTCGACACGGAACCGGTAGCCATACGACCGAACATCTCAAACGTAAAGCCGATTTGCTCCACAGTACGGGTGAAGGCTTCGGGCAGCGCGACACCTAAACCGAGCTGTTTGCGCGCGTACAAGTTCGCAGGGCGTTCATCGGCCGGATAGACACCGATCAAACCGATCGGCGTGCCATTGTTGTCAGCTGAAGCAACGTCAACGGCGATCGTCAGTGGCTGTGTACCGCGCAGAATGTCGAACGCCAGACGTTCGCCA
>ERZ1740062.808-NODE-808-length-14387-cov-6.250349_pt1 | contig 14387 bp, 20 predicted proteins | sample MGYA00581741_ERZ1740062 | MGnify/ENA primary metagenome ERZ1740062 (study PRJEB43018, sample SAMN04849747) | marine metagenome | isolation source: floating plastic debris | place: Pacific Ocean | collected 2008-09-01 | study: EMG produced TPA metagenomics assembly...
TTGATCGCACCATTTCGATCCATCTCCCGCATCAAGATGCGGTCCATGCGTGTGAGTTTTCTAAGAGCGGTTTCTCGGTCGAGTTTGGCGACAAGTTCAGCTTCAGTTTGCAAGCCAAGTTCGCGCGTGAGGAACGCGCTACCGCGTTCGCGCATCCCATGAGAGAGATAGTCTTTCGAGATGACGAGATCTTTCCCATCATCGCGCTTCCCGCTCATCACAATATGCGTGTGTGGATGCTCAGTATTGTAATGGTCGACCGCGATCCAATCGAGCTTGGTTTCAAGATCGAGTTCCATCTGAGAAACTAGGTCTCGAACGAAGGGCTTTAGCTCTTGCAGCTTCTCACCGTCCTCAGGTGAGACGATGAACCTGAAATGGTGGCGTTCATCAGCATGCTCCCGCAGCCAATCTTGGCCATCAATACCTTCACTAATCTCGTCGTAGAATTCTGCCGGTTCTTTGTCCCGACCTGCACCGTCTCTTTCTAAGTATGAGATGTGGGCACGCTGTGCGCTCGTTCCGCTTCCAGACAAGCGATGGACGCGGGCCTTGATCATCACGCGACGCGCTCCAGCAAAGGCGGTTGATCGACGACCACCGCCTGTATTGCGTGGACGCATACGCGCGCCCTTAAGGTAAGCCTTCATGCCCTTCGGTTTGAAACTACCCTGAGATCGGATGCGTCCGAGCTTTAGCTGAAAATCAAAGTCGCCTTCTCCGCTCATGGCATGCACCATGTAGCGCCGTGTAATCGCCCGTCAGTGTTGAAAGTTTGAACGAGATGGCGCCAATTATGCGGTAACACATCACGAAATCCGACTCGTGCGTATTCGCAATGATGACGGGCAATCCAGAGATTTGAGCGAGTCGTGCTGTTGCTAGCGATGACTCGTACCAAAGCCCCATCCCCATTGGCAATCTGTGTCTGTCGGACACAGTTGCTTTTATCTTGCGTTACTCCGCTCTTTGTTCCCTCTTCTTCTCTTCCTCGCAAACGGGAGATCCAGGTCATGACACAGACCCCGCTCGCGCGAGCGCTTCGAACATCTTTGGATCGTACGGCTCCGGTTGTTTATTCTTAGAAATTTGCAAGTGAACATGCCGCCAGTACGCTGGTGCAATCTCATGCAAAACGTGCGCTTCAGAGAGCACATCAATCGCGCGAAGCGCACGTTTTGCCCTCGTTTTGCCAAAGGCATGGAGCAGTAAATGAGCGCCAGGTTTCACGCCAAGAATCCGGGTTAGTAGTTCTCCAGGAAGACCTGCTTGAGCGACGACAACGCGCCATGTTTGGGTGCCGTATTGATCACCACGCCAGCGAACAAAGCCGAATACTTGAGAAGGATTAAAGCGCAATTCTTCGAGGTTTTCGGAGACTCGGACTGACAGTGTCGGACGCCCCAAAAGCAGCCGATCGTTCCCGAGATCCCCCGCTTGCGACAACGAAAGTCGAGTTTCTGACACTGCATTTATACGCGTATCCATGCTGCAACACACGCAATTTGGAGGCCAGAATCTGCATTAGACCACGCGTTTTGAGGACGGAGTTCTCGTCGCTTATTTCCTAAAACCAGACATTAGCAGAGAGCTCATAAGGACGGATACATCCCAGAATTAGACGTTAGGATCTCCGGAACACAAAAAGAACACAGAATCGCAATAACGCCTCACTATGCGCTTGATCCAATCATTTTTTTGCATGGTTCTGCTCAATCTGAGCGCTTCGTTTACGGTTGTTGCCGAGACAGAAGAACCCAGACCCGTTACTCACTTTCTAATTGATGCATCCGGATCAATGAAAGAGGAAATTCCGAGAGCAAAGCAAGTGATCGCCGCAAGATCGGAACTGTTAGGGAGCTCGGATTGGAAGGCGTTCACATATTTTGGCGGTAAATCTGAATTCAATGATCACCCTGTTGGGTGCCAAGATGAGGTAGTCGTCTCGAGTCCTGTACCTAGAGATGCTGACAACCTCGACTTCCCGAGGCTGGGTGGGAGCCAGGATAAAACCTCCATTGGCCAAGGGTTGATTGCCGTACTTGAGAATCTGTCAGCAAATTCGTCGATCGTTCTAATCACGGACGGCTCGGAAGAGTGCAACTCTGATTTCTTGTGAATCAGACAGCGCTTTCCGAACGCGCAAATCGAAGTTTATCAAGTGGGAGAAAATCCAAATCCCGCGCTGCGACTTTTGGAAATTCAACCGATAACTGAGAGTACAAGCCAAGCGATAATTGCCGGAGAGCTTCCATTTGAAGTCAAGGTGCTTCCAGCCAAAACTCCAGCTGAAGCCGGTTGGCTCGCTAGACTGACTTGGATACTTATACTCGTTTTATCCACGCTAGTTGCAACGCTCTTTTGTTTTCAGTCTGGAGAACGAAGTAAGGATCTGAGGGATCAACTTGCTCAGCTGGACACGAAGACCCCTTCTGATTTGCAGATAATTTACACCTCGCACAAAAAGAAGAACGGCAAACGCAAACGCATTCCGGATCGAGAGCGATTCAGTATTTTCTGGCTCAGAAACCGAGACGAGAAATTTAGTTACGGATTTTGGGGCTTGTTTTTGTCTTTCGTGGCCACTGCTGGCTTTTTGTTTTTGACGTTTCCTGAAGTTGGAACGTGGCTAGGAGTTGAATTGTTCGCACAGGAAGTAAGGCGGGACTGCTGGTCATTTCTAAACTCCAATATAGGAGCCGTATCTTTTGCCGGAACAGTGCTCACTCTGGCAGGCTTCTCCGCGTTTCAGTGGTGGCAAACTTTCGAGGCGAAAAAAGATCTTCTGATCGAGTCAGGTACCATCCAGAGCGAAAGACATGAAGCCGACCGCCGCAAGTACGAAGCCAAGCGCTCCACGATCTTGAATGACCAGTTCCAGCTTCCAAAGATTAGCATTGGCTGGTGGACTGAAGAAGAAGTCGAGATAGAGGGATTTGATATACTTCAACAAAGGCTGAGGAATCTCGCTGCGCCAGAGTTCGAAAAATCTACCCAAAAACAACAAAAGGACATCGACAAGTTCCTAAAGATCAGGAGCGCTAGTACGTTCGCCAAAATCCTCGAAGAAGTAAGGGTCTTGGAACCCAAGCAAATATGTTCAGTTGAAACAATGCTCTCCTACGCGCTGGATGGAAAAGATGACGAGGCCGCGGAAATCGCAATGGCACTGATCGATCAATTGACGCCACCGTCAGATGAAGATTTGGAGAACAGTCAAAACGAATGACCGCTTTAGCCCGCCTTAGACCCAATTTTTAACCGCTCTCTCTAAGTTTCCTTTCGACACACTAATTACTTGCGAAGGGCTCAACGCATTCTGGCCAACCATACTTTTCCCAGACCCTAACCAGGCCCGCTTGTTCTGCGAAGTCTGGGAAAAAGGCATGAGATCGAAGCCGTTCTCCGCGCGGCGTCTGTTCGAAGCAGCGCCCTATGGCATAGCCGAAATACGGGTTCGGCTTTTTTAGACCGAAGCGCAGAAACTTTTCGGGCTGGTCGAGAAAGTAGAAGCCCATAATGTTCGAAATGGTGGGCTGGATTTTGGGATTACTTAAGCGCCCCGCCATCGATCGGCCCAAGATCCATTTAGCAATTGGCGCCTGACGCAAATAGCCGTCATAAACGATCCGCCGCACGATGGGCGACTTCATCTCAGCCTTTTCGACGGGTCCAAGCCCCTCGAAATTCTCGTTCAGGAAGGCCACAGCCTCGTCAGGACTGGCGCGGTCCGCGATCAGCAAGGCAACGGTAAACCCTGCCGGCCCATAGCCGAGATCAAAGCTCTTCCGCAGCGCTTCTTCGGCTGCCTCTCTATCCCCTCGCATCAATTCTAAGCCGCCAATCATACCATACCAGACGGCGCAAAGCGGATCGATCGCGATGGCTTCGCGCAGATAAGGCAACGCCTCTTCATGCAGCCCAATTGACGAGAAGGCATAGCCTAGACCAGCCGAGGTCTCTGGATCATCTGGCGCAGTCTCATAAGCGCGCTCAAAGCTCGCAATCGCCTCATCGCATCTTAACTCGCGCATCAGAATATTGCCGAGCGTGTGCCAAGCCATCGTCGTTTGCGGATCGAGCGAGAGGCAATGCTCAGCGGCGGTCCTGGCGGAGACAAAGTTTGAGCGCCATTGCGGGGCGGGCGCAAACTCCGGCAAGACCGAATGCGCCAAAGCCAACCAGCTCCAAGCTTGCGCAAATTCCGGATCGATGGCGATGGCTTGCTCTAAGAGCTCAATCGCGCGGGGAAGCGTGTCCGGCCCGTTCAAGCGATGGGTGAGCTGACGGCCCTGCAAAAACAAAGCATAGGCGTCGCTATTCTGGGTCAACCTGACCGGGGCGAGCGGTCCAGGCTCAATCCCAAGCCGCTTGGACAGCCGCTCGACGATCGCCACTGCGATCTTGTCTTGCATCTCGAACACGTCCCCGGCGACCGCGTCGAATGTCTCCGACCAATCGTGGAAGCCATCCTCAGCGCGGATCAGCTGCGCTGTAATCCTGATCCGGTCACCATCGAGGCGAACCGAGCCTTCCAAAACGTGCGCAACATTCAGGGCCGTGGCAATCTCGCGGAGATCCTTATTAAGGCCCTTAAAGGCGAAAGATGAGGTGCGGCCGGTCACTCTCAGCGCCGACACACTGGTCAGCACATTGAGGATTTCCTCGGTAATGCCATCTGCGAAGAATTCCTGCTCGGGGTCTGAACTCATATTTACGAATGGGAGCACAGCGATCGAGTTTTCGGGCGCTTTACTACCATCCCGGTCTGATTCGCCTGCTTGGCCGCTGGGACGGGCGTCCGGGGTCAAAACTTCCAGCCGATAGCCGCGTTTGGGCACGGTCTTAATCAGATCATCGATGCCATGCTTTTCTCTCAGCGCTCGCCGCAATTGATAGACCGCGCGCGTGAGGCTTTCGTCGCCGATTTCGTCACCTGGCCAAAGCCGGTCGAGCAAGTCGTCGCGCAGCCAGACCTCTCCGGGGCGTTCTGCAAACGCCGCCAGCAAGCCCATGACTTTGTGTTCGAGTTTGGTGGCGCCTGCCGGCGTCTCGATTTCGAGAGCCTGAGGACGAACCACGAGATCGCCGAGTTTAAACGACGTATCCATTGTCATCAGGTCCCCCTTTCTCAGCCCCCGCCGCCTCAGCGTCGAATCCAATATTTATCGGCGCTCGCACTCGTCCAGAAAACGGCAAAAGTTTCAATGCCATGCGCACGCGATATTTCCGTCATCTTTCCATCAGGACTTCCAATTTGCAATCGCAGAAGCTGGCAATCGAGGCCGTAGGTCGCCGGCATGCCGGAATACAGGCTGCGTCGGCTAAGAACACAGCACGTGGAGGAATATGAAATGTCACTACCAGTCGTTCGCACCATAAAAAGCGACTCAGATCATCAGGTCGCGATCAATGCGATCACACTCGGCTTCGTTTCCGATCCCGTGATGCGATGGGCCTGGCCCGACCCGCAAACCTATATCGAGACCATGCCCAAATTCTCCGAGGCATTTGGCGCCAAAGCCTTCACCCATGACACCGCGCACATTGTTGAGGACGGCAAAGCCGCCGCCCTCTGGCTGCCGCCTGGCGAAGATGTTGATGCCGATCCGGTTGTGGATGTGCTGACGGCATCGATGCCTGAGGACCGCTTGGAAGACATTCTAGGCGTCCTTGAGCAAATGGGCACCTATCATCCGGAAGACGATTGCTGGTATCTTTCCATCATTGCCGCCGACGCCAATTTCATGGGCCAAGGGCTGGGCGCTGCGCTCATGAAACATGCGCTCCTCGCCGCCGATGAGGCCGGTCTACCCGCCTATTTGGAAAGCTCCAATATCCGAAACGTGGCTTTCTATGAGCGACACGGCTTCGAGGTCATGGGCGAAATCCAGGTCGGCACGTCGCCGATTGTCCGGCCTATGCTCCGCGAAGCGCGCCGATAGAGTTTCACGCGGGCAGCGATTCCTTCATGACCCTCGAAACCCTCTATTATATCACGCAGATCATCGCGGTGCTGGCCATTCTCGGCTCTCTAATCGCGATCTGGTTCCAGATGCATCAAAACCAACGGGTTGAGCGTGCAAATGGTCAGCGAGAGCTGCTGATGCAGGCATCTGATTGGTTTAATGTAAATCGGGATGATCCTGCCCTCTTCGACACGCTCGCGCGTTTGATGGAGGACTATAATAACGCGGACCCGGTGGATCAGGGGCGCTTCTCATCGTGGGGGTTCGAACTGCTCTTCATGGTGGAGTCAGCGATGTACATGCATCGCGACGGCTTCTTAAACGAAAAGTCCTATGACGGATTCCTCCAAGGGGCGCTTGCACTCGTTAAAACGCCAGGTGGCCAGCAATGGTATGCGGGGGCTCAGCATATTTGGGGCGCAGACGCCGTCGCCGAACTTGAGCAGCGGATGGCTGAGATCGGCGATCAAGTGCCCCCCTGGAACGAACTTCGTCCCGAGTTCGGGCGGCACGTAGAGCGTAGGCAGTGTCAGAGGCGGAACGCGTCATGACCCTCGAAAGCATCTACTATATTGGCCAATCAATCTCGGTGATTGTGATCATTGCGACCCTTTTCGCGATTCTGCATCAGGGCCGGCAAGCGAACCAGATTGCCCGCAGTGAGCTCAGTCACGACCAGCTCCTCAACAGCCATGGTCTTCTCGGACCGACGGTCGCGACAAATCCCGAATATGCCGACTTCCTCGTGCGGGTCCTTGAGGAGAACGCGGCCATGAGTGCGACAGACCGAATTCGTTTCCTTAACTTCATGCACTCGCTCGTGATTGTTTTCGGGAGTGCCCACACGCTCAAGTCTAAAGGTATGATCGAGGCGCAAATGTTCGCTGATTCTACCAGCGCGATGGTCTGGTGGATGCAATTCGACCGGTCGCGAGGATTGTGGAAGAGTGCGCGTAAACACTATAGCAATGGGGTTCGCGATGCGATCGACGAGATCGTGGCCAAACGTCCGGTAAGCCCGGTTGAGGCGAAGCCATGACCCTCGAAACGATCTACTTCATCGGCCAGACGATTGCCGCAGCCGCAGTGGTCGCCTCCCTTCTGATCGTCGCTTTTCAGCTGCACCAGGCCAACCGTCAAAGCGCGGTCAATATGGCGCTGGACATTGCAGCGGCCGCAGACCGTAGCTTCGATCCGATCTACCAGGACGATAATATCTCCATCTGGACACGCGGCCTCGCCGGAGACCCAGAGATGACAGATGCGGAGAGACTCGCCTTCGACCTGTTCATGGCCCGCGTGACGCATAATGGCGTCCAGATCGCCTTTTCGATCAAGCGCCGACTTTACCAGAAACAAGATGCGCTGAGATTCGCATTCAAACTGTACCATCAAATTATCAGCACGCCGGGCGGAAAAATTTGGTGCGACGCGAACGCACACAAGCTGTCGGAAGAGTTCATCGAGCTGATCGAAGCGGCCGCCACAAAAGGAGAGAGTGCAAATGGTTGATGATAAGAATACACCCCATCGACTCCAAAGGGCGGCTCTTCTAGCGGAGATCATCGCTGCGGTCGCAGTTGTGGTTTCGCTGGTCTTTGTTGGGCTCCAACTCCAGCGCGGCACCGAAGAAGCTATCGCCAGTACCCATCAAGACCTTCTCCTGATCTTGAACGATAACGATAACTGGCTTCAAGACCCGGTCTTCGCGGACGCCCTCCTAAGGTCCGAACAGGGGCGCTCAGCTGTCAGTGACATGGAGTATCTCCAGATTGCCTATTGGGTGGGGCAGCGCCTGAGTTTGTGTGAAAGTGTGTTCCAACGGCGCGAGGATAACCTGGTTGACGACGATATGTGGTCCGCCTGGGCGAATGGGTGCGCAGCGGTCGGAGACAATCCTACCGCGTTGGAGGTGTGGCGAGAACGGCGTACTTGGTTCGCTGACAACTTTGCCGCCTGGTTCGATGAAGCACGTACGAGAAACAATCGATGACTGACGAAAACCGGTACGGAAAAAACGACATGCGAATGCGGAGACACCAGTGTGAGGGTCTGGAGGATATCGGTTGTGATGAGCAGACGCACAAACTCCTTTTTGAAGCGACGCTTGTCACCACTGCATTGGTTGGAGAGGACAGTGAAAACCCGTGATCCCAACCTCATTAACCAGCCTAACAGATTTTTGCGTCGCAGTTGTCGGCTTTTCTGGCATCGTTGCCACACTCGCCTATCAAGGCTCACGATTTGCGCCACTTGATCGGTTTCGCGTGTTCACCCTGCTCCTATATGCCCTTTGCGGCGCATTTGGATCGCTGGGTCCGATGGTTGCGCAGGGGTTCGGGGCGAGTGCACCGCTTTATTGGCAAATTGGCGCTGGCACGCTGTCACTCCTCATGATCGGCTCGATCCTCGCGACCTTTATAGCAGCCTGGCAGCTTCCGCCAGCCGACCGCGCCAAGCTTCAGCTTTATGTCTGGATTCTCGTCGTCGGAGGGAACGCGGTCCTCGCTATTTGGTTGGCCGCAAGCCTTGTCGCGTTTCCCGGACCAGGACCGATTATGACAGCCATCATCTGGCAGCTCTTCCTGTCTGTTCTGCTCTTCATCCGCTTGATCCTCAACCCCCGCCCAGTGAGGTCCGAATGACGCTCGAAACCGTCTATTACATCACTCAGATTATTGCCGTTATCGCTGTCGTTGCATCCCTGGTTTTCGTCGGAATAGAGATCCGACAAGGCGCCGAACAGACACGCCAAAATACCCGTGCTGTGAAGGCCGCGGCGAGCTTCGAGGCAACACACTCTTGGGCAACTTTCAATGAAAACGCGCTGGGCTGGTCTGAGGAGCAGCGAGCGCTTGTCGTAGCGACCGCAAGTCCAGATAAAACTTGGGACGATTTTTCCACCGATGAGCAGATTTTTATGATGGTCTTTTACAGGGCGCTCTTTCAAAAACTCGAAGGGCAATTTTACATGTACCAATACGGATCGTTGGACAAAGAGCTTTGGGAAGGGCGTCGAGACTGGGCTGCAGGTGTCATTCGAGCACCTTTCTGTCGCTCTCTTTGGGAACGCGAGAAGCTCGAAAAGATCTGGTCCGACCAGTTCATTGTGGCGCTCGAAGCAGCGCGGGACGATTCCGAAACCCTCCCCCAGTCCTTTTTCGCTCAATTAGACGTCAATAGGGCCGTGCAACCGGATCAAGCAGTCAGTAGCGAAATTCCCAAAACCTAAAGCACAGAGCCTATCATTTAATCTCTGCCTCGAGCAGCCAAAGGAGACCATCAGATGCCAAACCAAGAATTTCTCGACTGCCTGACCGAAGTCTATATCGGCGAGCAAGTCGGCGAGGTTGCGTTTGAAGCCTTACTCGGCAAGGCCGAAACGCCAGAGCAGATCTATATTATGGGCTCACTCCTGCAACTCGAAACCGAAGGCAAAGCGCTGATCCGCCCGCTGCTTTCGAGACTGGGATTGTCGATGATGGACTCGCCGCAGGGACGGGAAAATGGCCTCGCCGCCAGCCAATCCATGGGCGGTCTGCCCTGGAAAGAGCGGTTCGGCGCGATGCGCGATATTGTGACAGAGAACTTTCTGCCCCGCTATGTCGAGCTTGGGACACTCGTTTCAGAAAAAGAGGACCCAGCGGCGGCGAAGCTTGCGAAATTCATGGGCGATCATGAACGCGCGCTCGTCGCCACGGCGGAAAACATCGTGCAAGGACGCGAAGACCCGGCGGCGCCAGTCGTCGCCCTGCTGCATTTTCCTTTGACCTATGCGGGAGACGCTAAGTGAGGAAACTGAAGCTTGCGGATTGGGCGAATATCGCTGAAATTGTTGGAACGCTGGCCTTTGTCGTTTCGCTCATATTTGTCGGCGTTCAAATCAGCCAGAACACAGCAGCAACCCGCGCTTCTGCCTCGCAAGCGGTGCACAGCAGTTTCGCAGATTGGTATCAATCCGTGCAAGGAGACCCCGAACTGCTCAGCCTGAGCAGGAAAGGTATGGCGGATTACGGCGCCTTGTCGCCAACGGAAAAATCTCAATTCATCGCTTTGTTCATGTCCTTTAGCCTGGACACGCAGGACGCTTTTTACAAATGGCGCGACGGGTCGCTCGACCCAGAACTTTGGCGAACCTGGGAAATGGTGAGCATGAACTTGTACTCGACACCGGGCGGGAAAGCCTTCTGGGGCGAACGCCGCTACTTGTTTGCGGAGTCATATCAAGACATCATCGATAATGACCTGATGACCCGCGAGCCACTTCCTGATGCACGACCTTGGGGGGCTGACATAATCGAAGAATAGTTCTGCTCAGGAAAAATTGGGTCGTCTACAAAACCACCAGACGTGCCAGCACCGTTGCGTCGACTCAGCGAGCGCTGCGGATATCCACTGTTCGAAATGTCATAACTCGATACTCTCGGCTAAGCTAAGAGCATCTTCTACTTCCACACCAAGGTACAACACCGTGCTGTCGATTTTACTGTGTCCGAGCAAAAGCTGGACTGCTCTGAGGTTGCCGGTTTTGCGATAGATCAATGTTGCTTTGGTGCGCCGCATAGAATGTGTTGCGTAGGAAGATCTAGGAAGCCCGATTGATCGAACCCAGCCTTCGACAATCCGCGCATATTGCCTTGTTGAAAGGTGACGTGCTTTGTCCTTCCTACTGGGAAACAACCAATCGTGTGGCCGGAGGCTTTGCAATTCGATCCAGGCTTCAACCGCATCGCGAGTTTGTTTGGTGACTTCGAATTGAACCGCTGTGCACGTTTTCTGTTGAATGATCTTGGCGCGGCTTCTGATCTCGCCGCCCATTCGCAAATCAGAAACGCGTAATCGCAACTGGTCGCATCCCCGAAGTTTGCTATCGATTGCTAGATTGAAAAGAGCCAAATCGCGCTTGTTCTCTGCGAGTTGCAATCTAACTCGTATCGACCAAACTTCCTGCGGCTTCAGCGGCGCTTTCTGACCGACTAGCTTTCCCTTGTTCCAGGGAATCCATTTTCCTACTGACTGATCAAACGGCATCGTTTACTCCTTTGCTGCCGATCTGTCGGCTGCAATGGGTTTGCCAGGGGCGTTTTTTAATGTCTGCTTCTGCTCGCCGAACGGAAGTTTGAATAGTTCACGCTATGCAACGGCACGCAGCTCTGATCGTCGCAGAAAATATCCGACAACACCGCAGACCAATATCCCAAGGTTGCCGACGAAATCGATCAGCATGAGCGGCGTGAACATCTTCACGACAAAAACAAAGTACCAGTTGAACGCGAAGAATGGCAGCGAGCCCACCAATCCAAACACGAGAAATGTGCGGGGCGAGAACGTGGACAGCGCAATAACGGTGGCCACGAGTATGGCTTGAGCGCCAAAACACGCCATCAGCAAAGCAGATGTTTCTGAAAGATGTTGGTATGCCGGTTTCAACACAAGCGACTCGACACGATGCGGCGCAAGCAGACACCAGCTCCCCAGAATCAAGAATATGGCGGCGAGCAGGTACTGGATATGTTTGGCGGTCATCAGAGACTCCGGTCGCAGTAATCGGCATGCCACTATCGGCAATCCCGATCGGCTTCAATGTGACTTGTCGCGCGTGGCTCGAAGTGAAGTCGCTCAATTGAAACAATTGAAACATGATTGGCCCGATGGCGACATCGAGCAGAAATGTAGCCGCCCTATCACGGCTTCATCAGCACTGACGCTGACCAACCATTGATAGGAGGCAAGACCATGCCACTCGTAACCATTGATCTGATCGAAAACGTTTTCACCCCAACCCAAAAGCAAGAGCTGATCGAACGCGTCACTGACGCCATGATTTCTGTCGAAGGCGAAGCCATGCGCCCCGTAACTTGGGTTCGCATCAATGAAATCGCTGAAGGCGATTGGGCGATTGGCGGACAATCTCTCACAGCCTCTGCCGTGCATGCCATGGCCGCTGGTGAACAAGCGGCCTGACAGCGTTCAATCTAAAGCGCCAAAGCGCGCAAATTTAAGGAGGGCTCCATGTCCAAAACAATTATTCTCATTTACGGTGTTGTGTCTTATTTTATCGGCGTCGCTGGGCTCCTCAGCATCATCGCCGTGCTTGGACGGCTCGTACCGTATGGCTATCTGTGGGGTGGCGATACCATTGCTGTAAACGCCATCGCATGGAACCTCGCGCTGGTCGCCATATGGGGCTATTTCCATTCCTACATGGCGCGGCCAAGCTTCAAGGCGAAGCTCACGAAACTCATCCCAGAGCCAGCTGAGCGCCCGACCTATGTTCTGGTCGCCGGGATCACGAGCATCTTGTTGACTGGACTGTGGATCAACATCCCAGGCACCGTTTGGTCGGCTGATGGTAGCGTTGTCGTCTATACCCTATTGGCCGTATTCTGGTTCGGCTGGGCGTTCACCTTCGCGTCGACCTTTGCGATCAACCATTTTGATCTCTTCGGACTGCGCCAGGTCTATATCCACTTTAAAGACCAACCGCGTCCGCCGCTGAACTTCGTGAAGCGCGCCATGTACAAATACATTCGCCACCCCATTCAAACCGGTGTGATGATTGGGATTTGGGCAACGCCTCTCATGACCAACACGCAGATCATCCTGAGCCTTGGCTTCACAGCGTACATCTTCGTCGGCCTTTGGTTCGAAGAGCGGGACCTGATCAGAGAGCACGGCGAGGAATATCTCGCCTATAAAAAAGAAGCCGGGATGTTGGTGCCCAAAATCGGCTGATCGCCCGCCATCAACTCAAACAAATAAAGCCGGCCCTCCATAAATGAGGGTCGGCTTTTTTAGTCAGCTTGATCAAAAATATATCCGAGGCCTCGAACCGTCCGGATCAAAACAGGATGGCTTGGGTTACGCTCAATCTTCCGCCGCAAGCGGGAGATACGAATGTCGATGCTGCGGTCGAATGGATCCCAATCGCGATCATGCGCCATTTGCAAAATCTGGTCGCGGTTAAGCACACGGCCGCGATGCTCGACAAAGGCGCGGAGCAAACTGAATTCCATCGCGGTGAGCGGAATGGCTTCTCCATCGCGGCCGATCAGCTTCGCGCCCTCCAGATTTATGGTGAGGTCATCTACGATAATATCGCCTTCGGCTTTCGAGTCAGCGGGCACCGTGCTTGACGCCGTGCCTCCTCGACGAAGAACCGCTTTGATGCGCGCTTCAAGCTCGCGCAAATCAACGGGCTTTGCGAGATAGTCATCGGCGCCCAGCTCTAAACCCACGACGCGATCGACGGTATCCCCTGCTGCGGTCGACATAATGATCGGCAAAGACATTTCAGTTCTGAGACGGCGCAGCACCGACAAGCCATCTTCGCCGGGCATGTTTATGTCGAGGATGATCAATTGCACATCGTCGTGCGCTTCGAGAACCTGGTCGAGCGTCACACCGCTTTCAGCGGTCGACACGGTGTATCCGCGCCGTTGCAGATAGGTCGACATCATATCTCGAATGTCCGGCTCATCGTCACAAATGACGACGTGCACCGAATCTGAATCACTCTCCGCCATTATGAACGCTCCCCAAGGCTGATAACGAGATCAACCAGCTCCGATGGTGAAAAGGGCTTTTCCAGGATCGGTCGATTGGACAACGATTTGTATTGCGACAAGGCGTTCCCCATAGAGTCTCCCGTGACAAAGCATGAGCGGTCGCGATAAGCGGGCCATTGAGCATCGATTTCAAGCATCATGTCGATCCCGCTCAAGCCCTGCATTTTGAGATCGCTTACAATGACGTCAAATTGCTGGCCTCTGGTCAGGGTCGCCAAGGCGGCATCGCCGCTTCCGCAATGCGTCACAGAGATGTTCTTACCGCGCAAAATACGCGTGATCATATCGGCGACATCTTTTTCGTCTTCGACGAGGAGTACGCTCATTGGTGTCTCTTGCGCTGCGACGCGCACAGGTTGGTCTGGAGCGTTGGCGGTGGTTGCGGCAGCGACCCGTGGCAGGCTCACGGTAAAGCATGCCCCGCCAGACCGGCTTTGAGTGAGTTCTAGACTGCCGCCATGGGCTGACGCGATGCGGTGACTGATCGATAGTCCAAGGCCGGTCCCTTCGCCAACGGGCTTGGAGGTAAAGAAGGGCTCAAAGATGCGCCCTCTGATCTCTTTTGGAACGCCCGGTCCGTTATCGGCGAGTATCGTTGAGATCATTCCTGTAGCCTGGTCTATGCGTGTCGAGATATGGATCTCGGCGTTCGGGACATCTTTTAGCGCGTGCTCCGCATTGGTCAGAATGTTGATGAGGATTTGCGCGATTTGATCCTCATCAACCTGCAGCTCAGGCAGCGTTTCTGCGAGATCAACCTGCTACGTGACACCCGCCTGACGCAAGCTGTGCCCACAAACGTCCAAGGCGGTCATGACGATTTCGTTCATTGATGCCGGAACCAAGGTCA
>ERZ1740062.809-NODE-809-length-14384-cov-9.053598_pt1 | contig 14384 bp, 20 predicted proteins | sample MGYA00581741_ERZ1740062 | MGnify/ENA primary metagenome ERZ1740062 (study PRJEB43018, sample SAMN04849747) | marine metagenome | isolation source: floating plastic debris | place: Pacific Ocean | collected 2008-09-01 | study: EMG produced TPA metagenomics assembly...
TTCGTTTGTTGCTGTACATTTTTGCCTCGTCGACTCATTCATGCTAAACAATTATACTATTACACATGTATTTTGAGCAGTACCGGTAGAATAAGCCAATATTTGCAGGATGGGATGGCCATTTAGAAACAAATATAGTCCATATATATTTATCATACACTATATATTAATTTTAGGTTGGGTTTTTCCCGTCTGAGTGTGTAGAAGTGATAGGTTCTGGCAGGAAGTCTACATCTTCTGTCATCAGCACCACAGCAGTATCTGAAGATGAAAAATTACCAGGTAGTGTCAAACATGTGCTTCAGATCGGAATGATTGAGTTCTCAGTTTATATCACAACTTTTGATCCGGTTGCCCTCCCTCAAGTTTATAATTGCGCATCTCAAGCGAATAATTCTGGTCGAAATAGATTTTTCCTCGCAGGTGTTGAAATGAAGCTTTTCCAGTTTGAGCAATTTTCCCCAAAACACCATCATGACAAGCCCTGAAAGATACTATAAATAAAGTTTTGCTGAGTCACTGTACATCATATTGAGATGACAGCAAAATAGGTCATTTATGATATAAATATTTACAGTATTGCGGAAGAGAGATAAGGTGATAGCGTTTTTACGACAGTTCTTCCTGCACAGACCTGCGAGAACTCAGCTTAAACAGTGTGGTATAGTAAAGGAGCTGGTATTCGGTACTGACCTCGGCGAATACCTCACTAACTCTGCCTTACTTTGTGAGTAGTAATCTTGAGGACTATCTAACATATACAGAGAGTTCTCAAAATGTTATGGACTTCACAAAGAAATAAACTTAAAAATTCAAAATTTTGTGCATTATCAGAATTTGGAAAGTGTTATATCAATGTCATATCCGCATTCCAATCCACATTACGCTAAAACTGGTGCCCATTTGGATCCATGTTATGCATGTATTCAGTCAAGTTTGTTGTGTGTTGAAGTGCCGAGGATTCTGACATGCTGTTGTGAGGCTATTGAGCAGCATGGTATCATTGATGGTATATACAGACTTTCTGGTAGAGCTGTACTGGTACAAAAACTCAGGTAAGTTTTGTTTTGTATCATCCTGATATCTTTCTACGTTTGTCTGATATCTTTCTACGTTTGTACATACATGTTCATGTGATGTGGTGCTGTCATAACTCATTAATGATGTTTAATAGTTGTATGATGCTAGCGTCCTTCAAACTTAAGACTTAAGAGTACAATAATGATGTAGACCCACAACGTTCACACAAATGATAAAAACAATTTATAGTCTACATAACTTCATGGAGCAAAATAAAATCTGGATCTCACGTCAGTATGTCCTATATTGGTGTTACGTTACTTAAATTATTTTTCAATTGGATATTGATTACAGAGATGATTTTGATATGGACAGACACGAAGCCTTTACAGATGAGGAGATTATTGATATACATGCCATATCTACTCTACTAAAGACTTACTTTAGAGAGCTACCTAACCCACTACTTACTTACCAACTATATGACTCCATGGTGGTAAGCTCCCGCTATTTTGAGTGCTGTGTCACTTAAAATGTTTATCTAGAGAGAAAAATTGAGGATAATTGTGGAAATCACTTCAAAGCACAGAAGGGTGATGAATCAGCCTTTGTCTATAAAAATAGAGGGTGTTGTGAAGTTTTCTGCGAGCAATGCTGGCCAATGCTTTCATTTTTTATTTGTAGAGTTGTGTGCAACTGCGTCAAACTGCAAAGAAAATCTCAGCTTTAAAAAGCCATTTGTTGTGTCTTCCACCTACACATTACAGGTAATGCTTGGTTTTATACTGATTTGTAAGGTTGTAACCTACTGTCACGATGAGTAGCATATGTTCTAATCAGTTTGATGAAAACTTTGATCGGTGTTTGCATTACAGCAAAGGCATTGACCTTTGCATAACTGCAGTTTCATATTTTCGTTCTCCCTACCAGACTTTCCAAAGCCTTTACCCTCCCATCAAAGTGTGTATTCTGCTGTAGACACGGGACCATTAAAAGCATTATATGAAGCACTAAAATGAATGATAGAAAAATTCAAAGATTATTCTATTTAACATGTTCTATCTTAGACATAAAGTACATCACACACACTTCTTTTCTTTACAGAACAGCAAAGTATTTATTTTCTCACCTGTCACGACTGTCACAGTGTAGTAAGAGAACAAGTATGACTACGAGAAATCTAGCTATCGTTTGGGCTCCTAACCTAATGAGGTAAGATCATGCATGTTTGAAATGAGTTCGAGTGTACGTGTACTGAGTTGATTGAGAATGCTTAAAAATTTGTAATTTTCTTATAAAATAATGGTGGTATTTTTGTATCTAGGTAATGAGTTAATGACTACTTGTTTAATAATTTCCCTTCCACTATGGCTAATATTCCTTCATTCAGCAATTTGTGGCGAAAATAATATTGTGCTGTCATTTATGACTTAGTGACTATAACAGTTATGCAGGAATTTCAGAAATGTGGTATGTAGCATGCTGTGTGGTTTTTGTATGCAGATATGAAGATAAGAGTGGTGCATTGAATGCATTTGCTCAGCTATCTAATGTTTCCTTACAAGCTGCTGTTATGGAAATACTGATTGCACACTACGATCAGATATTCACTGATGACAATGAGCAGGTGCCGAATCTCCTTGGTAAGCGTTGATGATGTGACATCTCATTTACAAACCATTACCGTTAATAACCTGTATTTGATGATCATAGTGGTTGCATTTTGGCCGTCGATTTTTCGGTTAACTGTTTTATGTCAATGACTTGGATTCTTCTACTTGGGAATTAGACTCATTTGCGCTCCAAGTTATCTACACAGAAACAAAGAGAGGACAACTTGTATTGAAGTTATTCAAAACAATGTCCTATTTTGAGATCTGTCTTGTATACGCATGTCTGACGTCTTATCAAGCATATTGGGAATATGGCAAATACAGAATTTTTTGACGTTTTTAAAATCAATCAGGCTCTAGTTTATTGCATATTAAACCACCGTATTATGTTTGAACTTATGTCAATATTTTACAGATAGTCAGAAGCCCCATGTACAGCCGCTCAGTAATCGTCTGCTCAGTTTATCGATTGCTCGTAAGAGAAATAATAAGAGACAGGGAACTCGCTGCTATAACTCCAGTTCTGAGTACCCTGTAATGCCGGGTCAGGTGGGGACAATCCAAGAAGAGAGATCTGAATCTGTGCCATCGGGACTGAACCGCTCCATGTCTATATCTCTGGACTCTGTGTTCACACCGAGTTCTTCTGCTGGTGGTAACAGCAGTGTACATCTCCTCACAGGTATGGCTTCCTTAACATTGAGGTGGTCAAACAAGCCTGTTGTCAGTGCATTATTATTTCTTGATTTCACTCACTTCTTTTACAGTATCCACTTAGCTGGTTCACTTATCATTTATTTTTCTAACCCCTCAGTTGTGTGATTTATACGTGGTTACACATGCTGACAAATAAGTGAATTTCAAATTTCAGGCAAACCGATAGATCTGAACGATTCAAGGTAACGCATAGATAGTAAGCCTTTCTTCTAGAAGGTTGAACCATCATAGATCATAGAATCTTTTGCACAGATTTTTCACCACAGCAAGATTCAAAGGCAGCATCATCCCCACACAGGCGGTTAACATTCATATTAATAGTTTGAGTGCCCTCAAAAGATTTGTTAATGTGTGATTTTATGGGCCACGTGCACATCACGATTTATTTACATGGTAGACCTGAGATTACACTCAAACTATTCTATGTTGCTTCTAACTGCTATTATATCTCTTTGAGTTTTCCTCTATTCCATGTATGCGGTTCCTACCTGCATTTTGTACAAAAATAAACAAGCCACAACAATTACTGCTTTTTTTCTGCCATTTTCATATGAAATTTGCAATCAGCAATGACCACTTTTTATGTTCTTATTTGCATTTCAGGGCCAGAGTCATATCGTGGCACCAGTGAAGGTGTATATCAGGACATAGATAAAGTTTTCAACAAGAAATCTCGACGCACAACGCGCTCTCCCAGCCATTCAAGCAGTTCAAGTAAGTGTGGAAGCAACTCAAATATTGATAGATCAATCATGAAGAAGTCTAGCAGATCTTCTGAAGTTATCACCACTGCTTCTGAGGTTCACTCGGAGACACGTAACTTGATGGCACCCAGCGACGACAGCTCAAATAATAATATGCCAATAAAGGAGACGACCATACATGTAACTAGAACAGTACCAGTTCCTAAGCCGAGGCAACCAAAGAGCGTTCATGACTATGTCAATGTCAGCAGTAAGAATGGAAAACTGGTACCATTAGCAGACACTCAAAAGAACAAGAAGCCAGTGGTAAAGCCTCCTCTGAAGCCTAAACCCTCTGTAAGATTATATTCCCCTCAGGCTGTTAGAGCAGCGCCTCTTCATGACAGTATATATAAAGGTAGATCTAATAGTGTGCCATTATACGGGTCTGTGCCTGTGGTAGAGCAGGGATCTCTTATGAGAGCCAGAGACTCTGAACACAACACGAACGGAGACAATCATTCTTCTGATGCCAATAACCGACAATCACATTATGCAGTTTCTAAGATTGACTACACAAGTACAAAAGCAGTTGTGCGAGCTCGCAATGATGGCGCTCTTAGTGGTACACCAATCATGTCCGACTCCGCAGTCAGTGTTTACTGTGATACAACTGGTACTAAGCAGCTGCTACAGCGCCCCTCCTCTCATTACGCTGTCACAGATATTGTGGCAGGGAACTCATTCAAGCCATTGCCTCTTCATGGGGCTAACAATAAACGGGGAAGTCGTCCAGTGACTGAGGACTATGATAATGTTATCCTCAGTCCTAGCCCGGGTGTAAAATCAAGGGTCACATCTTACGAGAATGTAAGTTTTCCTTCCGGGGATGCCCAGCCAAAGTCTCCTCTTCGGTCCACTCAGCTGAGCCTGTCAGGTAGAGATTCACAAGGCTCAGCTAAACTGAGCCACTCTTTATCATTCTCTAACCCAGCGTCAGCGGATGATGACGTCGTGTTACGTGGTAGTGGAGTGAGCAGCAGAAACTCATCCTCTACACACACAGGGTCCACTGATTATGAAGACAGGTGGTAGCGCTCTGCTACACTTATATGCAAAGTAATATGACATAATAAAATTTTGATCTTTTTAGTTTTTGGCTCATGCTGTCGAGTACATGTTCGATTATACGACTCAATTTCCCAAGATGCTCAACTGTTACAGATTACTTTTATCCATTGCTATGATAAAGTATTTTGAATTTCTTTTAAGTGTTGACCAATTAAAACAGCTGTCCTGTGTTTCAGATCCGTTTTTGTTGCTTTTTATCTAAACAAATGGTACTAATCTAATTGTAACATCCGTTTAAAAAACCCATATACCTTACCCAAAATTATATACAATAGGTATATTTCTATGTATTTTTTTATTTATTTTCTATACATTTCCAACAATAAAAACAACTAATATTTCTGAAGTAATATTAACAAGCTTCATAAACTCTGTATCACAATAATATTCAATGACTAAGACAACGACTTACAACGGATGGCCATGGATAGCTTACCACCGTCAAAATTTTGCCAAAAATAAACTAATCATAGAAATAATTATGCAATAATGCAGATAGCGGTATTCTTATGACTCATTGTGTGAGCAATACTTTGGTATGCGAAAATAAAGCTTGCACCAAACCAGCACTAAGTTTTGAAGAATGTGTCCTCGATAATTTATCAATATCTCGCACTGGAAAACCTGATGAGTGATTATGTATCCATTACAGACCTATGAAGCTGACCTGTTGAGCTTATGTTTATATAGCTCTATACACAAAATAATAAATATTCAGTTAATGTATGTGAAACACAATGGTTATGTCAATAAATTTGCTTAATCTAGTTAGATTCGATATGTAATCCACTACCTGCCACCCAGAAGCTTCCACTTATGCCCTGTTTACCTTCTGATATAGGCTGACCTTGTGAACAGTGGATGAGAGAGTAACTCTTTTGCAGGTGGTCTGTTCTTGGCTTCTGGCTCCAGACATCGTAACATCAGATCTTTGATGGCAGGTGGTAAGTTTTCAGGTATGGGCGGCGAATTGTTGGCTGAAGCAATCTGGAGAGAAGATAGCGCATGTTACAGTGTATCAGCTTAACAGCACAGCTGCAGCAATGATAGACTTACTCATCTCATTGGCAGCGGGTCTTGGAATACTCAGAGTTGTCTTCTCTAGCATATTGTCAATAGTTGATCCCATCGAAGCTGTATACATTGTGAAGATGTATACACAACACAATGCTACACTGTGGATGACAGGCTGTCGTTATATACCGAGTAGCGAGTACATAATATATTTCAATAAATTTGTTACTGTGTAAATCTCATGTATCCTCCATTCATCTTTAGCCACCAAAGTGAGACTTTAAATGCGGAGTAATCAGGATTATTCATGGCAGCTTGTGTTTAAAACTTATACCTACCATGAATATTAGTTTGAGATGATTGGATACGTTGCTGGCGTTCCAAGGTGGCTTAGTTGTGACCATCTCTATGACAACACAGCCCACACTCCATACATCACATGCTCTGCCATAATGCTCTCCTCTCAATACCTGGATATGAGAAAACTTAGTGATTAGCATTACATGTAAAATAGCATGAATATTCCTAACTAACTGTTCAGGCTTTACTTCCAGTTGTACTGGACTGTGGATTGTGCAGGGAACCTCACGTCATAACCAATGATTAACAGGTAAAGTTTTGCGGTTTTCCAGGTAGTACATGCTATCATGATTGTAGCTTTTCAAAAATATAATAGATCGGTATGTTTGTGGCAACATATTGTATCAATAATTTGAGACCATGTTGTAATTGTAATTCATTCAATTATGGTGATTATTTCATGAGTTTTATCAGAACTCATTATGGTAATTGATATGTACTGGATATGCAAACAAACCTCAGGAGCCATGAAGGCAATGGTGCCGAGTAGCTGACCTTTCAACTCCCCAGCTCCAGTCATAGATGAGGCCAGCTGAGCGCAGGCTCCAAAGTCTCCTATCCTCAGGTGTTTACCTGTGCTGTCTACTAGAAGATTAGCACCTACGGTCATACACAAAATACACCATTATATTACTCAAACTCAAGTGATGCCGATTAAAACAAATGTATCAATGTGTATAATGTGTCAACTTTTGAAAATAAAATTAAATTGCATATAACCAGAAGTTCACACTGCACACCCATGAAAGGTGTGCGATGTACTGCTTGTTAGTGCTAATGGTCTGACAGTCACTAGCAAATTATTTATTTGATAAGTAGAGTGCTTTTACACATAAATCTTTAAAGACATTTATTGAGAATATAACTGACCTTTCATATCCCTGTGTAGAATTTGATGATCATGTAGATATGCCAGACCCATGAGTACCTGCTGTGTATAGCTCGTGATGACAGGCTCAGAGAAAGCTCCATATTTTTCTAATAAATGTGACACGCTGCCTCCTGGCATCCACTCAACAAACATATTAAAATGAGCCCCAGTCTGAGTAGCACCCAGAATACGAACAATGTTAGGGTGATTGAGTGTGGCCATCATACGTATCTCATCTATCACAGCATTACATATAGAGTCCTGTTCACTCTCTGAGTTACGACAAAACGATATCTGCAATACAAAACAATCAAGAATCCACACATTCAAACCGCTGCACAGAAATCACTGTGAAAATAGTGGTCAGGAACAACTCTCTCAAACTATTACAGCCCCCTGTGTCAAGAAACAAATCCTTTCCACTAGCAATATGGTATGAAATAAATGGAGCATAAACTTAACCAACCGGCGTCATTGATTTTTATCTCTGACAGCAGTGACACAATTGACTGACCTGTTTGACAGCCATGATAATACCAGTTTTGACATCACGACACTGGTAGCAGGTACTGAAAGCACCTGTTCCGATCATCATTCCTCTCTTCCAGTGTTCATTCTCTATATACTGTATCTCGTCCCCACTGCTATCCTACAATCACACAGTTAACCTTCTTTATTTCTAGAGTAATATGACTAAGAGTCCTATAACAATTTTGGTAAGTTTAGGATCGGCTCATTTTTGTAATTGTAGAATGGACACCAAACATTATTGTTGCAGAAACATTCAATAATATGCATGTTCATCTCAGCAACTATGAGCTTTAATTCAAGTCCATATACATGTACATATGTATCAATTAAAGAGTTACATTCACGAAAAAACATAAGGAGATTGTAGTGTTTCAGTGGAACCACTTACTGTTTGATCAGGTTGTATATGAATTGTGATTGTCTCTTCTTTCCTGCGAGCACTCAGACCCGGTACATGAGGTAATGCTGATTGTTCTGTCGATAGTTCCATAGCTTTAGCTAAAGCTATAGCTTCCTCCAATTCCACTTCATCTTTACAATGACAGTCACCAGCTATAAAATCGTTGAGAAGACATGAGCACTCTACCAGAATCAAATCTTTTGCTCATGTGACTCAAGTTGACACAGATATCCGCTGTATAGATGGAAAACAAGAATCCATTTTGCGAGCAATTTGACAATTGTAGCCAATAGATGTTTCAATGCCTCAGCATCGACACAATACTCACATTTAGCCGGTGATTCTCTGGGAGAGAAGAGATGTACCTCATCTTTGAATGATACAGGCTTCTCATAAGGTGAGGCAATAGCACTGTCACTGAGGTCATCCACATACAGAGAATCACTACCAGTCTTATGGTCTTCACTACTACCACTGGTGGATGTAGCTAAAATCCCTCCAACACTGCAATTTAAAAATCAAAAATTTCGCTTTTTATGCAGTTATGCACTATTTTCATACTATGGTACGAATGACTGAACGCAAAACCTTTACCATGGCTATCAGAATTGTTCAACCAGGCAGATTCATATGACATTTTAAAACAAGAAACAGAGGAGCAGACACTTACACATTAGATGATGTTTGACGTTGTATGGGTAGCGAGGGAGTAGCCATATCGCCACTACGTAGTACTGATATCTGAGGCGGAGGCATCCCCGCTGAGCTTGTACTCGGGCGAGGTTCATGATCTCTACTAGTGCTGGCTCTACCCTTCTGAGGACGCACAACAGCAGTGACTGGTTGTGTGGGCGGAGAGGGGGACCGACTAATCTCACCCGCTGCACCAGCATGCAGATTCTGAGGGGATGAGACGGGTCTCATATGAGGCTTAGATTTAACAATTTGAGTTTGTGTAGGGGAGCTTGTACGCTCATGTTGCAGTGGTGTTGGGGAGCTTGTAGGCCTGGTATCTCTGATAGCAGGAGGGGAGTCAGGGGGAGTAGCCGATCGACGATATGACTGATCCTTGAGAGGTGAGTTAGGAGGAGTTATAGCTCGGATAGCAGACGGGATAACCGGTGATCCTGCTCTGCCTACAGGTTTACTGGCACCTGCTGCAGTGATTGATACAGCTTTACTTGATTTACCAGACATACTAGACTTAGATCTCATGGTTACTGGGGATTTAGAGGGGAGAACGTCTTGTCGAGATTCACTTCTCTGCTGGCCGACTGAAGGTGAGGCAGATTGAGTACCAGACTCTCCACTAACCTCAACAACCATCGGAGGGACAGCCGAGGATGGCTTTATTATCTTGTGCTTTGATCTCGGGATCTGGGAGTTACCAGGCCCTACAGAACAAGAATTCAAATCATTTATATAAAAAAAGTAACAACATAGTAACTAATCACCATAAACATAAACACATATGTGCTTGTGGTATTGGAGCAAGTCAATAGAACAGCATTCATTTTCAGATCCAAAAATTTATTATCCATAGAATTAATATGCTGATTCAAGCACCCGAACTCACATGATCACATAATTACCTTTATGAGCTCTCATACTATGATGAGTTCTGAGGGATGCAGACTTCTCTCGTCGAGCAGGCTCAGAGAATGTTAGTGATCTGCTCACATTACCCCCACTGTTCTTCCCATGAGCAGCAGTGACAGTGGGCCTGGCCTGAGGTCTCTCCACTGCTGCCGATGTACATACTGCACTGTCTGGTAGATTATCAGACTGCTCATCTATGTGTGGTGATGATGAACTCACAGGGGGAGTTCTTGGGGTAGTAGATGCTGTAAAAAAAGTAGGATAGTTAACAATAATTTGTCTCATTTATAATTCGACTTGAAGTTCAACCTCTATGATGTGGCTGATTGGAGTACATTTCTATGCAGATCATCCTACATACATGGCCTTGCATATTTTTATATACATGTGTAACAAGTCTTCAGTTTGATAAAACTCAAGAGTTTTGTGTAGTGTTGATCTTGTACTCACATGATGAGGTGGTAGTGGAGTCAGCGGCCTGAGGATCGCTGTGATATCGAGGTGAATTACTGCCAGTCCTCGGTTCTCTACCCAGTCTCAGTGGATCAGTCCTACTACGACTATGCTTCTTATAACCTTTAAATGGTAGTGATGATTTCTTCTGTTGACGTCCAGGACTGAGTCGATTACTTGAGCTTTGTCTGTCAAACTCATCCTCAGACAAATTATCCAGTTCATCTTCACTAGTCATCACATCCAGACTTACTGAAGCTGAAATGTTATCAGTTCCCGATTCCTACATATCAAAATACAAGCAGGTTAGTTGACAATATCTGAAGCCTGATTAAAAGTATAATTGTAGCGTATAGCTGTATGAGAGAGACATGTTGCATCTTCAAGCTGGGGTTTAACCAGCCAATGTGTGTTACCATTTTCCGCCTATCCGCTTCTGCCCGGTTTAGACAGAAAGAGACTAATCATGCCTACTCACCGAGTCAGATGGATAGTTAGACTGGAAATTCCCATCACCACCATTCCATACCTCTGCACCTGATTGTACATCAAAGCCATAGCTTGTATCTCTATGCAGAGAGGGAGGAGGGGAGAGTGTCCCACTCCTTTCAGCTGATATTTGTGGACGGATCCCATCAACACAGTCAAAAGCTGAATCTACCTCTTCTTCTACTGTAAGATCCAATCGAAACAATTCTGTTTTGCATTGCTGAATGTGTGCCTCGTGTCTTTGGAACAATTTTATGGTTAAAATTTTATGGTTAATAATTGCAGCAAGATAGACATCTAAGAAAGTTAAAAATATCTCAGAATGCTTGAGCACTTTTGCCTGGAGACAGCTTAAACAAAGACAAAAACCAATAACTCACCATCACTCTCGTCATGTTGGTGCCTGTGAAGTATGTGGGGTTTGTTACCAGACACTACACGCCCTCTGGCTATTTTCCTCTTAGGATCGGGTGAGTGACCTGCCACTTGACCTTGACTTTCCCCGTCACTCTCTCCGCTGCTGCATATCACACCTGCAGCACCTGTCAATGTGTCATCAGCTTCATTATCATCAGCTGCCACATCAATAACAATATCTGATGATGTCACAGCGTTTGGTGATGATGTAATGAGCTCTTGTGCTGGTGTCATTGCTGAATGTGGTGATGTCATCTGTGCTGTTTCATCGTTGGATGCTGACAGTTCTGAAGTCTTCCCATAATCAGCAGAGACCTGTTCACTGTCTTCTGCTTCTTCAGAGACAGGTTGACATGGACTGGTTATGGCAAGATTGTCTGCTTCTACGCTTTCCACACTCTCTGTAGACTCTCCCATCATCATCAGCAGAGAGCGAGCTGCTGATCTATGATGTAACTGACCATCAACTTCATCTGCTGCCTCGTTAGTCGGAAGGTGTTTAGTTGGAAGGTGCCCGTCAACAACATCCATATCAGTGGAGCGTGGTGGAGCGCTTGTGATAGGAACAATGTCATGCCATAGATCAACATGCTGAACCACAGCCACAGTAGGTCTTTGTTCATTTATGCTATCATTATCAGATCTAGGGGTGCCAGGAAGTGATGAATTTTGGACGGCAGTGCAGGTCGGAGCAAAATCTGAGGCATGTTGAGAGGAGTTAAAGGCTGAACTCGCCTGAGAAAAGTTGAGGAATGAATCGGTGGTTGAATTGAGAGTTGGATTGGAAGATAACTCTGAACTATCATCATCATCCATAGATGAGCTATCTGAGTCTGGCTCTTGATATACAGCCTCAGTGTAACTGTTAGAACGGCGGTGTTGTACAGGGCGAGGTAAGCGGGAAACCCCTGCTGTGGCTTCATTGTCTCTGGAGCTCATACTAACACTCTTCAATGTAGCTGGATATATAATTCCGAAGAGTGGGTGACGACTTTTGTGTGGTTTAGGCTGGAAAGAAAAATAGACATTGTTAGAACTTTCTTTATTTCCTCAACAAGTCAACATTATTTTTGGCTTTGTAAAACACCACAAAATCAGCCATCAGTCATACCTGCATGCGCATGACATTCAACGAATATACAATCATAGCACGCTCATGAAGATTAAAACCAAATCCAATACAACAATGTTGGAGAACTCCGCAAACCATTGATGAGCGATCCTACTCGAGTTACATCATGAACAAACAATAACACAATTTTTTTAGATTATCGGTAGCATTGTAAACATTATACCACTCATGATACACTCACTATTTGGCTGTGTTCAGAGGGTGGGGGAGGTGAACCGACTCTTGGTTCAGACAGTTCAGCAGGTTGTGATTTGTCTGCTGAATCAAGTGCCGCCTGGTGAGCACCCATAGCCATCTCTATCACGCGTCTCTCCAACCGAGCTCTCAGCTCCGGCTCCACGTTCACCAGAAGTTGTCTCACTCTGATATTCATACCGTGGAGCACCGATAAGTGTCTGAAATAATGAGTGCAATAAACTAAAAATGGAGAAACTCAATGGATCAATTAGCAAGCGGAATGACAACAAAGACTTAATATTTTCAAAAAACAGGCATCCCTGTACTTTCACTGATAAGTGTGCAGTAATGCTGGCGACAACATGACAAGAGTCCAGTATTGCAGTCACAATGCAAGGGTCATTGGCAGCTCTACAGTTGTTTGTGAATGAGATTACATCATTGATCATCATCAAAGTTTTCACTCACTTGGCACAATGCAGTATGACTCGTTTAGAATATTTGGCAGTTCTTGGTGGAAGACCAGATCTTGCTAAAGTTTGAACAGCAAATTCTATAATAGGCAGTAGAATGTCATTAGCTATTGCATGAAACTCTTCACTCTCCGACTCCGTGGTAGTGAATCTCTCAGAGAATTGCTCAAGTAGCTCCTTCATGGTGAGAAGATGTCCATTTAGCCACTGTATGGGTGGGTTCTCTATATCAGTGTCTGTTACACAGCATTCCAGTACATATAGACACCCACCAAGGCCCTGCTGTGCTGTAAACAACATAATATAAGCATAAATATAACCAATGGTAAAATAAAAGCAAGGAGTTAAGGGAAAATATAGCATGGAATATAACTGATGGCAACGCACGAATTTACCTTCTTCGCATGATGGAAAACCTTTGCCTTATGTATACGGTTACCAGTGACACCTCCTTGGTGACACCTCAGAGTGAGAAGGTGGTAATTACAGCACCTTAGCATTCAGTCATCAGACACCATCAACAAACTGATATACGGTGAGCTATAGTGCAGTGAAAACGACTCGAGCCATCATAATGCATACCTGATACATTTAGCTCCTTAGCGAGGGCCAGCTCACCATCTTGGTCTTTAGAAAACTCAATAAGTGTGGAAATTGACAGCTGGTTAGTTTTCCTGGAAACATATAAATGTGGATAGTGCTAAAGATGATGCGAATCAAACTCTCCACGCTATCACATGCTTCATGTTCATTATTACTGAGATTACAGGAATGACCTGTCTCAGTCGATGGGCAGTCGTGGTCGTTCATATTTCAGGCAATAGTCGAGTGGATTTCAACCCACACAGAGCCAACAATTTTGTGGGTGTTACTTTCCATGCCGATGTCATATCAAATAACAGTAGCTGTTTGACTGCAAAGGGTAAAGTATTCTTTGAATTTTAACCATTTCATTTATGCTGAGGCGGGTAGAAGTTATGGGTTGAGGGCAGGGGGGTGTTGCCTAATTTAAATCAATGAGCTTGGTATGTTTGATGACAGTTCATCATACCTGTTTCCATCAGCACACTTGAAGATGATACATTTTACCACAGGCTTGAGGTACTGCTTCAATTGTGTGACATCAGCTACTGTACAATATGACAGCATAGTCCGTAGCGCTCTCTGAAAAAATACAACATGAACTAATATACTAATTCCAGTTCAATGTGTAGAATTCATTAGAAACAAAATTATATTACATGCATGGTGAAATAAACAACAGCAAATTGCTGTGATTATAACAAGCTCATTACCAGAGCCAC
>ERZ1740062.810-NODE-810-length-14383-cov-3.603713_pt1 | contig 14383 bp, 14 predicted proteins | sample MGYA00581741_ERZ1740062 | MGnify/ENA primary metagenome ERZ1740062 (study PRJEB43018, sample SAMN04849747) | marine metagenome | isolation source: floating plastic debris | place: Pacific Ocean | collected 2008-09-01 | study: EMG produced TPA metagenomics assembly...
GATATCCCGATCGAAATCCGTGATAGCCATGAGGTCGATTATATTCAGGGGAAGAACGAATACGGTGTAGTCAGCGAAGTGCGTATCCTGCCGGAAGATAGCCCCTCCACCAACTATGCCTTCGATGTGACCCCAGCGCGTCTTGTGACGGGCCTGATTACCGAGCGCGGCGTGGCCGAGGCATCGAAAGAAGGCCTCGCACGGCTTTACGGACGGCTTGAATATAAGGCAAGTTGATCCTCGAGATCTTCCTCGATAAAGCCGCGCACCATATCGTCGAGATTGTCATCTTTGTCGAAGCCGAGGCTTTCCGCGCGGGCCGATTGTGTCGCTCGGGGCCAGCCATCAACTATTTTTTGAATGGCGGGATCAGGCTGCCAGAGGATCTTCCCGAGTTGCCGGTTGCCTTTGTGCCGTTCCACGGCGGCTGCCATCTCGCCAGCCGTGATCGATATCCCGGGGAGGAGGAGGGAGCGTGTCGCCCCGAACGCTTCGGCGGGCAGCTCATGGGCATGGATCAGGGCGGTGATGAATTTTTCCGGTGACATGCAGGCCATTGGCGTCGTCTCGCTCACTGGGCAGACGGCCTCCCGCCCGCAGAGCGGTTCTCGGATGATCGAACTTGCCCAGGTGGAGGCCGCCTTGTTGGGCAGGCCCGTGCGCACAGAAATAGTCGGCAGGCGGAGTGATCGCCCGTCGATATAGCCCTTGCGGCTATAATCCTGCACTAGCAGTTCGCCCATGACCTTCGCCGTCCCATAGGAGGTTTGCGGCATTTGTGCTGTTTCATCAGCAACGACATCGGGAAGGGGGCCGCCATAGGTGGCAATGGAACTTGTGAATAACAGTTTCGGTGCATAGGGGAGGGCGCGGGCAGCCTCCAGCACATGACGGGTGCCATCGAGATTGATGCGAAAGCCGAGATCAAAATCTTCCTCCGCCTGCGCACTCACTACTGCCGCGAGATGGAAAATGCTGGCGGTGTTCCCGTCAACCAGCCTAGCCACAGAGGCGGCATCGGAAATATCACCGGAGATATAGCGGACACGGTCATCCTTTAAATCAATGTCCGGCGCGATATCGAAGAGGACAAGCTCAGTTATTTCTGTTTTCACATCATTCGGGCCGGTCAGATGCCCTTTCGCGAGCAAGGCTTTCGCAAGTCGCTTGCCGAGAAATCCTGCGCCGCCGGTGATAATGACCTTCATGCGGACTTCCTTTCCCGGATACGCCATTCGAAGCAATCATCGCCATAGTCCTGCCGTTGCAACACTTCCAGCACCAGATAACGGTTATGCACGGCAAGGGCGCCTTGCCAAAGCTGGTTCCAGCTGTCGAAGACGCTGGCAGGGTGCGGCCCGGTACCGCGCATCAGGCGCCAGCCTTTCTGGCGGACAAGGAACGTATCGCCATCCTTGTGCATCTCTATCTCGTCATCATGGCCATCGATCATCCCGGCGAGATAGCGGGCGAACGCTTCGATACTATCACCTGTTATGCCGAGTGTATCCGCTGTCTGGCGATAGAATTGCTTGCCGATCAGCTGCGCGGTGATGCCGCCGAATGTCGTTGCCTCCATCGGGCCATACATGTCGGCAAGGATAATGAAGGCATTCTTTACATATTCCATAGAATAATTACGGTTGGCCTTTTGTAGTCGTTCCTCCGGCCAGGTGGAAATATCCAGCGTCGGCGCGGCGGACGGATCGAACGGCGGCGCCAGTTCTCCCGGCGCGAGGTCATGATCGAACACCTTGAAATAGCCCGCCATGCCGTATTGCCCGTCCATATCCTGCGAGGTGCAGACGAAGCCGAGACGCGGGTTCTTCAGGCTGACGCCGTTCTGTGCATACCAGCCTTTCAGATAACCGTGATTGACTTCCAACGGGACGCCGCAGATCGCCGCGCCGTCGTAAATCCAGCGGGGATGACAGAAATGCACCCAGGCTTTGTCATCCTTTTCATACATATATTCCACGGGCACGCCGCCAACCCCGTTGGAAAGATAATGATATTGCGCGCAGGCAACCGCATCGGGCAGATCCGAGAGCCCCAGTTTTTCGAAGCTTGACAGGAATTTCTCATGATGCTGACGGCGGAAAACATGAAAGCTGAGGTCGCCTGCTGCCGTATGGCTTTTGCGCAGGGCGAGCGTGAGAAGCAATCCAGTAAAATAGGCGTGATAGAGTGAAGCGACGGCCGCTTATCTGTCCTGTTTTGTCGATGTATCCAGCATGAGTTTTTCCCCGATCCGGTTATCGTTATTATTGTTCAAGATGGCGTAAAGTATACTACGGCCTTGAGTTTTAGCCAGCACACAAGGCGCTTAAAATTTACGATACAAAATGAATTGAAAAAATAGTAAAAATGTATCATATTAGGATGGTCATGTATTGGGAGCGAGATTAAGTATGGATGTGATCGAGCAGGAACTGGAAGAACTGGAAACAGCCTTTCAGGCGAAAGTGGATGCCGAACAGCGGATTGAACCGAAGGACTGGATGCCGGCAAAATACCGTCAGACCCTTATCCGTCAGATGTCGCAGCATGCCCATTCGGAAGTCGTCGGGATGCTGCCGGAAGGAAACTGGCTCACTCGCGCACCGAGTCTGAAACGCAAAGCGATCCTGATGGCGAAAATCCAGGACGAGGGCGGCCATGGGCTCTATCTCTATAGCGCGACGGAAACCCTCGGTACTTCCCGTGATGAGATGTTCGAGCAACTCCATAGCGGCAAGGCGAAATATTCCTCCATCTTCAATTACCCGACGCTTTCCTGGGCGGATATCGGTGCGATCGGCTGGGTGGTTGATGGCGCGGCGATCGTTAATCAGATTGCGCTTTGCCGTTGCTCCTACGGTCCTTACGCACGGGCGATGATCCGTATCTGCAAGGAGGAGAGCTTTCATCAGCGTCAAGGCTACGAGATCATGATGACGATGGCGCAAGGCACGAAGGAACAGCGGGAGATGGCGCAAGATGCCTTGAACCGCTGGTGGTGGCCGACCCTGATGATGTTTGGTCCGAATGATGCGAACTCTGCCAATAGCGCGCAATCCATGAAATGGAAGATCAAGCGCCAGTCCAATGATGATCTCCGCCAGAAATTTATCGATGCGACGGTGCCACAAGCCGAGTTTCTTAAATTAACCATTCCCGACGACAAGCTCGCTTGGAATGATGAGCGAGGGCATTACGATTTCGGCGAGATTGACTGGGATGAGTTTAAATCCGTCGTCAAGGGTAATGGCCTTTGTAACCGGGAACGATTACAGGCGCGTATTGAGGCCCATGATGGCGGAAAATGGGTTCGCGATGCCGCCCTTGCCTACGCCGCCAAGCAAAAGACACGTAATGCGAAAGCTGCGTGAGGAGATATTGACATGAGTAATGAAACTAAAAACGAGCATCCGCTCTATGAAGTCTTTATCCGCAGCAAGAACGGCCTTGACCATAAGCATGTCGGTAGCCTGCATGCGTCGGATGCGGAAATGGCGCTCACCAATGCGCGCGATGTTTATACCCGACGCAGCGAAGGGGTCAGCATCTGGGTGGTGAAATCGACGGATATTGTCGCCTCATCTCCGGAGGATCGCGGCAGTTTTTACGAGCCTTCCGATGACAAGCTCTATCGTCATCCCACTTTTTTTGAGCTGCCGGATGAAGTCGGCCATATGTGAGGTGCGCGATGACCGATAAAGATATGCTTTTTGACTATCTCCTGCGTCTTGGAGATAATAGCCTGATCCTCGGGCAGCGGCTCGCCGAATGGTGCGGCCATGCGCCGATGCTGGAAGAAGACCTCGCGCTCACCAATATCGGTCTCGATCTGCTGGGGCAGGCGCGGATGTTCCTCTCCTACGCAGGAGAGGTTGAAGGCAAGGGGCGGGACGAGGACCGGCTCGCCTATTTCCGGGATACGAAGGATTGGCGGAACCTTCTCCTGCTGGAACAACCCAATGGTGATTTTGCGAAAACCATGGCACGGCAGTTTTTCTTTGATAGTTTTCAGTATCTACAATTCGAGGCGCTCTCAAATTCGTCGGATGACCGGCTCGCCGGGATTGCAGCTAAGTCCTGCAAGGAAATCACCTATCACCGGCGACATAGCTCCGATTGGATGATTCGCTTGGGCGACGGCACCGATGAAAGCAATGAGAGGATGCAACGCGCTATCGATGAGCTTTGGGGATACCTCCCTGAGATGTTTGAGATGGATGCGGTGGATGACGCTATGGTTGCCGACGGAATCGGTGCGGATGTAGCGGGCCTCCGCACTAAATGGGATGCCTATGTCAATGGTGTGCTGGCCGAGGCGACCTTGACCCGTCCAGAAGATAGCTGGTCCGTCCGCGGGAGCAGGGAAGGCAAGCATTCGGAGCATCTGGGTTATATCCTCGCCGAGATGCAGTTCCTGCCGCGTGCCTATCCGGATGCTAAATGGTAGCTCTCGCCGCAAATGATGATATCGAGAGTATTCTGGCTCTTGTAAAAGATCCGGAAATTTCGGTCCTGAGTATCGCCGATCTTGGCATTATCCGCCGGATCGAGGAAGGTGAGGACGGTCGGGTTGTCGTCGTGATCACGCCCACCTATTCGGGCTGCCCGGCGACGGAGGTGATCGAGGCGGATATCGCCGATATGCTGAAGCTCCATGGCATTACTGATTTCGAGATCAGATCAGAAATCTCCCCGGCCTGGACGACAGACTGGATCACGTCGGAAGGACGGCGGAAGTTGGAAGAGTACGGTATTGCGCCGCCCGCGGGTAAGGGAAAGGCTGCACTCCTCGGTCATGAGGAGGTGGCTTGCCCGCAGTGCAAGTCCGCGAATACGGAACAGGTGAGCGAGTTCGGTTCTACCGCCTGCAAGGCTCAATATAGGTGCTTGGACTGCCTGGAACCCTTCGATTATTTTAAATGTGTATAAGGCTCCCAGAATGACGATTTTCCATCCCCTCAAAATCAAGGACGTGGTGCGCGAGACGAAAGACGCGGTGTCCATCTCCTTTGAAGTGCCGGACGAATTGAAAGACGCTTATCAATTTACGCAAGGCCAGCATCTGACGCTTAAAGAAGAGTTGGAGGGGGAGGAAGTGCGCCGTTCCTATTCGATTTGCAGCGCGGTGGGCGAGCCCGATTTGCGTATTGCCGTCAAGAAGATCGCGGGCGGAAAATTTTCCTGTCATGCCAACGAAAATTATAAGTCCGGCGCGGTGATCGAGGTGATGGAACCGCAAGGGAGATTCTTCACGCCGCTCTCATCAGAAAACGCCAAACATTATCTTGCCATGGCGGCGGGCAGCGGCATTACGCCGATTATGTCGATTATCAAGACGATCCTGAAGACGGAGCCGAATTCCCGCATTACCCTCGTTTATGGTAACCGGAATGTCTCTGGCATTATCTTCCTTGAAGCGCTTGAGGATTTGAAAAATATCTATCCTGATCGTCTCAATATCATGCATATCCTGAGCCGGGAGCATCAGGACGTGGCGCTTTTTAACGGTCGGATCGACGCGGAGAAATGCGCCGCGCTATTCGACAGTGTGATCGACGCCGCGACGGGGGATGAGGCGTTCCTCTGTGGACCTGAGCAGATGATCCATGCAGCGGAAGCAGCCCTTCAATCAAGGGGAGTGGATAAGTCCCATATCCATTTTGAGCTCTTTATCACCGAGGCTGCGAAAAATGCGGGATCAGCAGTGCCGATTCTGGAGGAGGCTGGCCCGAAGCGTCAGGTCGGGATCATCCTCAATGGCCGCCGGTCGGATGTGGAAGTGACGGAGGACGGGAAATCCATCCTCGATGCCGCACTCGATCAGGGGCTTGATTTGCCTTATGCCTGCAAGGGCGGCGTTTGCTCCACCTGCCGGGCGAAAGTGGTAAGCGGGGAGGTGCGCATGGATATCAACTATGCGCTTGAGGACGACGAGGTGGCGGAAGGCTTCATACTCACCTGCCAGTCGCATCCTTTAAGTGACGATGTCACAGTCGATTACGATGCGTGAAGATCAGTAGTTTCTGACTCCCGGCACACGGCATTCATAGGTCGTGTAGTTTCCCTGCGGGCGGCAGATGCGATCCATCTTGATCACCAGATTCCCCTTGCAGTCATTGAACGATATCCACCGTTCTACGCCTTGAAATTTAGAGCCACTCCGGTTGTAAATATTGACTGAGAAGGCATCTTTTATTCTCTCCTCCGGGATCGCTAGCTGAGCAATTTCCTTATCGAATTGTGGCTGGCATTTGTATGCGAACGCCGCCGCAGGAAATTGAACGGTCAAAGCAGCCGCAATTGGCAATGTGATAGGAAGTAAACGAGTTTTCGAAAAGCGGCGCATTTGAACTCTCCCCGATAAAAAGGCCCATAATTAATATGGTGCCATTAGCATCAAGGGTATGCCTCATCTTCCGATAATACGTTGATAAGGATCAAACTCGCCAAAGGGTATGCAGCCGTCCGGTAGACTCGACTTTCGGTATCTATGTCAGTAATTCTTGACACCCGGCACCCTGCATTCATAAGTCGTGTAAGTTTGTAGCGGAATGCAAGCCGTGCTGACGCTTATCACCAGATTGCCCTTGCAGTCATTAAAGGATACCCATCCTTCGATATGATCGATGCGCCCGCCTCCCTCTCCGCTGCCGTCATAAATATTGAGGATCGAGACGTCCTTGCTCCGTTCCTTCGGGATAGCGAGATTAGCGATTTCATTCTCGATCTCTTTTTGACAACGCCCGCTGACAAGGTCGGCGGAAGCCACGGTGACGAAGGCTATGGAGGAAAGGCATAAGGCGATAATCGGGGCGAACAGGTGGCGCATCACAAACTCCGGAAAAAAGCTCTTTCCTTAGAGCTAAGTCGCCGTCGCGGTGAAACAATGCCGACGGGGTAAAATATTTGTGTGCGGGTTAGAAGTCGGTCTTGACCCCGCCCTCGGCAATCCGCTTATCGATAAACTCGTTGAGTTCTTCCAGCCGGGCCGGCTCATGAGCTGGCTCCTCATACTCCGCAAGGATCGTCTTATAGATCGTATTCGCGCGTTTCATCGCATCGGGGGAACCAGCCTCAACCCAGCTTTCGAAGTTGCGCCAGTCTGAAAGGATCGGTTCGTAAAACGCAGTCTCATAGCGTTCCTGAGTATGCTGCGTTCCGAAGAAATGACCGCCATGCCCGGCCTCCCGCATGGCATCAAGTCCGAGAGAGGCGGGCGAGGTATCGATCGGTTTCATCATCTCGATCATCATCTGGATCATCTCTACATCCATGATGACTTTCTCGAAACTCGCGCTCAAACCGCCTTCCAGCCAGCCCGCTGAATGCTTCACGAAATTTGCGCCGCCAAGGACAAGGGCCCAGAGCGACATCTCGGATTCATACGCGGCCTGCGCATCCGGCGCGTTCGACGCATTCACGTTGGAAGATCGGTAGGGGATGCCGTAGCGGCGGATAAGTTGTCCGCTGGCGATAGTCGCCTTGGCATATTCTGGCGTGCCGAAGGCGGGTGCGCCTGACTTCATTTCCACTTTGGAGTTAAAGCCGCCATAAACCACCGGTGCTCCGGGCCGCACGGTCTGGGCGAGGCTCATGCCGGCGAGGGCCTCCGCGTTTTGTTGTGCGAGCGCGCCGGCGAGCGTAACCGGCGCCATCGCACCCGATAAGGTGAAGGGGGTCAGCATCACCACCTGGCCATGCTTCGCCATCTCAATAATCCCTTCCAGCATGGGCTGATCCAACATCAGGGGGGAATTGGAATTGATGATGGTAAACAGGCTCGGTTGGGTCAGCATTTCCTCATGGCTGATGCCCCGCATGATGCGCGCCATCTCGATCCCGTCGAGGTTGCGGTCGCGGCCGAGAGAATAGATATAGGGAACTTTTTCGGTAAGGGTTGCAAAATCCCGCCCGCATTCCAGATGCCGGATGGAGGCGTGAATATCCACCGGTTCAACGGGGTAACCGCCGCTGGTGCCAAGGACATTGAGGCTTTGGGTCAGTTTCAGGAAATTACGGAAATCTTTACGGTTGCCAGTACGGCGGCCGCCATCCATATCCATCGCGTTGGGCGTGCTGGCAACCATCGAAAAGACAAGATTCCGCCCGCCAATGGCGAGATCGCATTCCGGGTTGGGGGCATGCAGGGTGAACTCGGACGGCGCATGGGACATGGCCTCCATGACGAAGTCCCGGTCGAAATAGACGATATGGGTATCCTCGTCGACTTTCTGCCCAGCCTTTTTTAGGATCTCCCGCGCCTTGGGCAAGCGCACCATAATGCCGATATTCTCTAGAATATCCATGGAGGCGTTATGGATATCCTCGACCTGATCTTCCGAAAGGATTTCAACCGGTTTGAAAGTGTTGACGACTTTCTGGCGGGGAAGCTGGGTGAAACTCGCCTTTACCCGGTGGCCGCGTCGTGAGCGTCGTCCGGAAGATCGCTCATTTCTTGTCGCCATGACTATCTCCTCTTAATAGGGTGGGAAACTTATCCCCGCATCCGTTCCGCTGTCGGGTCGAGCAGCGGCTCAAGCACCATTTTTGCCGGTCGCATTTCTCCCAGAATTTCGATTTCAAATTCGCCGCCATCTTCAATCATTTCCGGAGGAGTAAAGCCGATGGCGACGGATTTCTGCACATAGTGGGCATAGCCGCCGGAGGTGACGAATCCGACGACCTTGCCGTCTTTCCAGATCGGCTCATCCCCATGGACATCGGCATCGAGGGCGTCGATCACGAAGGTGGAGAGCTTGCGTTTCACGCCTTCTGCCTTTTCTTTCAGGACAGCGGCCTTGCCGATGAAATCGGCAGGCTTGTTATAGGCAACAAAACGATCGAGGCCGGTTTCCTCCGCCGTGTAATCGGGTTTGAACTCGCGAAGCCAGGAGCCGAAGGATTTTTCTAACCGCAGGCTCATCATCGCGCGCATCCCGAATGGCGTGAGGCCGAATTCCGCACCGGCCTCTGCCAGTACTTCATAAAGCCCTATCTGTTCATCGGCGGGTACATAAATCTCATACCCCAGATCGCCGGTATAGGTCACCCGTTGGACAATCGCGTCGGATAGCCCCACGCCCATGCGTTTCACCGCCATAAAGGGGAACGCTTCCGTCGAGACATCCTCGTAAGAAATTTTGGCCAGAAGGTCGCGTGCGCGGGGGCCAGCAATCTGGAAACCGATCCGTTTGAGGGAGACATTCTCGATCTCGACCCCCTCCTCGGGCAGATGATCCCAGAACCAGCGAAGATGATAGGCCTGCGCCCCGTAGGACGCAGTAAGCTGAAATTCTTCCTCCGTCAGCCGCGCGATGGTGAAATCACCGATCAGGCGTCCTTTCGGGCTCAGCATCGGGCTCAAACTCATGCGGCCGACTTTCGGAACGCGCCCCGCCATGATGGTATCGATCCACTCTGCCGCCTTGGGGCCGGTGATCTTGTATTTTCCGAAGTTATGTATCTCGGTAATGCCGACTTTTGTCCGCACGGCTTCACATTCGGCGGCGACCGCGTCAAAGGCATTGGAGCGACGAAAGGATGGCGTCTCAACAAGTGGCTCTCCTTCCGGCGCGAAATAATTGACCGCCTCCATTCCGTAGCCCTGCCCGAAGACGGCGCGCTGCTCTTTCCAGATGGGATAGGCGGGAGTCGTCTGGAAGGGGCGTGCGGCGGGCAGTTCCTCATTCGGATAGGTAATGCTGAAACGACGCTGGTAATTTTCGGTGACTTTCTTGCGTGCGTAAGGGCGCGAGCAATAGTCGCCATAGCGCGCCACATCCATCGCGAAGACATCACGACTGGGTTCGCCTTCGATCATCCATTCGGCAAGCGTCAGGCCGACACCACCGCCCTGGCTAAAGCCCGCCATAACGGCGCAAGCTGACCAGTAGTTCTTAAGTCCCGGCACGGGCCCGACCAGCGGGTTGCCATCGGGCGCGAAAGTGAAGGGGCCATTTATGACATTCTTGATGCCTGCCTTTTCCAGCACGGGAAAGCGATTGAAGGCAAATTCCATGCTGTCGCCGATGCGATCTAACTTGTTCGGCAGTAATTCATGCCCGAAATCGAGCGGCGTGCCATTGACCGCCCAGGGATCACACTCCTGCTCGTAAAAGCCGATGCAGAGCCCGCGCCCTTCCTGACGGAGATAGCTCTCTCCCTCCGGGTCCATCACATGGGGATGCTCCCGGCCGAGGTCATAGATTTCGGGAATATCCTCGGTGATCAGATATTGATGCTCCATCGGGTGCAGGGGAAGAAAGATGCCGACCATCTCGCCCAATTCCCGCGCCCAGAGGCCGCCTGCATTGACCACATATTCCGCATTGATCGTGCCGTCCTTGGTAACAACCTGCCAGCTGCCATCGGTTTGATGGTTCAGCTCCAGCACCTGATTGCGGAGGTAAATCTCGGCACCCAGCTTGCGCGCGCACATGGCATAGGCGCGTGTCGTGCCAGACGGGTCAAGATGGCCATCCAGCGGATCATAAAGCCCGCCGATCACGCCATCTATGTTAGTGATGGGTGAGAGTTCCTTGATCTCCGCCGGGCCGATGATATGGGTGTCGAGACCCATATAGCGATGTTTCGCCCGCTCGGTTTTCAGGTAATCCATGCGATCGGGCGTGCCCGCGAGGGTGATTCCGCCAACATGATGGAGACCGCAGGATTGCCCGGACAGCTCCTCCAGCTCTTTATATAGCTAGCTGGTGTAACCTTGCAGCGCGGCGATGATGGAGTCGGAATTGATGGTGTGAAACCCGCCGGCGGCGTGCCAGGTTGAGCCGGAGGTCAACTCGGATCGTTCAATCAACGCGATATCCGTCCAGCCGAGCTTGGCCAGATGATAGAGCACGGAGCAGCCGACAACTCCTCCGCCGATAACGGCCACTTTGACATGGGATTTCATAGATTTGCTCTCCCGCTAGTTAATCTTTATTTTATCCAAGGACCGTGAAGCTGCTGTCCTGGCTGACCTCCCGATTGCGCGAAAAAGTGCCCATCGAGAGGTCATAATCGATATTCTCAAGATGGAAATGAACCGGATCGACATCATGGTCGCGACCGTCCTCGCATTCACGGATCAGTTTCTCCATCATCCGCCCGGCGACCGGCGCGTTCTTGAACTGGTTCCCGCTGGTCCCGATGGCGAGATAATAACCGCCCAAGCTCGATTTATCATAAATCGGCACCCAGTCTCGGGTCACGTCATAGAGCGCGACGACGCCCTTGGTCTGGCGTGGGACGCCCATCTCCGGAAACCGCTGCGCAAGGCGCAATACTTGCGCGTTCCATTGTTCGGTGAAATCCTCGTTGAAATTATCCGGATCAACCCATTCCTGCGCGTCGCATTTGGGGTCTTCCGATCCGATAAGTATATGGTTGCCAAGCTCCGGCCGACAATAAATCCCAGCATCGCTGTCAGAAAGCACAACACCGTCGGCCTCGAAATCAAACCCGGCGGGAGAGGGGACATGCGCGACCTCATGGCGAAGGGCGCGGGTTGTCATTTTCATATCATCCAGCACGCCCGCCATTTCATTGATTTTGCCCGAATGCGGCCCGGCGACATTGACCACGACAGGCGCATCAATCTCAGTGCCGTCCTTTAAGGTGACACCGGTGACATTACCATCGGTCTGCCGGATTGCAATAACCTCGGCATTGAACTTGAAAATGGCGCCATGGGCCTCGGCGGCGACTTGTGCGTTATGGGCGGCGAGTTGCGGATCACTGACATATCCACCCCGCGGGAAAAAGACGCCGCCCGGAACTGTGTCGCCTGTCGGCTCGCCAAAGGCGGGATCATCGGGCCGTTTCACCGGTGCGAATTGATGTGTGTCGATTATCGGTAATTTCTCACGCATTTGCTCCGGCGTCAGATCTTCATAGGGGCAGCCGATCTTGTCCATCAGGGTGCAGATTTTCCGCATGTAATCATTATGCGGTGTCTTCACGATCAGCGCGCCGGTATCGTGATATTTAATCAGGCCCTTTTCATCCTCCACCCCGACATAGTCCGCCCAATTCTTCCAGTAGAACCCCCCCTCATAGGCGAGGGCGCAGGTATCTAGTGCGGAAAAAAAGGTTCGGAAAATAGCGCAGGAAGCGGAGGTTGAACCAAAGCCCGAAGCGGGCAGGCGATCGATCGAGAGAACCTTGCGCCCGGCCTTCGATAGTTCGTAAGCAATGCAGGCTCCGATAACCCCGGCGCCGATTATGACGGCATCAAATTTATCGCTCATCGGCTGTATCTCCCTTACCGCTGGCCTTTTGATTTCATCAACTATTTCCTTGCGGATGGCCTCACGCAAGCGGAAACTGTCCAATTGAAGGACATCGGCATGAAAAAATTAATGTCATGTCGTTTTCATAAAAAAGCGGGTCGGCGGGGTGTAAATTGTCATGGCCGCAGATCAAACCCAACAGCCAGAATCTTCGCAGTTTTGACATTTTGACGACAGAGTCGCAGAGAGAATAGTCTTAAATAGGTTCCCGACCAACGTAAATTCATGGCATAGTGTTTTCAGCTATCAGAGGTACGGGGACGCCATGTGTTGAATAGAATGAATATGTCGAAACGGCTGGGCAGCGGGGTTGTTATGTGTGCTCTCCTGCTTGGTGCGGCGCTGCCACTCCGGGCCGAGACGATTACGATCCGGAATTTCGACGACTTCGCCAGCTTTTTTAAGCGTAACGGCTATTCAATTCCGAAATGGAAATCGGGAACGCAGGATGTTCCACCCTACACAATCCTCGATATCCCGGAAGAATGGCGTAAAAAAGTGGCACCAGAAATGCCGGTAGCGGAGAAAAAGAGAACTTTTTTCCGCCTCGCAATTCCGCTCGCTTTCGTTGCCAATCATGCCCTCAAGGAAGACCGGAAAAAGCTGACGTCCATTGAGAAAGATCAAAAGGCGGGCGAGGATCTCTCGTCCCATGACAAGAAATGGCTCGCGGAACAGGCAGAAAATTATGGCCTTGCGGGTGGCGATACAGGCGATAGTTTTTGGCGGGAAATCAAGAAGCGGATGGATATCGTACCGCCTTCCCTCATTGTTGCGCAGATGGTGGATGAAAGTGGTTGGGGTACCTCGCGCTTTGCCGCAGAAGGAAACGCCTTGTTTGGGCAGTGGAGCTATAAGGGCGGTATCAAGCCGAAGGAGCAGCGAAAAAGCAAGGGCAACTATAGTGTCGCGGCTTTCAAGACTCCGCTGGCGTCGGTGCGTGCCTATCTGCTCTATCTTAACTCCCATGTGTCTTATGCGGATTTCCGTGACCGGCGGGCGACGCTTCGGGCGGACTGGAAGGCAATCACCAGTTCAGATCTTGTGGGGGGATTGAACAAATACTCCGAACGGGGGGAAGCCTATGTTAAAGATATCTCGAATATCATCAGGCGTAACCAGTTATCCCCACTTGATCATGCCAAGCTTGCCGACGGTAAAATCATGTATCTGGTCTTGAAATAAAACGCGGGCAATCAATCTGAGGCGATGGCCTGACCTGCGGGTGTAGCCGCTCGCCGCTTATCAACGGCCTTGAAACGCAAGCGCACAAGCCGGTTTAAATTGGTCAGCCCGTCCAGCAGGCCCGGAATAACCACTTCCGATGGTTTTTTCTGCTGCGATAGATGGCGCAGCGCCGTCAGCATGGTATCGCTCGCCCGTTCGTCATCATCGACAAGAACGCCAATCAACCCGGCTTCCGCCGCGCGTGTCGCTCGGATATATTGTTCCAGGCGCGGCACCGTCCGCGGGATGATAAGCGCTCGCTTGTTCATCGACAGGACTTCGCAGAAAGTATTGTACCCGCCCATAGCGACAACGGCAGACGCTTCCTGCATCAAGCTTTCCATATGGCTATCGAAGGTAACCGCGCGTACGCGGGGCAGCTGCTGTATCCGGTCGCGGAAGCTCGAGCGGGTGTCCGGCGGCATAAAGGGCCCCAAGACGAACAAGGCGCTGAGCGGTGGCTGCCGATTTCCTTCATAGGCGCGAAGGACCCAGTCCGGCAGGACATCTCCGTCGCCGCCGCCGCCAACTGTCACGAGCACATAAGGCTCCGTCATCTCATCCAGAATGGCCGGTCGTGATACCGCGGGGGCTGAGCGCCTCAGATAACCAGTATAGGTGATTTTCCGTTTGACGCTGGCGGGAATATCGAGGCCTGTTAACGGATTGTATATCTGCTTGACGCCAAAAATCCAGATATCGTCATAGATATCCTCAAGCGCAGACAAGACATTCTTGCGCTCCCACTCCGGTTCAAGCAGGGACGGATCATCCAGAACGTCCCGAAGGCCGAGCACAAGATGAGTTCCCGATGCCTTTAACATACCCGGCGTATCCGTCACCTCGCCTTTCAGGCCATAAGGTTC
>ERZ1740062.811-NODE-811-length-14382-cov-3.959726_pt1 | contig 14382 bp, 16 predicted proteins | sample MGYA00581741_ERZ1740062 | MGnify/ENA primary metagenome ERZ1740062 (study PRJEB43018, sample SAMN04849747) | marine metagenome | isolation source: floating plastic debris | place: Pacific Ocean | collected 2008-09-01 | study: EMG produced TPA metagenomics assembly...
CGCGGACATTTCCAAGGCGCCTTTTGGCACATCATACGCCAGCCTTTTTCGCGAGCATAAGCCGCTCCGCTATTTCACCAACCCAACCCATCCGATCTATTCCGCGATCAAGCTGGCTATCGATTCCGGTGCTGGTGCTGTTGATACGACCTTCAGGACGAAGGTGGCGTCGGCGAATACTCCGCCCGATGATGCCGAGCATGAGCTGGTTATCGTCGTTGTTGGTGAAACCGCCCGCGCCGATCACTTTGGCCTCAACGGATACCCGCGGCAAACAACCCCGCGACTTTCAAAACGAAAAGATATTATCTCTTTCAGCGACATGCGATCCTGCGGCACATCAACGGCGGTGTCCCTGCCCTGCATGTTCTCTCTCGATAACCGTTCGGATTTTGCCATCGACCAGGCGAATTTCACGGAGAATGTCCTTGATGTTCTGGTGAAGGCCGGCGTGTCCGTCCTCTGGCGGGACAACAATACCGGCTCCCAAGGAGTGGCGAACCGGATCCGCTATGAATACTTCCAGGATCCGGACAAAAACCGCCGATGCGATGAGGAGGGATGCCGCGACATCGGGATGCTGGATGGGCTGGAGGACTATGTCGAGCAACAGGAAGGCGACATCCTGATCGTCCTCCACCAGATAGGAAGTCACGGCCCTGCCTATTTCAAGCGCTACCCTGATGACTATGCCGTCTTTGCGCCGGATTGTCAGTCGAAGGAACTTGGCTCTTGCACCGAAACCGAGATCGTCAACGCCTATGATAATACCATTCTATATACCGACAGCTTCCTTGATGCCGCCATAACTTTCCTAGAAAGCAAACAGGATCACTTTGAAACGTCGCTGATCTATTTGAGCGACCATGGGGAATCGTTGGGTGAAATGGGGGTTTATCTGCATGGAATGCCCTATCTCGTAGCACCAGCCTCGCAGACCCATGTGCCCTTTATCATCTGGGCGGGAGAAACATCGGATATAGACCGAGAGAGATTGCGGGCTCGGCTCAACGAGCCGATGACTCATGACGATTTCAGTAAACTGTTGCTGGAGGCTTTTGAGATTATCGTCGACGACAAGCAGATTGTCAGTGACACGCAATTTTTACCCATGAAACCGGAAGACCATCTGCACTAAGGCTAACCGCTAGACAACAATGCCCGGTTTCTTCGGTGTGTCCAGCGTGGGCGTATTTTCCGTGGCCGCCCCCCCATCCTTCTTGCTCATGACATAGTGGAGCTTGGCGAGCGCCGTGCGCTTGAGTTCCTCCTGCCCGACAGAACTCGGCCCGACGATGGAAACCTCCATCATCGTCACCGGATCGATCGCCGATACCTTGACCGAAGATCCATGCTGCTGGAACTCGACGATATATTCGCCTTTTGCATTATCGGGTGACATAACCGTTTGCCTGAATATTTCAAAACCACTGCCTTGAGCATACCATATATTGTTTTAAAGACTATGAAGCATATTGATGTTGCAGCGCAAAACGGCTAAACAATCGATCCTATGCCGCCTCCCCGGCCAAAGAATATAAATATATAATCGGAGATACACTTTTGAGCAGCGCCTCTTCTAAACCCGTCTTTGACCCTGTCGACCCTTTCTTGCTGGATGACCAACTGACCGAAGAAGAACGGTTGGTCCGTGATACCGCCCGCGACTATTGTCAGGACAAATTGATGAGCCGGGTACTGGAAGCAAACCGGCACGAAACCTTCGACCGGGCCATCTTCACCGAGATGGGCGAACTGGGATTGCTCGGTTCGACCATCGAAGGCTATGGCTGCGCCGGTCTCGGCTATGTTTCTTACGGTCTTGTCGCACGCGAGGTGGAGCGGGTCGACAGCGGTTACCGCTCAATGATGAGCGTGCAATCCAGCCTCGTCATGCATCCGATCAACGCCTATGGCACCGAGGAACAGAAACAGAAGTACCTGCCGAAGCTTGCGACCGGCGAATGGATTGGCTGCTTCGGCCTCACCGAACCCGATCACGGCTCCGACCCCGGCTCCATGGTGACGCGGGCGAAATCCGTTGATGGCGGCTACCGTCTGAACGGCGCAAAAATGTGGATCACCAACGCCCCGGTTGCCGATGTCTTCGTCGTCTGGGCGAAAACCGATGACGGTGTCATTCGTGGCTTCGTTCTTGAAAAGGGCATGGAAGGCCTCTCGGCACCGAAGATCGAGGGTAAATTCTCCCTTCGCGCCTCCATCACCGGCGAAATTGTCATGGACAATGTCTTCGTGCCGGAAGAAAATCTGCTCCCTAATGTCCAGGGCCTCGGCGGTCCGTTCGGTTGCCTCAACAGCGCGCGGTTCGGCATCGCCTGGGGCGCGCTTGGCGCGGCGGAATTCTGCTGGCAGGCCGCGCTCAACTACACAATGGAACGCAAGCAGTTCGGTCGCCCTCTTGCCGCCAATCAGCTGATCCAGAAAAAGCTCGCCGATATGCAGACGGAAATCTCCATCGGTCTGCAAAGCTGCCTCCGTGTCGGTCGCCTGCGGGATGAAAACCGCGCCGCGCCGGAAATGATCTCCCTGATCAAGCGGAACAGCTGCGGCAAAGCCCTCGACATCGCGCGCACGGCTCGCGACATGCATGGCGGCAACGGCATCTCGGATGAGTATCACGTCATCCGGCATGTCATGAACCTGGAGGCCGTCAATACCTATGAAGGCACCCATGACGTTCATGCGCTGATTCTGGGGCGCGCCCAGACAGGCATTCAGTCCTTTACCGGCGCGTAAAATAACGCCACAATCAGCCCCATAAACAAATAAAACAGCAAAAAGCTGCGGGAGGAAAAAATGAAAATAGCGGGCAAGAATATTGTGATCACCGGCGGGGCAAGCGGCATCGGCAAGGCGCTGGCGGAACGCTTCCATGCGGAAGGTGCGAAGGGCATTACCGTCGCCGATATGCAGGAAGGACCGCTGAAAGAGGTTGCAGCCTCCGTCAACGGCCTCGCGGTTCCGTGCAATGTGGGGAAAGAATCGGATATCCAGAATCTGGTGGCGAAGGCGGAGGAGGCCTTTGGTCCCATCGATATTTTCGTCTCCAACGCCGGGCTCGCCCGTTATGGCTGGGAGGAAACGTCGGACGAAAACTGGCAGCTTAACTGGGATGTCCATGTGATGGCCCATGTCTATGCGGCCCGCGCCGTGGTCGACAAGATGATCGCGAATGGCGGCGGCTATCTGGTGAATACAGCCTCCGCCGCCGGATTGCTCAGCCAGGTCGATAGCGCGACCTACGCCACCACGAAGCATGCGGCCATTGCCTTTGCAGAGACCATGTCGATCCGCTATGGCGACAAGGGCGTGCGCGTTTCCGTCCTCTGCCCGCAGCAGGTTCGCACCGCGATGACGGAAAACCGGCTCGACGGCGTTGCCTCTGTTGACGGGACGATGGAGCCGGAAGAACTCGCCGATTGTGTGGTCGAGACGATGGACAAGGAGGAATTCCTCATCCTCCCGCATCCGCAGGTTCGCGAATATATGCTGCGAAAGGCCACCGACTATGACCGCTGGCTGAAAGGCATGCGCAAGCTCCGCGACGCCTATGTGAAGTAAAACAGCGCCCCGCGCTATTGATCGGCGGCCAGCGCCTTTTCGAAGAAGCTGGTCGCCATTTTCATATCGCCATACTGGCCGAGATCATTATGCCCCGCGCCCTCGATCCTTATAAAGGCGGTGCCCGGCGGGGCAAGGGTCGCAAGCTTCTCCCCCTCCTCAAACGGAATCACCTTGTCCTCGGTCCCATGGATGATCAGGATTGGCGCCCTCACCTCGCCGATCACTTCGTCATTGCGGAAAGGATATCTCACCATAAACTTGAAGCCCGGCACCCAGCCGACGCGGTAGCGCGCAATCGCCAGCAAATTGGTCGGCGGCGCCTCAAGCACGACCGCGAACGGCTCGCGCGCCGCCGCTACCGGCACGGCCACCCCAGTGCCGATCGAATGGGCGAGGATACCGATAGGCTGCCCCCCTTGCGCGGCGAGGAAATCATAGGACGCCAGCCCGTCGATGATCACGCCTTCTTGCGTTGGCGCACCCGTGCTGCCGCCATAGCCCCGGAATTCCGCGAGCAGCACGCCAAACCCGGCCTTGCTGAGCGCCTCCCCGCGCGCGAGCTGATTCGCCGCGATCTCGGCATTACCGTGGAAGACAAGGATGCTGGCCTTCGCCGCGCCTGGCGGATGGTAGAGCGCGTGCAGCCGCTCCCCGTCCGGGGTCGTGATGACCACCGCCGCGAACCCGCCCTCATGCGCCCCCGCATTCTCCCCCTCCGGCACGGGAAAGACAAACGCCCCTTGCGCAAAATAAATCCCCGTAAAGGGGATCACAACAAAGAGCATGATAAGGGCATACAGCCAGAGAGCAATTTAACGGGGAGGGGTCATGAGGGTGCTAAATCTGATAAATGAATAACTAGGTCTCTAGTAAACGGCATAAAGAAATTTCTAGAATTTTCTAATCTTCAGTATTCTCTTAATTTCCTTACACTGTTTAGCAAATTCAGTATCTGTTTTATACACAGTTTTTATAAAATTATTTGCCCAATTCAACAGATCGAATAATCGTTCGGGAGTATCAGGTAGGTACGCCTTATTCGCATGGATAATATTATTTCTTATAATACGTAAATACTTATAGCAATTATAAAAAACTCCTAAATTTTCATCGAATTTTATGTCTTCATAAACATATTGTTCAGTCGAGCCATCATATTTCATTGGAATACCAATTTCCCTCAAGCTATCAAATATCTTTTCGTCGATCTCCGGTGGGTCTATTTCAAAATGCTTGATCGTTCCTTCAAATGCCATTTCGTTAAGTAGAAGATAAATAATTTGTCGTTCTTGTTTATGCATCTTATAAATCCTTCTACTATCTACGCTTCATATCTTCCTGCTTCGACGGCTCGGAGAAAAATAAGAAGGGCGCTGATTACATCAAATATGTAGCGTGCTTCCGACGGTTCTAAAATCGTATTGTCATGGGCGAAGGATTGAAAATTTCGAACTTCATTATAGCCTTCGAATAAACTAATCGCGGACTTCAAAGCACGATCCGTAAATTTGCTTAGCTCCCTCTCTCTCAGCAATTCTTGGCGGTATCTACCAAATCGTGAATGCAGTGGATCATTGTGATTACATTCGATTCCACGAGTCTGCAAAAGATGGGCAAGCTTTTTCATACAATAAGTATGAAGATGATCCATAGCCGCTTCTGGCTTGTTTGCTTGTAAATCTCGCTCTATATCCGAGATCAGTTCATCAAGCGTCCTGTCACGAGTGTAACGGTCAAGTGCGGCCGCACTTGGAAGTTCCATATTGCCTTCAATCCCGGCAACAATGTTTAAAAATACGCGCCTCATTTCTTCTTCTTGGACGCTATTTGCGTTACCGCCATTCCTTCTGATTAAGCCCTCTCTTCTGTCCCATAGAGCTCTCAAAACCTTCACGACAGTGTAAGCGTCTTCAATTTCAACTAAAGATGAAAGACGATTTCGCTTTGAAGTACCCTTGGCTTTATACTTTTGATCATCAATATCTATTTGAAACTCATCTTCAAAAAATTCAGATATTGTACGATCCGAAAAATCGAGCACGTATCCGAGGCCTTGTGGATAGCTCATCGCCTCTTCAATTAAACGATTATCTGAACGCTTAAGTTTAACCATTCCCACCTCTGTAGTGGATTCAGTATGTTTCAACTTTCAACAAAAAACCTTATGCGCGCAACCGTTTTAATTGATAACTTTATAATGTAATTCCCTCACCGCCCCTTAAACACCGGATCGCGTTTTTCCAGAAATGCCTGTATCCCCTCGGCGTGGTCTTCGGAGGTGATGGCGACGGTGTATTGGTCGATATCCATATAGCTGACGGCGTGGTTGAGGGCATTTGCGGCGACCGACGCGCCCTGCTTGATCATGCGGACGGGGAGCGGCGGCATGGCGGCGATTTTCTTTGCGAACTCCAGTGCAAGCTCATAAGCCCCGCCCTCCTCCGCCACTTCCTCGATCAGGCCCCAGCTTTGCGCCTTCTCGGCGCTGATCTTATCAGCGACGATGCAGAGCTGCTTGGTGCGCGCCGGGCCCATCAGATTGACCATGCGCGGCACGGATTGCCAGCTCATATTCATGCCATTGCGGATTTCCGGCACCCAGAAAATCGCGCCCTTTGACGCGACGCGCATATCGCAGGCGACACCCAAGGCCACGCCCCCGCCGATGCAGTAGCCATCCACGGCGATGATGGTCATGGGTTGCAAATCTTCCCATGCCTTGCTCATCTTCGGGCCGACGGCGAGTATCTCCCGCCGTTCCATCACGCCCGCGCTTATCCGGTCCTTCACGGCGGGGTCTTTCAAGTCGAACCCGACGGTGAAATTCTTGCCATTTCCGGTGAGGATGATGGCGCTGGTCTCGGTGTCACCCTCGAATGATTTGGCAACCTCGGTCAGTTCCTTCATCGCGTCGATGGAGAGCGGGTTGACGTCAATGCCGCGATCGAAGCGGACGGTGGCGATGCGCCCCTCGCGCGTCACAGTTACATAGTTGTAGCTCATGCTTTTCCCCTTTATTGTTTTTTTGTCGAAGCATTCCCGCGAAAAAGGAACCATAAATGCCCGCTTATATGATCGCCCGGATCAATGTCACCGACCCGGAGCAATATGAAGTCTATAAATCCCTCGCTCCGATCGCCATCAAAAAATATGGCGGGCGGTATTTAACGCGCGGCGGGCCGATGGAAACCCTTGAAGGACCGGAGGAAACCCAGCGGGTGGTTCTCCTTGAGTATCCGGATATGGCGACGGCGAAGGCCTTCTATGACAGCCCGGAATATAAAAAGGCGCGCGACGCCCGAAAAGACGCCGCCGACGGACAGTTTCTTCTGCTGGATGGCCTCGACAAACCGCTCTGGTAGGCTAGAACAGCTCCCCGTCCGGCAAGGGCGCGAAATAGGCCGCGATATCCGCCTCGCTCACCTCATCGAGCCTGGCAGGTTTCCATTTGGGCGACTGGTCCTTATCGATAACGGCGGCGCGTGTGCCCTCGTAGAAATCAACGCCCTTGATTACGCGCGCCACCATGCGGAACTCCATGCGCATGCAGTCATCGAAATCAAGCTTAGCGCCACGGCGAAGCTGCTCAAAAGTGAGCTTCATGCTGGTCGGTGACTTAGTCAGCAGAGAATCTGCGGTCTTGGCGGCCCAGGGATCATCGTCGCTTTGAAGGCTGTCGATAATCGCCGTGACCGAGCCTTTCGAGAAATGGCGGTTAATTTGCGGGAGTTTCTCCTCAATCGGGCCTGCGCCGGGATTAGTGGCAAAGCCTTTGAGTATGTCGTCCAGCTCCGCACTGGCGTCATTGCTAAAGCCATGCGCGCAGAGCGCCTCTTTAAGGGCGGGCAACTGCGCTGCCTCGATATAGTTATGCGCGATCCCGGCAAAGACCGAATCCGCCGCTTTCAGTCGCGCACCGGTGAGGCCGAGATACATACCAAGCTCGCCTTCGAGCCGCGGCAGGAAATAGGTTCCGCCCACATCGGGAAAGAGGCCGATGCCGCTTTCGGGCATGGCAAACAACGTCCGCTCCGTCGCGATGCGATGGCTGCCATGGACCGAGACGCCAACCCCGCCGCCCATGACGATCCCGTCGATCAGCGCGATGTAAGGCTTCGGGAAATGCTTGATGCGAGTGTTTAGAAGATATTCATCGCGATAGAAATGATAGGGATAATCGCCGCCGGCACGCCCCTCGTTATAAAGCTTGACGATATCGCCGCCCGCGCAGAAGGCCTTCTCTCCGGCACCCTCAATCAGCACGGCCTTAACGCGCGCATCCGTCTCCCATTCGGTCAGCTGCGCATTGAGGGCGAGGCACATTTCATGGGTGAGCGCGTTCAGCGCCTTTGGCCGGTTGAGCGTGACAAGCCCGATCCCGCCTTTCACCTCAAACAGGATTTCCGCATCCTCACTCATAACTCAACTTCTCCCCTGCCCTTCGCTCAGCTTACGCGAGATGACGACGCGCATAATCTCGTTGGTGCCTTCCAGAATTTGGTGAACGCGGGTATCGCGCACGAACCGCTCCAGTGGAAAGTCCCGCAAATAGCCATAGCCGCCGTGAAGCTGCAATGCCTCGTTACAGACATTAAAGCCGACATCGGTCGCGAATCTCTTGGCCATAGCGCAGTAAAGCGTCGCCTCCGGGTCTTTTGCATCGAGTTTTGCCGCCGCCTGACGGATCATGAGGCGCGCAGCCTCCAGCTCCGTCGCCATATCGGCGAGCTTGAACTGCAGCGCTTGAAAGCTACCGATGGGCTTGCCGAACTGTTTGCGATCTGCGGCATACTCTTGCGCAAGCTCAAGGCAGGCACGCGCCGCGCCGATGGAACAGGCACCGATATTGAGCCGCCCGCCGTCAAGCCCCATCATCGCAATCTTGAAGCCGTCGCCATCGTTACCGATCAGGTTCTCCATCGGCACGCGGCAGTCATCAAAGAGGACCTGCGCCGTCGGTTGGGAGTTCCAGCCCATTTTGCGTTCCTGCGCGCCAAAGCTTATGCCCGGCGCATCCTTCGGCACGGCAATACAGCTGATCCCTTTCGGGCCATCGTCGCCTGTGCGCACCATGGTGACATAGACATCAGACTTCCCGCCTCCGGAGATAAACGCCTTCGCCCCGTTCAGCACATAATGATCGCCATCGCGGACAGCCTTGGTGCGAAGCGCCGCCGCGTCAGAGCCCGAGCCTGGCTCGGTCAGGCAATAGCTCGCGAATTCTTCCATGCTGGTAAGTTTCGGAAGGAATTTCGCCCGCACCGTGTCAGACCCGAAGCGATCAATCATCCAACTCGCCATGTTATGGATCGAGATAAAAGCCGCCGTCGAGGCACAGCCGGACGCCAGTTCTTCAAAAATGATGGCCGCGTCAAGACGGGAGAGCGCGGAGCCGCCATGCTCCTCCCCCACATAAATGCCAGCAAAGCCAAGCTCGGCGGCTTTGCGCATTTCCATGACAGGGAATGTTTTTTCTTCGTCCCATTTCTCGGCACTGGGGGCGAAAACTTCGGCGGCGAAGCTTCGCGCCATATCGCGAAAAGCCACCTGATCTTCCGATAGATTAAAGTCCATGGGTATCGGCCTCTTTCTCTGCTTCGCCTCGTTGATACGACCTTGCGCGGACTGTGTCAATAAATTACCAAACGATCGTTAGGCTTAAACATTTGCGGCCCGCTCCGCTTGAGGATACTATGCCGCGAAACACTATCATCGATGCGACAGAAGCAGGAAGCCTTTCATGAAAACCCTTGCGCCCCATTTCCCTCGCACCCGCATGCGCCGGGTTCGCAGAACCGACTGGTCCCGGCGTCTGGTTGCGGAAAACGCCCTGACCCCCAATGATCTGATCTGGCCGGTCTTCGTGCATGAAGGGGAGGATCTCGCCATCGATATCCCGTCCATGCCAGGGGTAAAGCGGCTCAGCCTCGATCTGCTCGTCGTGGCAGCGAAGGAGGCCCACCGCCTCGGCATTCCGGCGATTGCACTGTTTCCCGCCATTGAGCAGGAGCTTAAAACCGATGACGGACGCGAGGCGCTAAATAAGGACAATATCATCTGCAAGGCGATCAAGACGATCAAGGATGCGGTGCCAGAGATCGGCGTGCTTTGCGACGTCGCGCTCGATCCCTTCACCATCCACGGGCAGGATGGGCTTGTCGAGGATGGCTATGTGGTCAATGACGCCACCCTTGATGTGCTGATCGGACAGGCGCTCAACCAGGTGGAGGCCGGCTGCGACATCATCGCGCCGTCCGACATGATGGACGGACGCATCGGCGCAATCCGCGACGCGCTGGAGCAGGAAGGTCACCGCGACACGCTGATCATGTCCTACGCTGCGAAATATGCCTCGGGCTTCTACGGGCCGTTCCGTGATGCGGTCGGCTCAACCGGTAATCTTGGCACCGGCGACAAACGTACCTACCAGATGAACCATGCGAATACCGACGAGGCGCTCCGCGAGGTCGCGATGGATATTAACGAAGGCGCGGACATGGTCATGGTGAAACCGGGGATGCCCTATCTCGATATCTGCCGCCGGGTGAAGGATGAGTTTGGCGTGCCGACATACGCTTATCAGGTCTCGGGGGAATATGCGATGCTAGCTGCGGCGGGACTCAACGGCTGGCTGGATCGCGAAAAGGTCGTGATGGAAAGCCTGCTCGGCTTCAAGCGCGCGGGCTGCGACGGCATCCTCACCTATTTCGCGATCGAGGCCGCACTTCGTCTGCAGGACTAGCGTCCACCCGACACATCGATCAGGGAGCCCGTGACGTAGCTTGATTGATCAGACAACAGCCAGAGGACGGCATCGGCAATCTCCTGCGCTTCGCCGCCGCGCTGCATCGGCACCATGGATTTCACCCGGTCGACGCGGTTCGGCTCTCCGCCGCTCGCATGGATATCGGTGTAGATGACACCGGGACGCACGGCATTCACGCGAATCCCCTCATTTGCAACTTCCTTGGCAAGTCCCATGGTCATTGTATCGATCGCCGCCTTAGACGCCGCGTAATCGACATATTCATTGGGGGATCCCAACTTCGCCGCGACGGAGGAGATATTGACGATCACGCCGCCCTTGCCCGCATGAGCGGTGGATAGGCGCTTCACTGCCTCCCGCGCGCAGAGAAACGGTCCGGTGATATTGGTGGTGAACATGCGTTCCAGCCGTTCAAGGCTCATATCCTCAACCCGGGAGGCCTTGTCGACGATCCCGGCGTTATTCACCAGCGCGCTGAGCGGGGCCAGTTCCCGATCGACAGTTTCGAACATGCGGAGGATATCGGCCTCTTTCGTCATGTCGGCCTGAACCGCAATCGCCGTGCCACCCGCCGCCTGTATCAGGGAGATCACCTCCCCCGCCGCCTCCGCGTTATGGGCGTAGTTGACGCAAACCTGATAGCCGACCTTCGCGGCGCCAAGGCAAATGGTCCGGCCGATTCCCCGGCTGCCACCGGTCACAATAACAGAGCGTTCCATTTAACTGTTCCTTCCTTCAAGAGCCTGCTCAATATCAGCGATCAGATCATCTGCGCTTTCAATTCCGATGGAAAGCCGCAAGAGATCTTCCGGACAGGGCGTACCCTCCCCCTCGATGCTGGCGCGATGCTCGACAAGGCTCTCGACCCCGCCAAGCGACGTTGCCCGCTTGAAAATTTTCAGCCGTGAAGCAACCGCCATCGCCGCCTCTTCTCCGCCCTCTATACAAAGGCTGAGCATCCCACCAAAGCCGCCATTCATCTGCCGTGCCGCGATGTCGTGCCCCTCATGGGATTCAAGCCCCGGATAGAGGACCGTGCGAATGCCTTTCGCACGCTCGAAATGCTTTGCAATGGCCATGGCGCTTGAGCAGGCGCGCTCGACCCGTAAATGCAGGGTGCGCATCCCGCGCAGCAGGAGCCACGCTTCGAACGGGCCCATAACCGTGCCGTTCGTCCTCCGGTTGGTGATAATCCTGTCCCAGAAGTCATCCATCTTCGCGGTGACCAACGCGCCGGACAGCACGTCGGAATGGCCGTTGAGATATTTCGTCGCCGAATGCATGACGATATCCGCGCCGAATTTCAAGGGGTTGGTGAGCAAGGGCGTCGCCACCGTGTTATCGACGGCAAGCCGCGCGCCTGCCTCTTTCGCAACCTTCGCCCATGCGGCAATATCATCAATCTCCCAAGCGGGGGTGGCCGGTGTTTCCATCCATAGAAGATTCGTTTTTCCGGGCCTTACCGCCTGATCCAGTGCTGCAATATCACCATTCGGAACGGAGCTCACCTCAAAGCCCCATGTATTGCCGAAGGACAATATCCAGTCACGCAGGCCCCAATACATAACCGCAGGGATAATCATGTGATCGCCGGGACGGAGCGCCTGGACCACCGCGACCCCCGCCGACATGCCCGAGGAAAAGAGGAGCGCGGTGCTCCCTCCCTCAAGGGCGGCAAGAAGCTGTTCCGGCTGCTCATAGTTCGGGTTATCCGGTCGGCTGTATATGCGGCCCGTGGGATAGCTACCGTCCGGCTCCCGCTCATAGGTCGTCGCCGGATAGATACCAGGGGCCAAACTCTTGTGCGCCGATTCCATCCAGCCCAGCCCCTGCGCAATCAGGGTTTCGCGTTTAAGCGGTTTATTTTTATCCGTCATGGCGGAATTTCCTCACAAAATGACCGGTTGTCACGTTCTGGTAGTGATCATGCATATATTTGGTTTCGACAACAGGGAGATTTCCCATGAGCCTGATAACAGATGTCATCGACGGCCTGAATGCCGAACGCAAGAAGGCCAATCTTACCCCGCTCACCCCGAACGATCTTCTGATGCAGACCGCGCAGCAGCATGCGGAATTCATGGACCGAAAACAAGCGCTCTCGCATATCGGCGCGGGTAGAACGACGTTTGATCAGCGTATTCATAGCGTCGGATATAATTTTTCCACTGCGGCGGAAAATGTCGCCCTCGGCGCGGTAGATGCGTCCGGAGTCGTCAAGATGTGGATGGACAGCCCCCCGCACCGCGCCAATATCCTGAACGACAAGGTGATTGATGTCGGCCTTGGCATCTCCCCGGCGACGCCGGAGACCCCCGAAGTGATGCGCTACTGGTCCCTCTCCCTCGCCGCGCCGCTCTGACTTACTTGTTCAGCTTGCGCAGACGGCGGATCAGGCTGGACGTATCCCAGCGGTTGCCACCCATATTCTGGACATCGCTGTAATATTGATCGACCAGAGCCGTGTTCGGCAGGCTCGCGCCGATCTGATCGCCAGTCTTGAGGCAAATCCCAAGATCCTTTCTCATCCAGTCAACCGCAAAGCCGAAATCAAAATCGTCGGCAATCATCGTCTTGTAGCGGTTTTCCATCTGCCAGCTTTGCGCCGCGCCCTTGGAAATCACCTCAATCACTTTCTCCGCATCCAGCCCGGCCTTCTCTGCAAAGTGGATCCCTTCGGAGAGTCCCTGCACCACGCCCGCGATACAGATCTGGTTGACCATCTTGGTGAGCTGCCCAGCGCCCACTTCACCGAGCAGCATACAAGCCCGTGCGTAAGAATCGATCGGTTTGCTGGCGCGGTCGAACTCCGCTTGCGCACCACCGCACATGCCCGTGAGACCGCCATTTTCCGCACCTGCCTGCCCACCAGCGACCGGCGCATCGACAAAACCAACGCCCTTTTCCTTGGCGATAGTGGCTAGTTCCCGCGCCACCTCGGACGAGGCTGTGGTGTGATCGACAAAGACAGAACCAGCCTTCATGGTCGCGAGAATACCGGTATCGCCGAGGACAACGCTGCGCAGGTCGTCATCATTGCCGACGCAAACCATGACGAAATCCGCCCCCTCTGCGGCCTTGGCCGGGGTATCCGCAAATGAGCCGCCATATTCGGCCACCCATTTTTCCGCCTTGGGCGTCGTGCGGTTATAAACGGTCATCTCATAGCCAGCCTTTTGCAAAAAGCCCGCCATCGGATACCCCATAACGCCAAGCCCGATAAATGCTGCTTTCTCTCCCATGTCCACCCGTCTCCTGATCAAGTTTTTCTGATCCAGTTGTAGCGGGTCCCGACCCCGGTTGAAAGTCCCGAGGGGGAATTTTTCGGCAGATGGAAATATGAGGGCTTAGAGAGTGTGGTACTGACCTTTATGGAAGAGGAGTGCCTCTTCCTGATCGGCCATGACGACATTCGTGACCCGGCAGATAAAGACCGCATGATCTCCGGCCTCATGCACCGCATAGGTCTCGCATTCGAAAATGGCGAGGCTGCTCGCGAACACCGGGCTGCCATTCTCCCCTTGGAGATGATCGACCCCTTCAAACCGATTATCACGATTCATGGAGAAGCGGTCGGAAAGATGGCGCTGCTCGGGCGTGAGAATATTCACGGCGAACTTTCCGCTGGAAAGAAATTCCTGACAATGGCCGCCGACATGGGCAAGGCTGAAGAGAACCAGCGGCGGATCAAGGGAGACGGAACTGAAGGAATTCACCGTCACGCCGAGGGGCTCGCCCGTCGCGCCTTGCGACGTGACAACGGTAATCCCTGTGGCGAAACAGCCTAATGCATTTCTAAATTCTCTGGCGTCAAAGCTCATGCGCAACCGATACCCGTATTATAATCCGCGCTTGATCTGCGAGTGATTTGCAAATTGGCGGCACTTTCTCATAAATATCAGCCAAAATCACCCATTTTCTTATACCATCCATCAGCTGCGAATATTGACCAACTCTTTGTCCATACAGGGCTATCTTTAAAAACTTCCTAAAATATCACACGGTTTATTAAACAATCTCGGCGCTAATAC
>ERZ1740062.812-NODE-812-length-14379-cov-4.155962_pt1 | contig 14379 bp, 10 predicted proteins | sample MGYA00581741_ERZ1740062 | MGnify/ENA primary metagenome ERZ1740062 (study PRJEB43018, sample SAMN04849747) | marine metagenome | isolation source: floating plastic debris | place: Pacific Ocean | collected 2008-09-01 | study: EMG produced TPA metagenomics assembly...
GAAAAATTCACGGAAGCTGATTTACCCGAATAAATGCAGTATCTCCACCTCCGGGGAGTCAAGGGTTACGTTACTCTCAATACTTTGGTTTTTCCCCAGGAGTTGAAACAAGCACAGCGCTATATAAAATCAATTATTGCTGCTGGGGTTGATGCGGTTATTGTTCAGGATATCGGGATTTGTCGTTTAATTCGCCACATTTCATCGGACTTTCCCATTCATGCTTCTACACAGATGACGGTAACTAGTGCTGTTGGAGTGGAGTTTGCCAAGGAGCTTGGTTGTAATTTGGTGGTGTTGGCGCGGGAATGTTCGATTAAGGAAATTAATAAGATACAGCAGCAGACTAAAGAAATTTCCTTACCTCTGGAAGTTTTTGTTCATGGTGCTTTGTGTGTTGCTTATTCCGGACAATGTTTGACTTCAGAGGCTTTGGGAGGACGTTCGGCTAACCGTGGTGAATGTGCCCAAGCTTGCCGGATGACCTACGAGTTAATCGCAGATGGAGAAGTTGTCGATTTAGGCGATCGCAAATACCTTCTCAGTCCTCAAGATTTGTCTGGGCTTGATGTTCTGCCGGATTTAGTGAAATCTGGAGTCAGTTGTTTGAAAATTGAAGGACGTTTGAAGTCGCCAGAGTATGTGGCTAATGTGACTAAAGTTTATCGGCAAGCGTTAGATTCAGTTAGCAATCATCAGTTCGCAGCTAACAGCAGAAGAGAGCAAAAAGATAAAGAAAAATACAATCTGGAGATGGCATTTTCCCGGGGCATTTATACGGGATGGTTTGAGGGAATTAATAATCAAGAATTGGTTCACGCTCGATTTGGGAAAAAGCGTGGAGTTTATTTAGGACATGTTAAACGGATTAACAAAGAAAAAGTAACCATTTGTAGAGACGTTATACATAACGTCTCCTCCCCACATAACGTCTCTATCCCCATAAAACCCGGTGATGGTGTAGTGTTTGATTGCGGACACCCGGAAGCGAAGGAGGAAGGAGGGCGAATTTATGGAGTGGAAAATCAAGGTAAGGATGTTGTACTTACTTTTGGTAAAGGTAATTTAAATTGGCGAAAAATTCATGTTGGCGATCGCCTTTGGAAAACTTCAGATCCGGAGCTTGATAAGCAGTTAAGACAAAGCTTTGCAGGAGATAAGCCGAAGTTTCAACGTCCGATTGATATAGAGGTGCATGGAGAAATCGGACAAAATTTAATTGCTATTGCTCGTGATGAAATCGGTAATTTAGTAAAGGTTGAATCTGAGGTTTTATTAGTAGAAGCGCATAATAAACCTTTAACTACAGAAAGATTACAAGAACAATTCGGACGTTTGGGTAATACTCCTTTTTATTTAAAAGAGTTGATAAATTGCATCAATGGTGGGTTGATGTTACCCGTCAGCGAATTAAATAAAATGCGTCGGGAAATTGTAATTCAATTAGAAGAATTGAGAAGTCAACCTAAAAGATGGGTAATCAACGAAAACGCTTCTATAAAAGATTTACTTCCTTGTTTAGATTCTCCTACTACTCCAAATTCTCCAAATGTAATCGTTTTAGTTAGAAATTTAAATCAATTAGAAGCTGCATTAAAAACCGAAATAACAACTATATATTGCGAATTTGAAGACCCCAGAAAGTATCGCGAAGCAGTCAAATTAGTTCGTTCCAATGCCCAATGCCCAAAAATCTGGGTAGCACCACCAAGAATTACTAAACCCTCGGAAAACTGGATTCTAGAACAGGTACGTAATTCTAATGCTGATGGTTATTTAATTCGGAATTATGACCATTTAAAATTTTTTGCACAAACGCGATGTATTGGGGATTTTTCGTTAAATGTCGCTAATGCTTTAACGGCGGATTATTTTAAAAATCGTTTTCATTTAGAACGTCTTACCGCTTCTTACGATTTAAATATTCAGCAACTCCAAGACTTATTAAAAACCTCTCCTCCCGAATGGTATGAGGTGACAATACATCAACATATGCCAATGTTTCACATGGAACATTGTGTTTTTTGTGCTTTTCTTTCTGAAGGTACTGACTTCCGCAATTGTGGAAGACCTTGTGAAGAATATGAGGTAAAAATAAAGGATAGAGTGGGAACCGAACACGTTTTACAAGCTGACGCTGGTTGTCGCAATACGGTATTTAACGGTACCGCTCAAACTGGTGCGGAATACGTACATAAGCTTTTGGAATTGGGTTTGCAAAATTTTCGGATTGAATTTGTAAACGAAAGTCCTGAAGAAGTCGAGCAAACTATTTATAGATATCAACAGTTAATTAATGGTGAAATTAAAGGTTCGCAATTGTGGCGAGAATTGAATTTACAAAGTCAATTGGGCGTGACTCGGGGAACAGTTGTAGGTTGATAGTTTGTAGCGATTCAGCTTAATAGAGAAAGCATTGGAGATTTCGACGGGTTAAACGATACTTGAATCTGTCATCTTTGTCGCGGAGTATCCCCTTAGCAAAGTTTGACGGACAATAAACGTAAGTTTTCAATTACTAGGAGAAAATTCATGACGATTTCCATGTACCAAGCTTGTGTACCTCCGCTTATTCATTCGCTAAGTAACCTTGCGGCTATTCTTGAAAAAGGTGCTGCTCATGCTGAAGCCAAAAAAATCGATCCTTCTGTACTGATTGGTACCCGTTTGTATCCAGATATGTTTCCTTTAAGTCGGCAAGTTCAAATTGCCTCAGACGTTGCTAGAAGAGGTGCAGCGAGATTAGCGGAAGTAGAAGCACCGAAAATTGAAGATAATGAAACAACTTTTCCCGAACTCATCGCTCGTCTTCAACAAACCACTTCTTATCTAGAAACCTTAACACCCAATATGATTGATGGCTCGGAAGAAAAATCGATTTCTCTTCCAGTTGGTAAAGACACTATGACTTTTAAGGGAATGCCATATCTCCTTTACTTTGTTCTGCCCAATGTCTATTTCCATGTCACGACTGCTTATGACATTCTCAGACATTGCGGGGTAGAGCTAGGTAAAATGGATTTTCTAGGAAAACCTGAATTTTAAATCAGATTTGATTGCTGCTGCTTGAATTTTTAGGAAAAGTGGGGGTATGCACAAGCAATGTCTTGAGCTACTCCCAAAAACTTTTGCACAGTAGGTAATACATCATTTTTCCGCCAAATCATCGCAATACTAATTTGCGGTGTTTCTTCAACAAAAGATTTATAAACTACACCCGTGCGTTGCAGATTTTGTAATGATTCTGGAACTATTGCAACACCGATTTCAGCAGCAACTAAACTTACTATAGTTTGCATTTGAATTGCTTCTTGAGCCAACTGAGGACTAAATCCAGCTTGCTGACAAAAGCTGATGATTACATCGTAAAGCCCTGGCGCTAGAAAACGAGGAAATAAGATAAAGGATTCCTCACTCAAAGATTGCAAACTGATTTTATCTTGATTTGCTAATCGATGATTTTCAGAAAGTGCGATCGCCAATGATTCTTGAAAAATTATCTTTGATTCATAAGTATTTTCATCTACAGGCGGACGGACAAAACCAACATCAATTCTCCCCGACTGCAACCAGCGTAATTGTTCGTCTGTAGTTAATTCGTGCAATTCTAAGCTTACATCAGGAATAATATTACGAGATTTTTGTAGAATATCGGGCAAGATATTATACGCCGCTGAACTCACAAACCCCACAACCAAATGTCCGATTTCTCCCCGACTAGTTTGTCTTCCTAGAAGGATTGCTTGCTCTAACTGTCGGAAGATTTGCTGTACTTCAGTTAGAAAAACTTCTCCCGCTTCGCTTAATTCCACTTTACGTTTAGTACGGTGAAATAATTCAAAACCTAATTCTGTTTCCAATTGACGGATTTGTTGACTCAAAGGAGGTTGGGCTATGTGCAATCTTTCCGCAGCCCTACCAAAGTGTAATTCTTCCGCCAAAGTTAGAAAATAACGTAGGTGTCTTAATTCCATCTTTCAATTTTAGATTTTTACAACGGATGCGTTTATGTGGATTTTTGGAATCATGCGACGGATGGTTTAGAGACGCGTTAGCGTAGCGTGCCTTGAGGGCATAATATCGCGTCTCTACATATATATTTTTTATATATTAATAGTGCATCATATATATATTGGACATAATTAAAAACCTTTTTTAGAGTAATAAATATAGCGATATTGATTTAAATTCAATATTGCCCTATATCCTAAAACCTTTGTGGTAAGGGCATCTCTGCCCGTTAATTTGTAAAAAGGTAATTTAACCCAAATGAATAAAACACCAGTATCCAATCACGATTGGAATAGTACGCTGTACCAAGAAAAACACGCTTTTGTTTGGCACTACGGCGAAAATCTATTACAACTACTTAAACCGCAGCAAAGCGAGCGAATTCTAGATTTAGGGTGCGGCACCGGGCAATTAACAGCGAAAATTGCCGATTTTGGTGCTGAGGTAATTGGAATTGATAGCGCATCGGAAATGATTGAGCAAGCGCAGCAAAATTATCCTCAATTACAATTTAAAGTCGGCGATGCCAAGAATTTTGAATTATCACAACCCGTAGACGCTGTTTTTTCTAACGCCGTATTGCATTGGATTCCTCAAGCAGATGAAGTGATAGCTAGCATTCGCGAATCGCTCAAAATTGGCGGAAGATTTATCGCAGAATTTGGTGGAAAAGGAAATATTGAATCAATTGTTAAAGCTTTGTACCAAGCATTAGAGAAAATTGGCTGTGAAAATCCACAGAATTTAAATCCTTGGTATTTCCCCAGCATTGGCGAATACGCTGCAAAGTTAGAAAATCAAGGTTTTGAAGTAACCTACAGTCATTTATTTTCTCGTCCAACTTTATTACAAGATACGAATGCTGGTTTAGCAAATTGGATCAAAATGTTTGCTGGAAATTTCTTTCAGGGATTATCAGAAGAAGAGATAAATCAAGTAATCAAAGATGTAGAGAAACAGTTAAAACCAAAGCTTTACCAAGAAGGAAATTGGTTTGCAGATTATCGTCGCATTCAGATAAAAGCGATTAAAAATTGATAGTTGTTAGTTGGGATTTTTAAATTAATAACTCCCAACTCTTCACAACTCATCACTCATTCCTCTCTAACAAAAAAAATATATCCGTTATGGATACGCTATTTTATGATTGGCGTTATTTTTAGTATGACTTGTTACTTTTTTATTCAACGAACAAATTAAATTTATAAGTTGACTAATATACTCGCCACAACCATATTTGAAGATTATAATAACAAAGGAACAATGCTACATATTATACAAGTCACTAGAATTTAAATTATTAATTACAAATTTATCATGCGCCAAATTTCATTACTGTTTAGTATCTGTCTCAGCACGCTTTCCCTATTCCCCAGTCAATTTGCCCAAGCAAGAGATTCTCGAATTCCTTTGCCTTCCCAAGCACCTTTAGAATTAGAATTATTAACCGAACCCAGAGATAATGTAATTACAGCAGATACTATTTTTCAGAAACAGTTAACTGTTCCTAGTTTATGGTGGGCGCAGGAACAATCGCAAAATAAACTTTTAGATAATTGGATAGCATATCCCGCTAGTAATTCCCAATCCGGAAGAGTTGATTTAATTGTCAACGAACAAATTTGGAATGTCTTAGATTATTTAGAACGTTATAATTTTGTCAATCGTCTGGGTAGTGTAGCAAGAAGTTATGGTTACAATATTCGCGTTTTCAGCTACGAGAAAGAAGCTTTAGCCACTTATACCTGTAATTTAAATTTAAATCAACCTTTATGCAATATTGATATGAATGCCACAGGTTTAATCATCAATACTTCAGTTTCACAAAAATAGTTAAGTAGGTTGGTGTTGAAAATAGTAATTAGAACTTGTGAGTAGTGAGTAGTGAATAGCGAAAAGTGCGGTCTTGGGGAGCCATTGCGGTCTTGGGGGTCTCCCCCATGAGCAAATGGCGTGGTTTCCCCCATGAGCAACTTTTCAAGATAGTGAGTAGGAATAAGGTTTTGAAGTCGGTTTACATTCCTTAATTTAGTTGTGTTTATGCCGACTTACTTATCAGCAATCAATTATCAATTATCGATTTTTCATTGATAATTGATAATTACCCAATGCCCCATGCCCCATGCTCTAACTACTTTTCATCTGATTAAATAAATTATTGTACTGCTCGTTTGTTGATTTAGATAAAGGCAGCAAAAATTCACTTTGATCGAAAACTTGAGGATTCTTTAATAACAATTCTTGTAATGGTTTAAGAATATCAGATTCTTCTATATCTGTAGCAATCGGAGAATTACTTTTAGTAAGTAAAGCGATTTGTTTTGCTATCTCCGGTTTCCAGCAAAAATCAATCCATTGATTTGATAAATCTTCTTCAGCTTTACCGACGGGTTGTACCCACATATCCGCCCAAAGTGCAGTTCCAGAACTCGGAACAACTATGTTAAGCTCACGATAACGAGCAAGTATAGAAACGATATCATTTGACCAACCTACAGCTAACCAAGTATCTCCCATAATTAACGGTTCGAGATAATTGGTTGAATTATAAAATTTTACCTGTTTGTTTAATGTTTCTAGTTCTTCTTCCAAAGATGGAACTTCTTTTAAATTCTCGGTGTTGTAAGATTTCCCTAATTTTTTTAACGTCAAACCAATAACTTCCCGTGGTTGATTGAGTAAAGAAATCTTTCCTTTTAATTCCTCTCGCCACAAATCACTCCAATCTTGCAACTTCCAATCAAATTTTTCTAACTTATCGCGACGATAAATAATTACTGTACTACCCCAACGATAAGGAGCAGCCCAGATTTTTCCTTGTTTATCTACTAAACCTTGATTGTTGCGCGTCACTAATTCTTGCCATTTTGGAGATAAATTAGACCAATTTTTCAATTTTTCAGGAGATATAGGTTTAATCAGTTTCTCCTTAATGGCATCTTGTAACCAAAAATCTCCTAAAGTCACTAAATCTATATTGTTTTGCTGAGATTCGCCAAACGGTAGGGAGATATTAAAGCCATCAGACTTCTTCGCTGCTGTTTTGTTTTCTTGAAAGCTTTGCAATTGCTTGAATAATTCCCGCAACTGTACCACCGGCGAAAATTTTAATTGCGCCCTCTCCGACAAACTTTCCTGGAATTGTTTAAGTATCCTTCCTGGAATCGAACCTTTGAGTACCTGTACTGTTAATTGGGATTGTTGGGAAGCATTACACCCTACCAGCAACTGCGAGATAAGCAGTGCAGATGTACCGAACAAAAATGAGCGTCTATGCATTTATGTTGCTTTTAAATTTAAAATCCAGCAGTTACATATATTGTATTAACTGCTTTAAGAATTGTAACCAATACCCAATGCACAATACTCTTGGAAGAAGGGATAAGAGTTATAGCCATTAACTAATGCCACATGAATATATAAGCTGTTTTCCTGCGTCGCCGTCACACTATAACGGTGAATATAATTCGTAATTCGTAATTAATTCCCCGTAAATGAATTCAGGTGCTTCAACTGAGTATAATCCACGGATAAATCCGGGGGCTTCAAAGCCTTATTTCTACTCACTACTCACTATTCACTTTTTCTAATTACTATTTTCAACGCCGAGCTACTTAATCAAATAAATACTTAAATATTTCAGCGATAGTTTATATAAATTTTTGTTCGTGAAAAAATTCAACAACTTAACTCTAACTTCACTTCTATCTATATAGGTTGGTTCACATAATTTTTAACAAAAATGTGGGTAGTCACTTATTAAGAGCAAAAAATGAGAGATAATCGCTTATTTTAAGCAAAATAAACTCATATATTTGGTTAAAAGTGAATAAATCATAACATTGGGTAATTAGAGTTATAAAAGCTGTTATTAAGTCAAACTTTAGGACTTACTCCCGCACAACGAGGAGGATAGTCATTGTGACGGCTATGTTGCAATCATAAAGCATTGAAAATTGGTCGGGAGTCTCTAAATCCTGACTTTTTATTTTATAAATTAAGAATAAAGTAATCAATTTTACTAAAACTTAAAATTACTATTTTTTCGGTTTAGATTTTCTTAAGATTGTTTTAAAATGATTAATATATAAAGATTATAGCCAAAGTTACTCATACTATTTTCTTTAAAATCATCAAATTATAAAGATTAACTTAAACTTTTGATACGCAATAAATGAGCAATTGTTACATAAATATTTAGATTTATTGCTGATTGATGAATTAAGTTTAGACTTGCAAACTAAAAGCTTGAAGGTTAAATAAATCATAAGTATAGTTAACTTCAGCAATAGAAAGAATAGTATAGAGAAAATAAAAGAGACGAGGGTATGAAATGGAGCAGTTACAAAATCAGGTTTTTAATTTGAGTGATAAACTCGATGACCTTTACAAGCTTGTTGAGCAGCTAGATAATAAGCTTTCTCAAGTTGTAGGAGACTGTAATTTAGCAAACGCATGTCAGGATACAGAAGCCTCGGAGAAAATTAGCGATGTAGAACATTACCAGCTAAAAGATTCTATTGGTTTTAATGCCCGATTAGAACACAAAGATGTATTAGTAGATGAAGTTTATCTAGACGGAAATCTTGAAGCAGGAGATAAACAGTTAACACCAGATATCCAAATTCAAAGACTTACAGCACAACTAACAGCAGCATATAATCGCATTGCTGCTTTGGAAGAACAATTACTACTTAAAAGAATCAATTCCTAGGACAATGAGTTAATTTTGGTTCAATTTTAGCTTTTTTAAAATGCAAGAAAAATAGGCTGCGGTTGGGGTTGCTTCCGCAGCGTAGGCTTCTACGCTTGCCAATAACGGTCTAATTGGTTTTCAATTGCTCTAACGAGTTCATATTGCTGCCAATTTCCGCTCAAATAGGCAGCTATGCAAGCACCTCCAGCACCCATACCCTCTTTAACAAAGCCTTGTTCGTAAGCTTGTAATTGAACGTAACGAGAATTATCAAAACATAGCCCGGTGGCAAGTAGGGATGGCGTAATAGTGCTTTTTTTCCCTATCCGCTGGGCTAACTCTACTGTATTACCAGTTGAGTCTTCTGCAACCCAGCGAGTAGTGCCGACAACTATTTCTTCTGGTTGCCAAGATAAATCGTAACAGTATGCGATCGCACTAGCCAAAGCAAACACGGCTAGCATTTGAGTACCACCAGCAAGCAAAACACCACCATCACGACTCGCAGCTATCGCCATCACAGCAGCAACAAGCCGCAGGGGATCTAGAGGATCAATGGGATTTGGAATTTTACCTTGTCCCCCTCTAAACCTCTGCTCCATTTTTCCCAACCCTGCTTGGACAATTTCCCATTTTTGAGCGTGATTGCAAACTGGATGAGAGCTATTAACCATACCTTGGGCTGCAATCCCCAAACCTGTCAAAATTGCTAAAGCAGTAGTAGTTCCACCAACAACGCATTCGCCTATAACTAAGTATTGGTTTTCCTGATTGCGAGCAAGTCTTTCACCCCAAATCATGCCTTGATTTAATAAATGTTGTACCGTCGCAAAATCCATTGCCGCACCTTGACTTAAGCATTTAGCCGGTACGCCTTCTAAATCAATAGTCGGTACGGTTGGCGGTTCGAGTAAACCCGCATTAAATAAATAAACTGGAATATGCAGCGACTCCACTACAGCGCGAGTAATAAATACTGGAGAAGCACCCGCAATTAGGGGAGGTAAGGGATATTGTCCTTTTTTATTTGTTCCATAGTATAAAAATTCAGCATCAGCCAAAGCCGTATATTTTCGGTCTTCAGGAGTACTTCCCGCAGCAGAAATACCTGGTATCAAGCCTGTTTCAGTGAAACCTAACACGCAAGTAAATGCAGCTTTTGTACCTTTATACTTAGCAACCCAAGCTTCACCCTGAGTACTATTTGTGTATATGCGGAGCATGGAATTTTGGATTTTAGAGTTAGTTGTTAGTTGTTAGTGCTTACTCATTACTTATTACTCATTCCCAATTCCCATAATCATTCATAATCCATCAAAACCTGTACCCACTTCGGGGGGCGGGGTATGGGGTTGCCTAAACGGTCTAATAATAACCATGCTGCTATGTGTACTACGAATAAATATACAAAGTTGTTAAGTAATATTAAACAAATAGCGCCTATTTGAATTAGCAAAGGGTTAGGAGTTGTGAGGATTCCTAAATTGACGAATGCCCATTCTAAAAGGTTGGTTACTTGATTTATGAGGTAAATCCACAAGTCTTCTCCTGAAAGTAAAGACAGTAACCATAGGCGAAAGAAGACACCTATTGTGCCTAGAAGCGTAGCCAAACTCATGGAAACAATCCAAGGCACCCGGCGTTGCCATGTTGCACCTAGAAGTACTCCCATGAAAGCGTAGGGGATGACAAATAGCAGACTCCTAGTAGGTCCCATTAATACTAATAGCAGCAAACCGGAGGTTAAAGCTGACATCCATGCTGCTCTGCTATTCCAGCGCAGGTAGACTAAAGCGATGGGTATGGGAAAGAATATTTTCAGAAGACCTAAAGGGAAATAAAAATTAATAAACCAAATCAAACTGGCGGTACTTGCTAAAAAAGCCGTTTCCACCATTTTTAATGGCGCATCGACTTGGAGTTGGGGGCTGGCTACATGCTGATTGTCCGTATGGTTAGATTTATTAAAGGAATTGTTTCCTCCTTTATCATCTGGCGAAGAACTAAGAATATCCATGTGAAAGACGGGCTGTGTAATTCGTTAAACTATCATCTTTTCTAACGCTGATACATCGGGAATACAAATAAAATCCCCACTACGTTGAATCAGTTTTTTCTTTTCTAACCTAGTTAAGACTCTGGTTACGGTTTCTCGCGCCAATCCGCTTAAACTACTCAACTCCCGATGGGGTAAGTTAGGAATTTCTACACCTGTGTTTGCTTTGATTCCTTGTCCATCTGCCAGAAATAACAAAGTATCTGCCACGCGAGAAGATGAATCCGATTCGCGCAATCGCAAGCGTCGGTTAACTTGTCGCAAGCGACGCGCCATTAACTGCGCCAGTCTTACTCCTGCTAAAGGTTCGTTATTAAGTAACTTGAGAAAATCTTGAGATGGTAAACTACCGATTTGAGTAGCAGTTAAAGTTATCACGTCGGTAGAGCGAGGTACTTCATCTAATGCAGCCATTTCGCCGAATAATTCCCCTCTACCAAGAATATTTAGCGTTAATTCTTTACCTTCTAAGTTGTACGTGCGGATTTTAACCCAGCCTTCCAAAATAAAATATACGGAGCCACCCCAGTCATTTTCGAGTAAAATTACTTGATTAGCTGGGTGAGAACGACTAACTAAATTACTCAAAGCCAATTTGATGGCGTTTTCCGGCAGCCCCTCAAAAAAAGGAGTTGAGAGGGTTAATTCCTTGTCGGAGAGATGCAAGCTATACCTATCTTCCATTGGGACATTTTGATTTTAGCTGTAACACAAAAAACTTTCCTTTAACTTAAGCTATCAAAGCACAACCCCGAGCAAAATAAAACAAGACTATGTTACACAAGAAAGCTGCTTGAGGGATTTTCCCCAAAATTGTGGGGAGCTATTTATAAGCTTAAACTAACTATTAATTATGTGGAAAATCGTTTAGGAGCGTTCAAGTCAATCAATAGTAGATGAGCAGCAATGCTTCTGGTTTTAGTATGGCATCTGTTCGCCACAAATGTACGGGAATTCACTTTTGACTGACTCAAATCAATTAATTTTTGCTAACATGGCAATTTTTAACTGTTTGGGCGTAAAATCTCTAATCTTGGAGGTTGTGATTGCTGCCCTTAGTGGCAAGATTATATCAACAGCGTGCGTCTGAAAAGCCAATTTGACAAATGTGATTAACATTACCATGTTCGTATTGTTGTCTTGACAATTATTGCAAGAAAGCCTGCCTGATAGATAACATCCAGCTAGTAGTTGTAAATTGATTGCCTCCACCGTCGCGAAGGCGGTGTTGCATTAGCCATTACACCCGTAAAGCTCACAATAAGGAAAATCAACGTGACTTCCCGCGCCAACCAAATCCAAAGCATGATTGCAGACATTGATAAATTACTCGCTCACAAAGGTAAGCGTTTGTGGGGAGCTATTTCTTCTCAAGAAGAGCCGCGGCAGGTTTTACAGCGGAGTCGGGATTTCCTAGTTAATGAAGAAACGGAAGGCGGAGGTTCTGCACAAGCACAATTACCGCCCTTAGTCGCTAAGTTTGTTCAAGAGGGAAGTCAGGAATCTTCTGTGGCTGCAACGAATGCAGAACCCCTCGAACGTCAGCTTTCGGCGTTGATTGAACCGCTTAAGGCTGAGTTGCAAACGCTGTTTGAGGAAAGGGCTAATTTGGTTAGTGAAATTAGGGATTTGGAAAAAAGGCGACTGCATGATTATTCTTTGGCGCAGCAGTTAGCTTCCCAGGAAAAAATAATTTCCGAGTTTATGCAGGTGCTGAGAAATCGCTTGGAAGATGATATTGTTCGGGGAGTTTCTCTAGGTGAGGAAGGTAATATTTCTGGGAATATTAGCGGGGAGAAGCTTCTTCGGGCTTCTGATAACACCATAGATTCAGCCCAGGTAGAACGTTTAAGCCATCTGACAAATGATTTAGATCTTCTGTTGGTAGCTTTGGATGGTACGTTAATTGTTGTTTTTGTAGCATTACAGCGCAATATTCACGCCTATCACGATTCCTTATCCGAAGCATTAGCAAGAATGCATTATAAGGGAGTACAAGGGGAACAATTACTGGAACGTTTTATTACAAATGTTGCTAGCCTGCCGCAACAACAGGTTTATCCGGAATCGTTAAAGTTAACAACAGATGACATAATTGTAGAAACTATTGATTCTGAGACTATTGAATCAAGAGAAGAAGAATTTAATCAAAATTTAAATGATTCTGAAAGTATTGAGTCACAAGAAGCATACAATCAACTAAATAACGAAAATTTAGAAGTCACTCTAGACGAAACTATTGATAATATTGAATTTTCTCAAGCTGAAGCAGGTAAGGAAGAAAGTTCGATTTCAGCCGATATAGAAGCAGTATTTTCTCAAATTGATGAAGAAGAAGAAGAAATACAAGGGTTAAGTGAAGAGTTAGAGTCCGATAATTATTTAGAAGTAGAATTTACAGAAGAAGAGGAAGAAGAAGAAAAAGAACAAGAAATTGTTGCAGAAGCCGATGCTTTTGATTCTCCAGATAAAATGCAGGCAGTATTGTCTGAGTTGAAAAAATCGGCATCTGAAACGGAAGAGTTACCAGCAGATACTTCTGTACAAACTGATAATGAAGATGAAGTTGACGAACTTTACGCCAGTTTATTTGACAGCGACAATTTAACTAGTTCCGAAACTCAAACTCCTCCCCAACAAATTCGCCCTCCGGCAATCGATGTTGAAATCCCTTCCACAGTGGAAATTGAATCGCAGGTACCGGAGGAACAAACAGAGAAAGAAGTTGTTGCTCAAGAAGTTGTTTTTGAATTTACACCTCCATCTTCAACTACTGAAACTAGGGAATCTGCTTCTGATAATGAATCATCAATGCCAGACCCCTGGTTTAATAGTAATAAGCTAGATTTAGCGAATAGTAGTGAAATTACAAATATAAGGGAAAATACTAAAAGTACATTAGAGTCAAAGCAAACCACTCCTAGAAGTTCTTATCGGAAAATACAAGCTGCAAGTGAAGATACAATTACTTCCCTAACAGAACTTTTATTTACAGAAGAAGCATTGCCAAAAGTAGTTACAAAACCAGAAGTTTCTGAATCAAAGCAACAAACTCCCGTTGCAGCCAAAAAAGAAACCCCTACCCCAGCAATTCAACAACAACAAACTCCCGTTGCAGCCGAAAAAGAAACTCCTACAAAAGAAATAAATACACCAAAAACAACTCAACCACAGCAATCAGAAATAATTATTGAACCGGCAGAAGAAAAATTGCGATCGCAAAAAATCACCTTACCCAATACTTCATTTCGTCAACCAAATGAAAATATTACTGTAAGTAGAGAATCAACTCAACTCCCCCAAACCGAAAAAACAATTCCCACCTCAGAAGAAGAAAACTACTCGCAAGATAATTCAGCTGCAATAAATTCCGCCGAAATTCCTTCCATAAACCCCAGCGACACAGTTTGGTATTTAGGACTAGATTTAGGTACCACTGGCATTTCTGCTGCATTGTTAAATCGTTCTAACTACGTCATTCATCCGATTTATTGGGCGCAGGAAAACCAGGCTGAAGCCACTCAAACCCGTAATTTCCGTCTGCCAGCCGAAGTTTATCTTCCCAAAACCTCTTTGCGCCAAGATACAGGTGAAAACTCAGCCGAACAAAATATCT
>ERZ1740062.813-NODE-813-length-14377-cov-4.425918_pt1 | contig 14377 bp, 8 predicted proteins | sample MGYA00581741_ERZ1740062 | MGnify/ENA primary metagenome ERZ1740062 (study PRJEB43018, sample SAMN04849747) | marine metagenome | isolation source: floating plastic debris | place: Pacific Ocean | collected 2008-09-01 | study: EMG produced TPA metagenomics assembly...
CCACCACCTCTATCATCATCACGGTCGGATAAAGAAGTAAGAATGATAGTAATAGCAATCATAATTAAGGCAATAGAAAGAATAAGGATAATTCCAAAAGAAATCCTTATTAGATAAAACAAAACCTTCCAGACCTTATTCCACCATTCCTGTAGCTGTAGCTTTAAGTATTTATTTCGCAGTACATCACGAAAATTACGGGGGAAAAGGTAAACAATATCACCAGTTTCCGCCACTTGCAAATGTCCCCCAGCATCAGTAGCAAGCGCCAACAATCCTTGATTTGCAATTTCGATATTTAATCCAGCCTGGGTAGCCACATCACCAACAGTTACCCGATAATTTAACCTTTCCACAGCTTGCATAATGGCGGGATTGGGAGCCATTTCTCGACCCTCCTGTTTAGAAAATTGTTCTACTTCAAGTATAAAGTTTTCAGATGGGAAGAGGAGGAGATGGGGAGACAAGGGAAAGTCAAGAGTAAGAAGTAATGAGTAAGAAGTAATGAGTTAGGAGTTAGTTGCCCCATGCCCAATGCCCAATACCCAATAACAAATTTTTCATTTTTCATTTTTCATTTTTCTTTGATTCCCGTCTTCTGGGTACTTCATAGGTCATGAAATCATAAGCCATCTGGGCGTTGGGAAAAATTGCTCGACCTTCATTTAATAAATCTTTTAATTCGATGGCATTTCCTGGGGCGTAACGGTAAACAACTTTGCGTCCAATTTCTGTAGGTCCGCATAAATCGGAACCATTAATTACTCTTCCATCTTTTAAAGTTACAGTTTCACCGCGTTTGAGTTGACCGTAAATTCTACCCGGCGGAATTTCTAAAGCTTTGGCTTGTTCTACATCAAATCTTCCCACTCGATTTTTTTCTTCTATACGATAACCGTAAGCTGTGACTCGATGATGCAAAATATTACAGCTTACTGTAAATTCCGAATCCTCATAAATTATCCCCGGACGAACGGGGTGAACTTTCACTGGGTAAGAAAAGTGGGTATGAGAATAACGCCTACAGGCTTGCAAATATTCATTTAATCCTTCAGGTCCATAAATATCAACACGACGTACATTACCAGCTAAACCACAACTAGCAAGAAGACCCATTAAACCAAAAATATGGTCGCCGTGCATGTGGGTAATAAAGATTCGAGAGAGTTGACTCATTTTCAGGTCACTCCGCAATATTTGATGTTGAGTACCTTCACCACAGTCGAACAACCATAATTCTGGTCTTTGGGGCAATCTTAGGGCAACACTAGAAACATTGCGCGATCGCGTCGGTACCCCAGAACTAGTCCCTAAAAATGTTATCTGCACAGCCTTGTATAGTTTTTTATAACTTATATTTACTACCTACATTTTCTATGATGACATCCTCTGGGAGACGAGCTTTAATTAAGTTAACGATGACTGGGTATTTATAAAAGTTTTTTTATCCTGCCACGCGCTACTATTTTTTTCTGAAATTTATATATTTTGCACTGTTGTTATCACAAGTAAAATTAATTTTCTTTTCTATTACCCTATCAAGGTAACTTTGAAGACTAATTCTCTTTCAACGATTCGCAGATTTGTAGTTTGGCTTTAGCCCAAATTACTTAAGATTAAAGCGCTAAAGCGCTACTACGAGCCTCAAATGAGATACTAGTACAGCACGGTAGAAATAAACAAACTATTCGTAAAGCTTCCAAGCTAGAGAGGATAACACTTTTGACTTCCACACAGATGTACTAGTTACTTGTAATATATCGCACCTTATTTCATCGAAAGCTCGTCAATTATCTAAATATCTTTAAGATAGATTTACATCTAATAAGTATATACTCGTAAATAATAGTAAAAATAGTTAGCAATAAAATTAAGCAAATCAAATTACCCTACATCTATTGATTAATTTATGAAGGACTTCATATGTTATTCAGACACCGGACATCCAGTGTCCACCGCTTGCTGCGGCTTATATTGCTTTGTCTTATTACCTTTATCTTATGCTTGGCTCATTTTCCTATAACTTCTTGGCTCCTCGATAGTGATGAAGTTGTCATAGCACAAACTTATGTTGTAATTAATACTTCTAATCAAAGTAGAGAAAATTACGATGTTACTAATCTTCAAAATGCCATTAAAAAATGGAAATTGGAATTAAGTTTACAAATGAGGCAGCAAAATTTTACTGAAGCTGCGATTTTAGTCGAAAAAATAGCAAAAGCTGATTATTTTTTGGGTGAAAATGAGCAAGCCATAAAATATTGGCAACAAGCAGAATTGTTATATAGGCAAATCAAAGATTTTTCAGGTTTAGGACAATCTTTCATCGGAAAAGCTCAAGCTTACCGAAGTTTGGGTAAAGCAAATAAAGCTATGGCTCTGGCACGGAGAGCTTTGCATATTGCCCGTATCTACGAAGATAAAAATCTAGAGATAGCCGCATTAGGAAGTAGGGGGGAAGCTTATCATTTGCAAAGAAAATATAAATTGGCGATCGCCGATTTTCATGCTGGTTTAAATCTCGCATCAAGAATCAACAATTCCTATAATAAAATTTGTCTGCTAAATAGTTTGGGAAGAGTTTATATTAGTTTAGCGAGAGTGAATTATCGCCGCGTTAATTCTAGTTTGGAATTAGGCGATAAGCACGAGGTAGAGAGATGGAGCAAAAAAGCGTATAGTTATGATATTTATGCTTTAATAGCTTTGCAGCAGAGCTATCAATTAGCTAAAAAAAATGATGATAAGCAGTTACAAATAAATTCTATTATTTCTGCAATACCTTCTGTAAGTAGAATTTATCAATCAAATATTGTCCGAACAAAGTTGCAAGAAGCTGTACTAATTACTTCGAGTTTACCTGATTCTCATTTTAAAGCTTATACTTTGATAAAATTAGCACAACTGGCGAAAAGCTTGCCAATTAGAATTAATTTATCAATAAGTTCTTGTTCTCAATCGATTGAATATAAACAGTTAATTACATCGATTCGATTGCTGAATCAAGCGATTGCAATTGCTCGGGCTTTGAAATCAGATGATATCTTAGCTTTAGCTTTTGGTAATATAGGTCATATTTATGAATGCAGGCAACAGTATCGGCAAGCACTTATTTTGACTAGAAAAGCTAAATTTATAATCAAAAAAAAATCAAAAAGCGAGAAAAATATTTATATATGGGAATGGCAAGAAGCACGTATATTAAAAGCACTTAATCAACCAAAAAGAGCAATTAAATCTTACGAAATAGCTATTAATTATTTAGAAAATAATCTGAGAAATATAGTATTTTTGAATCGATATTTACAGTTAGATTTTTCTCAAAATATTGAGTTGATATATCGTCAATTGATTGAGCTTAAATTAAGTCTAATAAATAGCTCAAACTTTAAATTAGATCGAAACCAAAATAATAGTGCTATTTGGAGCAATATTATGCCTATGATTGAGAAAATAAAATTGATAGAAATGCAAAAGTATTTTGGAGTTGATTCTTCTCCAAAATCTATTAATACGAAAAAGAGTATTTTGCTTAAGTACAATCGGAAGACTGCTATATTTTGCTCGATAATTTTTCAAAATCGTACTGCTATTATTACGACTTTCCCCAATGGAACAAGTAAATTACATTGGATAAATATAGATAGTAAATATTTAAAAAAAGAAATAAATGAATTCCGTATAGGTTTAGAAAGACGTAGTCAGTTAATTTACAATACTCACCAAGCACAGAAAATTTACGATTGGATAATTGCTCCTTTCATTGACAACCTAAATTCACAGAAAATTACAACTTTAGTTTTTATCAATGATGGAATTCTTCGTGCCGTACCAATGGCAGCATTACATGATGGAAACAAATTTGTAATCGAAAAATACTCTGTAGCTAATATTCCTAGTTTATCTTTAACAGATACATCCAAAATTAAACAAAATCAACCTCAAGCCTTAAATGCGGGATTAACTGAAAATGCCATAATCAACGGAAAAGTTTATCAAGCCTTGGATCATGTTGCGGAAGAAATTAAACAGATTTCAGAGATATTTGCAGATAGCAAACAATTGCTAAACGAATATTTTACTCGCAAACACTTGGAGGCAGAGCTTCAAAAAACTCTTTATCCAATTATTCATATTGCAACTCATGCAGAATTTAGTCACGCAGTTGGAGATACCTTTCTGATTACGGGCAATAATGAAAAACTAACCATTAAAGAACTAGATAGATTAATTCGCAACGTAGTTACTAAAAATAATTCTGTAGAATTACTAACACTTACAGCCTGTGAAACTGCTGCGGGGGATGAGACTGCCGCACTAGGTTTAGCTGGTGTAGCTGTTGAGGCTGGAGTAAAAAGCACCCTGGCTTCCTTATGGTCCATAAATGACGCTGCAACCGTCGATTTGATAACTAAATTTTATCAAGAATGGTACATCAATCAACTTAGTAAAGCAGAAGCTCTACATAAAGCACAGCAACAGATGATTTCCCAGGGAGGAAAATATGCCCATCCCTATTACTGGGCTCCATTTGTCTTGATAGGCAATTGGTTATAAACAAGTTAGGAGTGAAGACTTAGGAATTAGGAGTTATTAATTCTTCTCCCAATCTCCCAATCTCCCAATCTCCTTGTCTCCCCATCCCCTCATCAAAATACATAGGCAGTTTTTTCTAAATAAGCAAGTTCTTCCATTAAACCTAAAGTCACTATTGCCAATTCAAGATTATTTTCGGCAGCTAAGGCTTCTTTTAAAGCGTCATACCACATACCTGCCTCCGCATAAAGATTCGCTCTTTGCAAGGGAGAATCAGTTTTAGATAGAGCAGCTTTTAAAGAACTTGGCAATTCCACAATATCAATTTCTGCGCTGACGACTATGTTTCTCGATGGGCGGTTAGGATTGCATAAAACTTCTACTTGCCATACGTATCTTTTACCTAATTTCAGAGCCTGTTTATGCTCTCTTAGTTCAATATTCATAACCCCTGATGCATTAGGTAATTTATCGCGAAAAACCTGCTTGCTAGCTTGATTATCATCATTTAATTCGTAGATGCTAAATTCGATCGGTAGCGATTGATGTTTGGGTAAAAACCAAGCAAAGCTTGGATAAGAGGATGTCGCTTGCCCTACGTGAGTCACGGGAGCAAGAAGTAAAATTTTGCTATTATCAGTCGCGCTACATTTTCCTCTAACACCTGATGAGTCTGTATAACCACTCGGTGGCTTTTGGTTCGGTGGTGGTTTATATCCAGCGAATGATGCCTGATTTGGCAAAAGTATAATAGTAGAAATGCAAGTTATCAAAAACAAATTATTAAATAATCTGTGCAAAATTCCCTTGCTTTTATTCATCGTTTTTCCCTCCGGGATTGCACTAATGGGGTAAACACACAAAATCCAAAAATTCAAAATAATATTTTGAATCAATGACTACTTTATTTCCAAAATTCACTCACTTCATTACAGTTTTCAGTGATTTATATTTCTGAAAACTACATAAAAAAAATTAAATGTTCACAAATTTTTAATTTATTAACATTTACGCAACAACAAAAAATTGACATTTCGGATGTTTAATCTTCCCAATTTCTGTGATAAAAGGGAGACTCTATTTAAGTCCTATAGGGATATTTTGAATTTTTATGATTAGTAGATGCTACTCTTAAAAAAATGTATCATATATTACTTTTCGATGTATAGCTCAAAAGTATGATTATTTTTATCAAAAAAAAATAACAATACAGCGAATTCACTTAAGTAAAACACAAGTGATTGATACGCTTACATTGTAAATCTAAATACTTAAGTTATGATAAAGATTGTATAAAGCACAATAGCAAAAAATCATACTCTAAAGTATCTTTTGTGAAAATTATGTAAAAGTGATTATTATGCTTTTAGGACTCATGCAAAAGTAACATGATTACGTCCGGCTCGAGTGGCAGCGACGTAATCCCCTCAATTGTAGAGATTGCTGCCCTACACTTTGTTTTGGTCGCAATGACAATTTTATTTTGCGTAAGCCCTGTGCTTTATCCCTTAGGAGAGGCTAAGTAATCTCCCGATTAATTCACTCAACATATACAGTATTGCAGAGTATAACCAACAGTTATATTATTTCCACAGATAAAATTTCCTTTTAGTCCAACATAATTCGCAAAGCGTACCTTTAGGAGAAAGAGAAGAACGCCTAAATTTCCCTCTAAGTTGGCGAGCAATATTTCTAAACTGTTGAGTTCCTCTACCAACTCGCGATGAATTAATCCCCAATCCATCATCTACAATACTTAAGATGTACCAACCTTCATTTTTTGTACAAGTTACTTCCAGGCGGGTTAATCCTGTAGCGTGTTTTCCAACATTAATTAAAGCTTCTTCTAAAAATCGGCAAACAGCGCGTTTTTGCTCGATTGTCAATTCTTGGTCATCTATAGGTTCAAATGTACGAACTTTAATTCTGAGGCTTTTAAAACAGGGGAAATCTCGTTCTAATGTATAGTTATAAATTTGATATAGAATTTCATGAATGGGGTCTTGTAAATCAATAATAAAACTATTTCCTAAATAAAGACTTCTATCTTGAGAAATTTGTTCTTGCTGCAAATATTCGTAAATTCCTCGTAGTTCATAGTTTAGTTGTTCTAATTGTAATTCTAATTCACCAAGTAAATCTTGCGGCGGAATATTATTATCTCGCACTTTTTTCAAGGATTTTGCAAGAGTTTGTAACGGTCCATTATGAATTGTTTCAAATGTACGTTCTATTAAAATTTGACGAGATTTTATTTTAGAGCGTAAAGCTTCATCATATTGATAAAGTGCTGTTAATACTAAGCCATTTAATGTAAAAACGAGTGTAGATGGGATTAAAGGAATCCACAATCCCTCAACTAATAAACATAAATAGCTAATACTTATAAGAGTAAAAGTAGCAATACCAATAGCAATAAAATTTTTCAAGGGAGATTTGCTTAATCGAGCAAAATAAATTCCTAAAATACCCAAAATTAAAATAAATATATATTCCCATTCATCCGACCAAGTATTAATAAATGCTCGTCCTTCTAGCACTCCATTTATAATTTGACTTACAGCATGAGCTTGAATTTCCACTCCATAAACTCGTCCTTGAGCTGGTTCGCTAGATTTAATTGCAGCAGTAGTAATAAAGTCTTTGATACTAGGGGCTGTTATACCAATAATAATAATTCTATTGCGTATCCATTCTGAGTTAAATTTTCCCGATATAACTTGATTAAAGTTAACAGTTCGGAATGGTTTTTGACCGCTACGATGATTTAGCAGAATCTGTACTCCACCATCATCTGCTCTTATATATCCTCCGGAATTAGATGTAAATCGAGGTATTTCAATATCGGCAAATCTCATGGCATTTTTATCGCGAATACCGTTTTCTAATTCTAAATTTAGAGCAGCTAAATAAGCTTGCGCCAAACAAATAGATAAAGAGAATTTATATTCTTGCTCTGGGGTTGGTGTTGCTAATAAACTGCGTCTCAATTTTCCATCACTATCGGTAATTTGGTCGGCAAAACAAACTTGCTGCGGAGATAATCCTGGTGGCGGACTGACTTTTTCGGGCAAAACTTTTTCAATTAAAATTAAGTTTTTAGTCTCAGCAAAAGTTTTTCTTAGTTCTTTATTCCCTGGCTCGACAGGTAGATCTCGATAAATATCAAGACCAATTACTCTAGGATTATAATTTTGTAATATTCTGATTAATTCCGCAATATTTTTATCTGGAATGGGATATTTTCCTACACTACGAATATCCTCTTCATTTATTTCTACGATTAAAATTTTTTCATCAATAGCTTCGCTAAAACGCCAACGAAGAAAATTATCAAAAGCAAGCCATTCTAAAGACTGCATTAAACCTGAGAAACGAGCTATTATAACTAAAGCGATAATAACTAAACCTGGTAATAATCCTATACGCCAGACGAGAAATTGCTCTTTAATTTTTATCCCATTTTTAAGCTTCATACAATCAATACTTTAGGGCAATTAATCCAAATTATTTATAATAAAGAAAGACCCCAAAAACATTTTATTGGGGTTATTTTATTCCTAAAATAACCTGCTCAAAAATTATTTATAAATAATCAAAAATCAATTATATTTTATACATTTATTTTAAACAAATGACTTAACTACACTAATCAATTAATCCCTCATCTCTAGCTCGCATTTCAGTTTGAATTCGGATATTTTTACCTTCTTCGGGATATACGCTTAAAGAATCCTGTAATTTACTCCAATAATGACGCACCATACGTTCTGTAACGCACATCCGTTCTGCGATCGCTTTATCTTGTAAACCTTCCTCAAATGCTAAAGTCAGTACTCTCAACCATTCAGGTTTTACTTCCAAACCTCGCTGCATAGTTTTGATATCTTTAGTATGAGTTAATCCTTGCAAAGCCCAATCTACTCTGGTTAACATTTGCTGGCTTGAAAGACTTTTATCTGCTATGGTAAAACCTCCTCTATGACCATCAATATCAGGTCTAATTCTTACCAGCGTTCTTACATGAGCGCTTTGCACTACTATATTCAAATCAGGATATTCTCTCATCAAAGTTCTTAATAATTGAATACCAGTATCGGGACGAGCTATTAATCCAACTTTTTCAGGAATAGAAAGATCCATCACCAAAAGTGAAGGCTGTAATTTCGATAGTTTATCGAGAGCTTGACTCGCATTTGGAGCCGTTAAAAATTCGGAATCTACATACTGTTTTCGCAATATATCAATTGTTCCACTCAAGACTGATTCATGATCGTCAATAACTAAAATTTTCGCGACAGAAGTTTTTGACAAAGACTGTATCATCATTGACTCTCTCCTTTATAAATACCGAGAAAATGTATCTTAGATTACTATTTTGGTCATAAATTTATTTATTTTTTATTCATTGTAATTTGTCTTACACAAGGAGAATATGAAGAATTTATAACTATCAACTATTTAGCATTTACCAATGTAGGTACCAACAGTAACTAAGATTTTTACTCTCAAAAAAGCATTTTCCTGATGTTAAAGATTGAAAACTGTGACAAAGATGTTTTTGCTCGGCAGTTTTAGAATGAGAAGTAAATGTAGACTCATCAGGATAAATAATTTTAACCATGATTCTTCGAGTCTTGCAATGTTGCTTTAAAGTTATATAGATGGATATTTGAGTTAAAACATCGGGTAAACTAATCCTGAAAAGTTCATCTATCGTTGTGAAAACAATTAAACTATTTTCTACAGTTTCGTGTCGCCATAAAGAAGGCATGTCTGTATAGCAACGCAAATGAGGATAGGTTACAATCCAAGATTCTAATAAACATTGAATCGCACAAGGAAAACTATATTGGAGATATATGGGGAAGAGTCTTTCGCTTAGTTGCGTCAAAGATTGATGTAAATTATCAACTTTTACCAAACAATCTTGTGCTTTATTAATTGATAAATCTAAATTATCTGTTGTTAAGGTTTCTAAATGACGGCGTATTGTAAAAGATTCTTGTAATAAACTATCACGAATTTGCTCAGCTTCCAAGGAAAGTTTACTTGCCTGTCTATAATACCACCAACGCAATGCTTTCTGTGTTCTTCGGTAGGAATCAAGAACAGCGAGAAAAATGGTAATGCAACCCATGCAAATAGTTATTTGCCCTAACAAATTGATAGTCACGGAACATATTTATCTCTATTGTTTTTTTATATATGATAAACAGTACCTAATACATTAGACTTTTATGTAAATATACATGATACAAAAATGAAAAGTTATAATTCATAAAAATACATTCAAATTGCCGAAAAAATCATCATAGGCTATAGATTAAAATCTAAATCTAGAGGCACAATATATTTTTTCTCTAGGATAATGTTAGTTACTCAAGAGATAAGTAAGTCGGCACAAATAAACACAACTATATTAAGGAATGTAAACCGACTTCAAAACCTTATTCCTACTCACTACTCACAAGTCCTAATTACTATTTTCAACACCAACCTACTTAAATTTATATTTGGATTCAGCAACGCCTATTTTTTTTGATTATAGTTTTGTGTTACAAATCTGTAATTAATCTTGCTTTTCTTAATAAATATTGCATTGCTGTTTCTTGTTTAGAAATTATTTGAGCAGTACCATTCATTCCGATTTGTAAGGAGCATTTGCGGTTATAATCCCCAAAAGATTCACTTTCCGGTTGAATATTTACTTCAAATAATTTCTCATTCGGCGTACTTAATCCAGAAGAAGCTGGAGTCGTATTATTACTTGTGACAGCATCCGGAGAAACATCAGTAACAACGCCTTTGAGAGTACCGTAATCTGGATAAGGACAAGCATCAATTCGTAATTGCACTTTTTGATTCACTGCAACATCTTTAATGTCGCTTGCAGGAAGCATAGCTTTAACTGTCAAGGGTGCTTCAGTGGGTACAATTTCAGCAATAGAATCGCCTGGATTTACGACTTGTCCTACATTCCGTAAATTCAGTTTTAATACAGTTCCATCGCTAGTAGCACGAATTGTATTTCGACGCATTTGTATTTGATTTTTTTGTAATTCTTGTTTGTATTGTTTAACTTGATTATGTAATTGTATCTGCCGCTGAAATAGAGCCTTTTTCTCTCTGATAAATGCAGCAACACTAGAATCACCTCTAGCTTCTTCTTGAGCGATACGTTGTTTCGATATTTCAACAACAGCTTCGCTAGGATTAGAAATTGCTTTAGCAGTTAAGATATTTGTTTGAGCAATATCTACAGCAGTTTGGGCATTTTCAAGTGCTTCTTTTGCTTGCTCATTTGCTAATTCTTTTTGATCTAATACACGTTGAGCAACAGCACCTTGTTTGACAAGATTAATATAACGATTGCGCTCTTTTGTTGCGAAAAATAAATCTGTTTTAGCTTTTTTTACATCTGCTTGAGCTTTTTGTAAGTTAGCTCTTGCTGTAGTTAAGTCGTTTTGAGTTTTAACTTGCCTATCTTGATATTCTCGAAGAGTACGTACTAAATCCGCTTTAGCCGAAACAATTGACCTTTGATTTACTAATCTTTCGGCATTAATTTGATTATCTAGAGCTTTAATTTGACCATCAATTTGAAATGATTGTAAATTTACCTCCTGAATACTATTTTGTAATTGGCTATTTTTGATGCGTATTTCTTCATAATCAAGGTGAGCTATAATATCACCTTTTTTAACTTTTTGATTGGCTTTAACGTTAATACTCTTAACAGAACCACTTGTCAGTGGTTGCACTACTTTAATATCTCCAATTGGACGTATAGTAGCTGGGACTTTAACTGTAACATCATATTGAATCCAGGAAGCAAGTGCAGTTGCACTACCAACAGTACCAACAAGAAAAATCCCTGCCATAGTTGTCCAACTACTGACAGGAGGTAGAAATTCATCAGTATTTACGGAAGGAAGAATTTTTTGTTTGGGAGAATAAAGCATTTTTATTAGATAGTTATTAGTGGTTAGTAGATATTTGTGAGTAGATATTTATTTGTTACTCCCTATTACCTGATTGCTATTCGCTATTCTCTAAGTTAAGGAATTAAAAAATCCATATGATTACCTTCAATAGAATTCAAATCTTCTAAAGAACCTTGGAGTTTTAATTTACCTTTTTCTAAATATATAATCCAGTCTGCACGATTAATTACTCTGGGGCGATGAGAAATTAAAATCGTAGTTTTACCACGACGATGCTTAAATAATCTTTCAAGAACTTGTGCTTCACTTACAGGATCTAATCCAGCGGTAGATTCATCTAAAATCAATACAGGTGGTTCCGTTGCGATGGCTCTTGCTATTGCTAAACGCTGACGTTGCCCTCCTGAAATATTAGCACCGAATTCTCCTAAAATAGTTTGATATTTATCGGGAAGCCTGCTAATAAATTCATCAGCTTCGGCAATTTTGCAAGCTCTGACAATCTGCTCAAAAGTTATATGAGGCGCTCCCAAACGGAAGTTTTCCACAATAGTACGACTCCAAAAATGAGCATCTTGAGGGACAAGAATTACCTGTTGTCGCAAACAATCGAGTGAAAGGTCATCTAAATTATAAAGTCCTATACAAATATTACCCGATTTCAGCGGATATAAACCTGCAATTAGTTTCGCTAAAGTACTTTTACCGCAACCAGACTTACCAATAATAGCAACAACTTGACCGCCAGGAATTGTTAAAGAAAAGTTTTCTAATAGGTCAACTCTACCTGCATAATGAAAGTTAACATTCGTACAAACTATATCGGCATCACCGGGAATTCCAGCAACCTGCTTTCTACCGTCGTTGTCATTTTCTGGAGTTGCGTCTATAACTTCTGTCAGACGTTGTACGGCTGTTTTAGCACGAGTAAATTCATCTACAAAACTAATGACTGTAGAGATAAGGGTAAGGAAATTACCATTCATGGCATTGAATGCCAATAATTGCCCAATACTTAAATTTTCTGCTGGATTAATAACTAAATTCCCACCAAACCACAACATAATAATGGCACCGGATGAAGCGACGAAACCGGAGAAAACACCATTAACTACACTAATTTGAACGGTACCTAATGTTAAAGTACCTAAACGACCAAATCTACTTTGGAATTCATCCCAAAATTGTGGTGCTGCAGTGGTACTTTTAAGAGTTAGCGCTCCTTTAAAGGTTTCTACTAAAACACCTTGAGTTTCTGCTTGAGTAACTAGAAGTTCGCGGGTTTTCCGTTGCAATGCTGGTTGGAATATAACTGTTGAGATAGTCATTACAACTGAAATAATTACAGCCACAACAGTTAGTTTCCAACTGTAAAACAGCATCAAAGCAAATGAAACCAGTGCAATAAAAAATTGGCTGGGTAAACTAATTACAACTTGAGAAACTAATTGGTTGATTTGGTTAATATCCCGCAGACGACTGATAATTTCTCCACTGCGTCGGGATTCGTAGTAAGAAAGAGGTAGTCGCAGAATTTGTCTGGCAAATTCAAGTACTAATCCCAATTGCAGCCGTTGTGCAAAATGGGCGATTAAATTTGATTGCACAAACTTGAGACTGCTGGAAATCACATTCATCACTACAACAACAATTGCAACTGTTGTTAGTAGCTGAGTGTCTCCTCTAACTAGTACATCATCAGTTAAAATTTGCAGCAAAAACGGCGAAGCTAAAGAAAGTAAACCCAAAATCATATTTAAGGGTAAAGCTTGCACCAATATGGAGCGAAAATACCAAACACGACGGAAAAAACGCCAAAAACCGCCGACTTTATCATCTTCCAAACTAGCAAAAATTGGGTCTGGTGTTAGCAACAGCATCAACCAATCCACCCAACCCGCAGTTAAATCTTTTTCTGATAAATAACGAACTCCTACTGCCGGATCTGCAATTACGTATTTTTTCCCTTTTTTACCATATAAAACAACCCAGTGATTGCCTTTCCAATGAATGACTGCTGGTAAAGGTGCTTCTTTTATATTGTTTAATAATTCCGGCGAAGTTTTTACCGGGCGCGCTTGAAAACCCAAGCTTTCAGCACCTCGCTTTAAACCTAATAAAGTAGTTCCAAATTGTCCGGTACCTACTGCTTCGCGGATACGATTTAGAGTTAAATTCCGTCCATAGTATTTAGAAATTGCAGCGAGACAAGCAGCACCACAATCTTCTTGACTATGTTGTGTAACGTGAATATATTTCATAAGCTTTTTCGGCTTGTCTGATATTTTTTAAATTAAAAAAATTAAACAAAAAAAGCACCTAGATTAATTTAGGTGTTTGTCAAATTCCCAGTTATAAATATACAAATAATAAATACATATTACATTAAGCTTTTGTGCTATATAAATTACTGTTTAATGCAAAACTTATTTCATTATTAAGTAATAGATATTTCCTAAAAATACATCAATCTTATTTTAGATTTTATATACTTTAACTCCGTTTAGTAAAAAATTGATTTTTGGATTACTTATACACTTAATTGATCAGCCTTTAAGTATTTATCGATGATAATTATTTTTTTATGATAAAATTTATAAATCTAGAGGTAAATTGCACCCTGAATATTTCTTTTATAGAAGGGAAACTAACATCCGGTACAATAAATTCAAGTTTTTTGACCTACGTCTGGGACCATCACCAAACAAGAAACCAAGATTAAGCCCGATAGTTATTTGCGACATAACATATCCGGTATTTTGATCTGAAGACAAGGTACTTCCATCTGCTGTTTCTGAAGCATCAAGTTGACTGCTTCCATAAGTGAATACTTCAGTTTTTTGAATAAATAAATCATATACAGCAGCACCACCAGCTACATTATCTTGCTGCTT
>ERZ1740062.814-NODE-814-length-14346-cov-11.169407_pt1 | contig 14346 bp, 7 predicted proteins | sample MGYA00581741_ERZ1740062 | MGnify/ENA primary metagenome ERZ1740062 (study PRJEB43018, sample SAMN04849747) | marine metagenome | isolation source: floating plastic debris | place: Pacific Ocean | collected 2008-09-01 | study: EMG produced TPA metagenomics assembly...
CAGCTGGTCAAAAACACCCCTAAAACTTGAAAAATGGCTGAGCCTATTGGTGCCATCGGTAGATTTTGGTGAAGTCCCCCCCTGAGATTAAAATAGCTTGTTTTTGGTTTTGTAAGGCTTTCATTGCAATTTCCATAATTCTGTGACTACAACACTGGGCGTAGACACAAAATTTCCTGTGGCCCTCTCCTTAATTTGAAATCCTTTTGAAATAAACAATATTTTTAGTGAATAAGATGAGCCTGCCGCCTGGTATTACTTTGCATAATTAGTCGAACCAATACATAATGTTCGCTGTTAGATTGATGGTTTGAGGACTGACAGGATTGAACTGATAACATGCTATTTGTGTCAAGCAACAGAATGGTAGCAGATACTGTAGTACAAAATCACGATATGTGAAATTTGTTGTTCTAGAAAAGTGGGTATAACACGACATCAGAAACCGGAGCCTGGACGACAAACCTGTCATGTGGCAGCAAAGACAGGGTAACATACCCGTCGACCCCCTCCAATAATAAGCGGGTAGAGTCCCATTTGAGAGGAGTCTATCTTGATTTCTCCTTATCTAGAGTCCAAGCGTTAGCATGAGCACACATCTCCCGATTTTTATTGAGACCTCTTTTGCCTTGGGTTCCTAAAACTAGATTTTGTAGGAGGGAAAGATACTGAAACCCTCAATTCTTCATATCAGATTTTAGTCTCCATACTGACCTACTTCTAATTTAGTTCATATCATAGTCTGAGAATCTGAAAAAAAATTGGTATGAATAATCTTCAACCGTTGCTGCAACTCCAACCATAATTGTCGCAATACTTTTGAAAAAATCCTCTCCTTGTAAATACCAACAAGAGACCGAAGGATGCTGCTTCAAGGCCCTCGCACACTACAATTGAAATTGCAAAAAAGTAGTTATCGTCCATACACACTAGAACTTTTTTTCACAACAGCAACGATTTTTTCTAACAGTTTTATATATGGATAACGATTTTCCCAACGATTTTTTTATTTAGAAAAATCTTTGTGAAAATTTTTGTAGTGTGTAAGGGCCTTCATTAAAAGTTCTCAATCCCATGTTCACTTTTCACATTTAGGTAACCCTTTTGCATTGCAGCAATCTTTAACTACCCCTATATTGTGCCAATACAGTCTCTCACATTTGCTGCAACTTTCTGGTGAAAAAGGTTCTGATTGCTAGATTGTTTTTCAATATAACAAGAAATTATTCAATGTAACAAGAAACAGACCGCCACTCCGATCTTGCCCTGAAACCAGCAGCTTTGAAACATTGATATGTAGCTAACTGTTCCGAGAAGAGATATGGCCTCTAAGTTTGTGTGTTCAAAATCAAATGCTACTTGCGCTGTTAACCATATTGTATGGATGTATGGAGCCAATTCATGTCGCTAGGTTTGATTGACCACCGACATTGATAATTCCCACAAACCATAATAAACAAATTTTCAACTTGGCTCAGGAGGCAATTTGACAAATGTAAGGTGACATCACAACTTTGAGAAACACGCCTGCTAATATAGGCAATGAAATAAATAATGATGTGATGTCCATACCACTTTTGACAAACATCATTTGCCCACAGCCTAGTCATATGTTACCGCCCACAACTTACAAACTACACCAACCTGATTATCGAATATTTCATTCATAATTACAACATTTGAAGTGATAGTAGCAGTAATAGGGTAAATAGATTTTGGTACAGTAAAAATATCAGAAAAAGTAATGTCATGACATCCTTCAAAAAGTCTTAGAGCCTGGGACTAGGTAATAAATACTCCGATGTATCAATAAACTATATACAATCAACAATCACTACCATTTACATCACATCTTAGGATCAAATAAAAGCAGCAGTTCGCAAAAATGCAAGTTTGTCTCGGCAGACTAAAAGAAAGATTCAAAAATCAAAAACTAAAGAAGGAGCTGTGAAAGGGAAACACAATGTTTTGATATGTCAAGAAGATGGCTTGATAATCAATCAGAATATCAAAAATGCACTGTGTGACTAGACTGAAGCGAAGCCCAGTCACTGGGTTCACATTGGCTTTCAGACAAAATACTTACTAGTACCAGTGATTTTTTGACGCTGACTAGCGATCAATTAGATATAAAATATTAATAATATGCTTATAGACACAGCTCAACAGCTCAGTATATGTTTCATTGATTGCGTAACTATGAGGGTAGTACAAGCTTAATCTGTAACAAAATTAAACGGAATCAACCATCAATATTTTTCTAGCAAGTATATTTGGTCTTAGCACACAGGATTACGATGAGGTCTTTTTCTGGCGCCTTCTCTCTAATAATTTGTTACTGGAAGCTGTGACCTTCTTCAGTTTTACTTGTTCTTCATCTATTCTCCTCTCAGCTATCGCTCTATCTAGTTCTTCCTGTAAATAAGCAGACAATATCCAAATCATCATAGTTACGGTTTACCTCATGCAATATTGGTGAGCAGTACTTACCAAATAAACTCTGAAAATTGCATGAATAAATCAGACAATGCTGGATGTAAATTATGAAAGTATACACATAATTCCATTTAGCGATGGTCAAATTCATGGACTTAAATATAATGAAGTTTTGGTTTAGAAAACTCTTTTTCATAACTTACCATTGACAGAGCTAATTTTAATATGCGGAACTTGAATCTGGCAAATTTGCCATTTAGCAAAAGCATCAAAATTCATATTCCAATCAAGAAAATGTTCTTTCTCTAAGCAAATAATCATCATAAATTAGGGTGGTGATGGCCAAGCGTCAGTGAGTGGTGTTTCAGTTTCCATTGTAATATCCTGAATAAAAGGCTAATAAGAACAATCCTGTGGACACCAGAGGAAATGTAATGCATACCTGTACATCGACCCAGTTCTCCATCTCTTCTTTTAGTACAGCCGTGGTGCAGAGCGGAGTCTGAGGCACTGCTGTGTTCTGTGCTATCCACGGATGTTGTAGCACCTGGTGAATATTGTGTCTCTTATCAGGATCTGTGTTCAATAAGTTCTGTATCAATTGTTTTGCTATAAACATCAAAGGGATAAGAAAAATAAGTGATTGAATATAATACATTCATGAAAGTGGGAGTTGTCGCATCACAGAAGTTAATCCGACAACTCCGAACTCTGTCCACAAGAAGAACCGATGAGACAAATTCACTGTATAACCAGAATCAGAAACTATAGTATAAGTCATTTTATCTCATTGAGAAGACGAAGATCATAAATATCTTCATCACAGGTTTCCCGATAACAGTAAATTATCATAATTTTAAACGTCTGAAAAAAATGGTTTATATTTCCTGTCAAACCTTATGCGTCAAATAAAATAATTAGTTATACATGTATTTTGTTTCTATAATTTAGCTATTTGGGTTTCACTCCATTACTACATGTACAAATAAGGTGAAATTAGCTAGTTTTAACATACGCAACTTCAAGAAGCCAAAATGGCAAAAATAGGTGCCAATGATTACTAATTGTGTACAGGGTCAGGGTATAATCATAGACATGTTTTATATCATTGAAAGATTTGTAGATATCTAATGATGAGTGGAATTTGAATTTAGCGCATTCGTCATTAACCAAATAGCAAACCTTCAAATTCACAAATTTCACAAACCTGGAAGCCATCCCAGAGGATGAAGATCAACATGGTTTTCCCCTCTGTAGTTAAAATATCAAGTTTTTTATGAATCTTGATGTTGTCATCAAACTATTCTAAAGCAGCTGAATGAAACTCGTAGCGAAGAGGTGGGAGCAAACTCTAGTTACAATTAACTGTTCTACGGTACTGTCAACAGTCAAAACCACATCGACTTTGGCACAGTTGATACCACACTTGCATGTATGCATGTTCTGAGGAACATGTTTTTATTTTAATTGCGTCAACCATTTCAAAGCAAGAGATATGACTGATCACCAACTACCAACCTTGTCTGGATACCCTTGACCATTCGGCACTTGGGAATTCATACTGTCCATTACGTATGCGCTTCTTCATGCCCGGTGAGATTGGCATACCATGATTTGAGTAAAACGGAGGATATCCACATAATCTACATAATAAAAATAGTTATTTATTATGTTGCAGTTGCTACAAATGACAGACTAGCTATCGTTATTGTGTACATATTCTCCAGCGTTCTTACGCGTAGACCCTGAGGCCACTGCTCTTCAGTGGCCACTGCTCTTCACACGTATAGAGGCCACTGCTCTATACGTAGAAGCCACTGCACACATATAAAGGCCACTACCAATATAGAGGCCACTGCTCTTCACACGCACATATTTATATAACACCATGAATGCAAAACTATATCACACAGGGCAAAATTGACGTCAAGTTGAAGCTTGAAAATCGGGAGTGAATAGTTGTTTGAGGTAAACTAAGGTGGTACGGTACTTACAATATGTACATAATTACACCTATAGACCACATGTCACACGACATATCATACTTCTCCGGTCCAAGAACTTCTGGAGCTGCAAAAGCCAAAATTTTGCGGGTTTACTCCAATGAAATTCCAAACGGAATTATGGATATATCAGTTAATTCATAGACATGTCATTTACGATGTGCAACAAACAACACACTGCACTATATACTCAAAGCAGGAAATACATGTAAGACAAATCTCCTAAGGTTCTCATCAACTGGAGCAGTGAATCATGTTATTTCTAAAACATGGACTAAATTATTGGAAATTCCCACAACAGTGATTATTCAGAGAGTAGATTTTTTTCCAGTTCCACCAAGCCCTGTTTCTACAAAATTATCTTTGCTTTCACAGGCATGAGGAACCAAGGACATCACTTTGAATGACATAACATGTTACTGTTTCAAAGTCAAGGAAGTTATAAAAAGAAACTTTGAGTAGCATGGTTGAGATTAAGATGCTGATATGAGGAAATAATTCAGCAGGATTTTATATGAAAATACACAACTGTCAATTCTGCTGTGATTCGCTGGAACAGGATTGATATGATGTGGCCACTGACATTGACTCACCAACATAGTATGGCGTGTAGCACGGGGTATTTAGTGATTTGTCAGAACCTGTATGCTTTGCAAACCCGAAATCTGTAAGTTTTAAAATGGCACCAGTTCCTTTTCTGTCATATAGCAGGTTTTCTGGCTAGAAATTAAAAATGGAAATGATTACACATAAACAAATTCCAAATGCAACGAAACTTACTATAGAAGAAATTATTCTAGTAATAATAGAATTAGAATTATAACCAGTCAATGTAGCTGCTATCAGAGTGACGACTGATGAGTGACAAGTCTCTATTCTGTTACCAGAAAAAATGAGTTCCTTATGAAAACTACCACATCAAAGTTCTATATGTATCTTCATAACATCAGCTCTGGCAAAACATTACAAAACGGCTGTTTGGAATCATCATAATTCATCATTGGTTGGAGTCTGAGCGCTCGGACTCTGACATGCCCCCGCGAGCGAGCGCAGTTGACTCTACCGTTACGACAGCCTCCTGACAAAAATTTAGGAGTGTATAATACAGAACATCCTAAGCACTGTCTGGAATGTAAGTATAATTCATGCAGCTAGAACACAACTATTGTGGGATGAGCTTCAGGTTGAAGTGTAAATCTGTAATGGATAGCTGTGAGGTTCATGCGTGACAACAGCTTCTCATTAATAAGTATACACACCTTGACGTCTCGATGAGCAATACCTTGTGAATGTAAATAAGCTATGGCGTCAACTATATCTTTCATAATTGCAGCTGCCTCTGAAAAATATAATACATCTGTCCTGTTGCTGCTGTACAATGCTAATGTTATGATCAGATAAGTAAAGAACCCATTTTTAGCGTGTAAGTATCCATGTTTCACACCATCTCAATGACGACTATCACACTTTTATACTCAGACATCACTTGGTGCTTGCGCTAATCAACTTTGACTTCAAATGTAGAGATATCAAATTACAAACAAATGTAGCAGCTGATGGTGCCTTTTCATCGGAAAAACCAAAAGATTATGAAAAGTATGTCATCATAACAACACTTATAGCGTAATAACGTTAAAACAGCTTTTATTTCCCCAATAGATGGTGATCCAAGATTTGTCATATGGTTAGAAAAAGGACGGTCGCAAACACGCTCCCAACACTAGTAGGCCTATGCCTACACTCATCTTTTTACAGAGCTTGTTTGGTCAGTGAACAAAGAAGGAGAGAGCAAGATGAAATACTACATATTTTTTAATATTGACTTCACAAAGCAGGCACACAAAGATTCAGCCACCTGTGTCACTATTTAGGGGTGCCTGCCTATTGCCCTATGCCCGTGTATCATCATGTCCCTGTGTTGAGTGTTCTCAATGTTTCGGTAATTAATAGTAGTTATTGTTATGGGAATGCATGACTATTACATAGCAGCAGTATTTGTAAACACTTTAGAGGTATTTCATAAACTATTGGTCAATACCATCATCTATATTGAGGAAAAACCACTATTGCTTGATGTGTCAATCTATGGAATAATAGAAAAGAATGATTGCATTGGAAATCAGCTGACAGTATTGATAAAATGATTCAGCAAATCATCTCAAACCCTGCCATATTATTAATGTTAAGCAATTCTCACCCCTTTCATTGAAAGCATTATCCGCTCTCTCTTGAATACAGGTAAATAACTCTCCTCCAAGCATGCTACAACACATAAATATAGTTTGATGTGCATTAAAGGAGAGAGAATGGTGTAATGTTGTTAAATTAACCTGTGTACACATATGTATTTATTAGTATGTTACGGGAGTTTCCATGCTTATGATATTACACAGCAACCTTTAAACGCACTCCTTGCTCTAGGAGACAAAGACCTTAACACAGAGTGATCATGTTTCAGACATCATGCCCTAAACAAAATAACTTACAGCTGCTTTACACAGGAACATGACTAGATGAAAAATATAAATATACATTACATACATTTACAGATTTGGGGAATAAGTCTAAAACTGCGAATCATGAATGAAAGTAAACCAACTTCAGCTTTCCTTACGGGTTAAAATGAAATGAATATCAATATATCGTGAAAAGTCTAAGCCTAGGCCTACTGCACGGTTACACAGGATGGTTCGCCCTGCAGGTTTTGACCGTTGGGTTTTGGCTTCAGCAACCAAATTTCAACATATTGAAGAGGCTAGTTGCTGATGTCAGTAATCATCTTTATATCATTCTGTATTTGAAGGCATATTTGTTCCACACAATGGGAAAGTGTTAGGTGATGTGTCAAGCTGCCAAGCTGAGGAAAACTCAATGGCTAATGCTGCCGTCGTCATGCTTCATATTTTTCATCACAAGGTGGTCGACACCAGGTTTCAAAAATTACATTAGGATACACAAACTCACCACTCCATGACAACAAGGAGACATTTATTCCCAGCATACTGATTTTCATAAACATCTTTAATCTGTACTATATGTCTACAAGCAACAGCTTTGACATGAAGTGTAACCTCCCTCCGAGCTTTCGGTACGTCCCGTAACACCTGTAATAATTGAGTAAAAATTTCATAATTACTAAATATATATAAATACATACATGTGCAATACTATTCCCGTACTAGGCCTACTACTCACAACTGACTGAAAGTGTTCAAACTATATAGGCCTACATATACATAATGAATGGTTGGGTCTAATGACTGCTGATGGTGAATTTTGGCCAACCACTCACGAAATAAAAATACTGCAAAGAATATGATATATAGTACACTGAAATCATAGTTTTATAGTTTATAGGTCTTGGTAGGCTAATGCTCATTATTACATGTAGGTTTCATTATATCCAATTTGGGAGCAGTACCAACAAAAAAACCAGGTGTCAAATACTCAAATCCGTCGTTTATATTCAATGTGGACTAGATATTGCTATGAGGCCAAAGAGTAGATCAGGGAGGATCAGGTTTCGACTCAATTCTTTTCAACCTAGAAATGATAATTAATTCCCTGTATTACAGCCTATTGGTATCCTGGGACCATGGTATCATCCTACATTTTGCTCGAAGACTCTGAGCCCTGCAACTGCAAGCCAGGCACAATGAAGTTCCAACTCAAGAGAGCCTGAATCTTTGACATTTTATCGAGGAAGGAGCTGGAATATTCTGGATTATGCAAAACCAACCCAGAGCTTATACCCCTAAAGATGTCCTGGTAGCCTGCACTTGTGCAACATAATATAGTGCAGGGTTCGGCCTGCAAAGTCTATTCACCACTTTTTAGTTTTCCTAAGAATCATAACTGTAAGCTTTTTATTACATTGTTGATAAGATCAGAACGCTCCAAACAGTTGATTGGCTTAAGAATAGCAATAATTAGCTGGAAAAATATGCTGAAAATTAACAAATGGGCTCTCGCTGCCACTCAGTGATAATTGTGTCAATCCCCTGGGAAAGCATCGTATAAGATGAGCTTGCATGAGCAGCATGATCTGATCAGAGTCTCGGCTTCGAGAATTTGAGGAATATTTCAAGCCAGCGTATAGGCCATTAGAGGCAAAAAAAAGAAATGAAGATTAATACAACTTCCAACAGAATCAATGGAATCAGTGCGCTATGCTACCATCCACACTTCTTGTTACTGACTCAACACACAGTAATGGGTCATATCCACGGCACGCCGACCTCTAGCAGCGGTATCTGTTTTGGCCAAAATTCAACATTTCTCGTTCTATGACGAGGCATACACGACACCCTATTGACAGTTTAGTCAGTGCCGTGGGAAAACGTATAGAAAGTTATACGTGATTGGGTCAGTAGTCGGTTCTTACACATGACCTCAGGCACAATGAGTGAGAACATTGAGTTAATTTGAATACTGTTCAAATTAATACATAGAATGAATACAACTGATGGATGTGCAAGCCCATCCATGGGAGTCCCTATAGCCTGACCTGCCATTTTGGGTCAGAGTCAGCAGATGAGAAACTGATTTGTCTGTAGCTATACCACAGACAGAACACAATTTCAAACAACCTGGAAGCGAGATCAATCATGCATGCTAACTAAACTTGTTGCTGGAATAGTTAGTTACTCACTTCGAAGACATAATCCTTCAACTACATGAATTACAACAGGAAGCCCATAGATAGCCTGCTTGATCTACCTGTGAATTAATCAAATTCAATTCAAGGAGTAATGAAAAAAAACCTCAATCTCATCTGTATCTGACATCTCAGAATCAATGTCTCACTTCATACCTTGAGAGCATATTTGTCTCCAGTGTCTCTTTTGAAGCACTCCACAACTTTTCCATTGATGCCCAAACCTAGCACTTGTCTGGAGACTATATAATCATCTGTTATTGGGTTCTTCTTTGTATCCAGAGGCTTTGAAACACCATCACCCATCTTTTCCTGTCTCAGCTTCCACACCACTCCTCAGTTTTCTACTAGTGTAGTGGCAGGTGCTAGTAATGTGCCCCACTACCAGAGAACGTCATAGATTTATGAGTGGGCGTCACAGTTATTGGTGACATCACAGTATGAATTACTTATGTGGTTGGTTATCTTCTCCTACTGAGTGTGATATTGAGAGGAGACAACCTCGCATCTGGTCTAAAGTAGCCAATGAGATGATTTAAAACATTTCACATAAGTCAAAGCTTGACCCGTAAGAAAATGCAACTGTCCAATCAACACTACTCTGTAGCAGGCCTTTATCACAACATGCAAAGAACATCTATATAATTTTTTTTTATTTGCAACATGCATCAATGAAGGAAGTTCATTGATGCAATCAGGGGGCTACAATATCAAACATAGAAATAGGGTCTGATACTATGATACTATCAAAGAAAAAATAAGATGATCTTTGGCAATATCACCAAGGGTCTAATTCTAATCTATGTTCACCACACATACATCAAGGAGGTAGAATGTAACTAACTCCTTGCATACATTCAATTCTTATTCATTCAATTCAAGTCAATTTAGCCAAGGAGTAATAGAATTACTCCTCGACCGAAATCTACCTTGGATTGCCCATATTTGGACATGTCTATGCGATCACGCAAGAATCATTTTCTGAGCCTGCCCTTCATGCTTGTAAATAATATATATGATCACACTTAGTTTTATATGACTTTCACAGGTTGGTTAAGATGTCTGGTAGTGATGATATGCCTGATCCTGACAACCCTGCTGGAAAGCAGTACGCTACTATCAATGTGTACAACATTGTCAGGGAGGTAGGCATGGATAAGCTATGATTATTGTAGCCACTGTCTGCCCACTCACACAATGTTTGCGCAACTACTGATGAACACTTGTGTGACTGAACACGCTTTCTTCCGATTTCATATGACCCATGTGTTGCGAACTCATCTTTACCTCAGTGATAGTATTGTTTCTATTGTAGGGCAATGCGCCTATAAAGACACCATATCTTGATTTAGATATTGTGTTTCTATTTTTGTAAACAGTGCTGACCAAGTGGGACAAAAATATTGGATGAGCTTGTTTCTTACAATGTATTACTCAAGTATTATTTTCAGGTACAAAGATGTAGTTTGCTGATTGGTTTCTTTCAAAAGTTTGGCAAAGTGAAAGATGCAGAGCTGCTTAAAGCTAAAAAGCGAAGCCATTTCAAGTAAGTTTGATATTCGGCCGCATGGCTATTTGCGACTGTGAATGTCAACTCACAAGGAAAAATATTTTGATGTGTGAAACGAAATTTTTAATTAGTGTTGCATGCTCAGAACCTGGGCATCTACTTGTACATAAACTATGACAAACTCTACTTGAGTGGGATAAGAATAAAATTTTACATACAATTATGTCTTGTTACAACTATTCTACGACTCTGAGATACCCATCGTAAATTTGTTGCATCTTTTTTGCAGGGCTGGTCAGGTGTATTTTGAAAAACCAAAGACAGTTGAAGCTGTGCTGTCTGCGAGCAACAATGATCTCACTTTCCGTGGTCAGGTGCTACGTGTTACCATAGACTACTCTCAACCATACCGACCGGATACTTCCAATAGGTGGCAACTTTTGTTCTGCTTGATGCTGTTGTAATTTTCCTCATTATCTACCCACCTCTGTCTGCACATGGTGTTGAATTAAGAGGAACGGTGCGAATTCTGTCCTACAAACGTTGAAAAATTGCTCAACGTTATGACATGAATAAATTGGTCATTGAAAATATGTCAGCCATCTCACTCTAAATTTATTTGTCGCAACAAGGATTATCTGCATGTCACCTCCCCATCTAGATTTAATTATTTAAAGGTTCTTTACCTCATCTTCCCACATCATGACCATAAATGAAGATGCTCCTTAATCAATGGGCATGTCGTCAAAGTCATATATACTCTTTCTCTCAGATGACATCAATCTGCGGTTCTGATGTGCTGCTTTACCTACACTGCGATTATTTCAGGAGCAGCACGGCGAGTACTTATAGCACTGCAGCAGTCTCTTCTACTCATATCAATGATTTACCGGATGATTGTATGATGCTTATATTCAGCTACTTCTCTGAGCTTCAGAAGATGCAGGTTGAACGAGGTGAAATTTACAAGGCATTTTCTTGTTATCGGGCCTACTAAATCAAGCAAATGCCATACATAGAATGTATATATCAGTATGGGCTAATTTGCGATCCGAGTTTTTTTCAATGTTGTTTGCAAACACCAAGCATGTGTTTTAAAGAAAAACGTGTATACATAAACTGTAAATGTGGGTTTGAACAATTAAATGTAGGTATCCTTAATTAATTTGATTGTCTTGAGCGCTAGGGAGCTTGTTAATCTGTTGTTCAATAACATGGATACATTTTATCTTCTATGCTATGTAAGCGGTCTATGGGACACAACTCAAAAATCGTATTTCAAATTTTAGTCTGTAAGAACTGGCAGCGGTTGTCTCGCGAGTCATGGAGGAGTGTCAAATCTCTTTGTCTTGCGAAAATCGCTCCACACAAGAAGAAACCGAAACATGTGGACATACTGCCATCACTAAAACGAGCCACGCTAGCACTCACACATCTTGACATAGGAGACTATAGCTGGGAACAACCTATAGATGAGTTCTACACTATGATTTGTATGTAAATGTATGACATTTTTTCCTTTGAAATATAAATGGTCATAAAACATGCATAAAAATGATAAAAACAACGCATGCCATTAACTTTAGCGACCATTTTTGTTGTTTTGGCATCAATCATTCTTTTAAATGTATGCTTTTCATTATGTGCCGAAAATATAATTCATCAAACTGTTCATGATAGGAGTAAGGTTGGTTCCAAAAAATTATGATGGACACATGTTAATTTTGTGTTTTTGTCGTCTTATATTGTTCTAGGATCACAAATCCAAACTTTAAAGCTGAAGTTTTTGCATGCTAACCTCAAAGTCCATGGTACATATAAATGTACATACATCGCTCCATCTGGTTGATCGTTTATTGCAGCTGCTGTCAGACACCACAGTGTTACCTCGTTGAAGGCTCATTATATCCTGAAACCGTTCCTGACACCACGTAACATCCAGATCATAGCTGATAAAATGCCAACTCTCAAAGTAAGTATTAGATGAGGCTACTCCATATCAAGTGTGATTGCTGAATGTTTGCCATCATCTTTCCTGTGTAAGCTGGCGCAGGACAAAAGGCCGCTTCAACTTCCCTGGCAGAAGGGGTTGCCAAATATTTTTTTCAAGATAACTGGGAATTGTCCGCTTTACCTGCAAGTTGGCAGGTTTCCAGCGCCAGCCTCTCCAGCTGTGACATTAGAAACCGTTGTGCCACAATCGGTTTATCGTTCCGGGTCAGCAAAGCTCTAGAAGGTTTAAGGACTACTTCATAAAAGATGGAGCTTTCTTTCATTATACATTGTGCACTGCTCACGTTTTGCATACCATTCCACCTCGGAGAAAGGATAGATTTATTATATGGTTTTAATGTCTGTGGTACCCTTTACAATTTGTGATTGTAGGCCATTGACATAGCGGAGTCAGATAATGATGATAAGAAGTAAGTTTGAGCTGTTTACTCAATGCTAATACACGAACCCCAATGTTTCTTTGTTGTTCAACTTATTAACGCTTGGATAACTATCCAAAAGACTGTTCTGTGGTGAAAATCTGAAATTCTGACTAGAAATCGCGAATGCGTGTACTATGTGAATATAAGGTAGTGTACATTGATAAAATACGCTTCGCTTAAAATGATCGATTTTAATATTAGTAATGATCGCCACTGAAAATATTTTACATAGTCATTTCAATTTTCTCTAGGGTGGGCGCTTTACTGAACAAACTGCCTGGGCTCTCGCAGTTAGGACTGCGAGGGACTGATGTGTCAGTAAAATGTCTGAAGAAGTGTAAAAACACCATCACCAAACTGGAGATAGCTCGCTGTTCAAAGGTATACCCAACTTTCTTGTTTTCTGATAAAACCCGTCCTTACGTTTATTTTTTCACCATCCACCAATTATAAATAATGTTTGTTTACTCATCCGATCCTGTGCATAAACATAGCAATGGGTTATTCAATCTATGCCTTCTTGGACCAGAACCCATACTGATAAGTCTTAAATTTTCAACTGATGGCTGAATATGTGTCAATTTTTGCGTGCTGTTATTAGATCTCAGGGTCAAGTTTGAAAGGGCTGCTAGCCAAGCTGAATGGGAAGCTTGAAGATCTGACTATTGATATAACACATGTTGATGAAACCAATGGAATTGAATGCTCAAGCTTGAAGAGGCTATACATTGAAGCTAGATATGGTTTGTATTGGTATACTTTTCATTGCTTTGTTATGTAGTTGTTATAAGTTGTAGCTATCAAATACTGTGTGATGTGCGCATGTCCTTTGTGTTAGATTTTCATAGTTTATAGTAAATGCATTTGGATTGGAATTATCAGTTTTCTCCAGTCGTTGTGATTAATACGCATACTAAGTCTAAGTACTAAGACTCCAAGTCGAGTGGAGTTGGTGGCTCCCTTTATCAAGCTCCTCTCCTCTTCTCCTTCAGAGCAAACATGTGGGGTATGCTAAGGATTGTACCCCCTCACTTAACATCATAAATAATTTTGGAGGGTTATTATAAGTTAAGTATATACATGTAGTTATAAGCGATTAAAGTTGATGGAAGAGAAATCTAATAATTTACAAAAAGCTCCCTGTGCTGTTTTTATTCAAACAGATAAGGGAAGCCGTTAACTCCACCCATTTGAGTCAGAGCACTTAAACCAGGGTATACTACAAATGTTTCTGCAACTCCATACTAATACTCCTGTTTACTAGAAGTAAGGGCCATGGTAGTGGCTGTACAACAGCCCTCAGCG
>ERZ1740062.815-NODE-815-length-14332-cov-6.681095_pt1 | contig 14332 bp, 3 predicted proteins | sample MGYA00581741_ERZ1740062 | MGnify/ENA primary metagenome ERZ1740062 (study PRJEB43018, sample SAMN04849747) | marine metagenome | isolation source: floating plastic debris | place: Pacific Ocean | collected 2008-09-01 | study: EMG produced TPA metagenomics assembly...
ATATATGCTAACCCATGCTAAACTATGATAGATGTACATTATGATAATATTGTCTTGTTTTTGTTACAGCTTCTGTACATACGTGCTCTGAGTCATTTACTTGGAAGGAATCTGGTAAAAATAGAATTCTGCTAGTAAGTCTCAAGTCCATCTACTAAGTACTTTACTGTATGATAACATTTTACCTTGCTGTGTTGCGGACCATGGGGTCATGCCTTCTCGACAATCTATTTATCCGGCCACTGATTTCAGGGTGGAAATTCAGTATTATGTTTAGTGACCTTGACGTATTCAACAAATCAATGAAATATACTTCTAATGCAGTATTAATAACGGCTTAAATATTGGCATTTTTTTCAAAAAAGTTGTTTGAGCGGAAGAAAAGATGATCATCTGTCTCAAATGGATAAGGCAAATCTATGGGGCATTATTATTTGGAGGAATCTATTTTGGCTATAACAATGAACCCGCTATATTTCCTTCCTGTTGATCTTACGTATATCGAAGGTTATTAGATGAGATTTCCAAAGCCAGCATAATTCATATTTAGGAAATGAAGGTTGCATGAAATTTTGAAAACGATGCCAATGTCCCTCATGTATGTGTGGATTTAACACCTTGACCTTGATGCATACAAGAATATCTTACAGTTTCTAAATGCAACATTTTAATTATCGTAGTGAGCGAGAAATTGAGATCGACAGTAGTCTATATACACCAATAACTTAAGAGGAAGTCTCACAGGAGTGTGAGTTGATGCTTTTGCACAAAAAGGGATACCTTCAGAAGAACTTCTTACAGAAGGGATTTGCTCGTGCGGGAATACAAGTCAACTACTACGCGGATCTATCAACGGGTAACTTTAATTTTTCATCATAAAAACTTTTATGATTTTAAATCGACGAGCACTGGTCGATGCTGAATATTTATTGTATAGTCTAAATCAACAGTATAAAACGTATGCCAAGTTAAGAAAATATTGAATGATTGCAAAAAACCTAGTGTTGGATAAAACTTTTAGTACATACAGTAAAGCCAGGGTAGACTTGTGTAATTGAATTGAAGTTATAAAGTTAAAAAAATATTGAAATATGGTATAAGTAAGTAAGTTAGTGTACCCTGGAAATGGTAGCATTGCACTTTGATTGGAGCGTCAAGTGTTTTGCAATCACTAGTAAGGTAAACATTTGCTAGATGGGTAACATTATTATGGTCTGGAGCTATAAGACTGTTTAGTTACCAGTATGTCAACGACTGCATAGTTGGTAAATTTACTGTTCTATGCGACTTGGAGTGCTTGGTCTTCCAACATGAGCTAGTTCACTTCTACTACGCCTCCTACAACGTTTGTCACTAGGGTTTAGGAGTCCTTCATTTAGTACATATGTTTTAATCACCTGAGCTCCATGTGCATGTGTGGCTGGTTTACCATCTCTTCTCATAACTGGGTGTTCTCGTGACATGGCTATCCAGTTCACCCTGGTCTCGGATATCATCGAAGCAAGTACCTTCTGTCGGATCGATGCTTTGTCAAACTCAAATCGGTCTGGCTTGATTGGAGTTATCTTCTTTGGCTTCTTGACTTTTGGTGGGGTGTTAGCGGCTGATTCTGTGGCCTTTCTGCAAGTCAAAAGATTTGTTACATCAAAAGCCACAGTTTGCCAGTATCCGATGTTATTCAGGCTTTGCGAGAGTTTCATAGTTTGAAGCTGTTGACGATGGTCTGCTACGAACGCTGCAATTTCTGCTGTGGTGCTGTGCTTCACAAATTCTGGATAGAAGGCATCAGCGTTTCTTCTCAGGTTGATGTAGTAGTTGAGATGTGGAGGTTGGAGACAGGCGGTACAGTTGTAGAGTTGGTGTTGGGTTTTCTCTTCTGCTGGTAGATTATCCCATGAAGCTTTGCTAAAGTAATCCAGAAATGAGAACTTTTCTTTAGTCATGTATCTGAAGCTACAATTAGAAAAATACGGGATGTGATAAAATTACGCAGATCAAGTTAAATGCCTTTTGCTTGTATTTGGCATAGCTATCCTTCGATTGGACGCGTGCAGGACAATAAAGGGATCTAGAACATTCATGCTTTTCCTTGGAGTTGTCCCTCCAAAAGTGGATTTATGGTAGACAGAGTTCAAGTCCCATAGAGGATGGATGTTGACATGAAATGTATGGCTGCAATATTTTTACCCATAATGGTCACGTCATCAGGACAACTCCAAAAGCCCAAAAACTTCAAATCCATCTTGCCATAATCTTTGACAGGGTAGTCACAGAGACTTCAAATTTGGACCACCGACGTAAAAGACATGGGTTAGTTACCAGTTGAGTCTACTAGGTTGGCTCTAGTAGCCTCCAGTCCTCTAAAACTTTAAATCTGGCTAAGCAAAGCAGTAAGCCGGAATCAAGGCAACGGCAAGGCAATTACGCTCAGAAAATACATATTTTTGTTCGAGTCGGTTTTGCGAAATTGTATAGAGGAGAGCGTTTAAGATAGTCAATGATATTTGTTATCTTCTTGAGAATTTTTGATTTACATCAAAAATGAAACGCAACAATGTAACCGGGAAATAAATTTAACTTATTGGTCAACCAAAATACCAAATTGCGCACTGTCTGCTTGATGTTGTTAGATTTTTGTGCCAGTATGATCAAGTTAATATTAAATGCGTTGAAATGCTGACAGAAAAAACTTTTCTGGTATCAAATTTTCGTTGGAATTTAAACTTTGCTTATGGCAAACTTGCTAAATTTAATTTCTGGTTATTACTTGATTTTTAAAAATCTCCAAATTAAAGCTTGCATAATTCAAAATATTCGAAAATAAAAATTCATTAACGCCTATTTAATTCTGCTTACACAATCGTGCACAGCCAGGTTTCAAAATTATTTCCCGTGTATATATTTTCATCCAGTGGGTCTAAATGCTGACAAAAATTAATACTTACTAGTCATTTATTACTTTGCGCTGAGTTTGTAAATTCCTCTCATAGTCTGTCTCTCGTACGGTAGTCATATTGGGCAGACCGCTCATCAGTGCTCTGTACTGTGATAGTGTAGAGCAGTCGTTATACAAAATCACATGTCCGAATCCGCATAGTGGTACGTGGTGCTGACCGCAATTCATTCTTGGATAATTGTGATGCTTCTCTTCCGTTTTTTCAGTTAAAATCCTGAATGTACTCTGGCCAAAATTGTTTCGAAAACTTGTTTTATACAGCTTGACTTGGTCTGTGTGATAATCCTTTTACTCTGTCAGGACAAGGAGTTTGTTTGATCAGCTAAATTGTGAAACTTGGGAGACAGGTGAGACTTATTTCATTCAGGTTAACTTCAAACTTGTGATAATCTTTTTACTCTGTGTGAAATATAGAGTTTGTTTGATTAGTGGATGTTAGAGAACAAGTGAGAAAACTTCGTTGATACCCGGCTTGTCAAGGATTAGTTGGTTCTTTTGTGTTGGTGAGACATCTGAGGGAGCTGTTTAACACAACTGTCTTGCCAGCATTGTGGCTGTAGGCTCGGATGGCTCCCTTGATTTGATTCAGAAAAGACTTAGGCCTTTTCAATTCAATCTGTTCAATATTTTTGAATAACCTACCCTTCTGAGACAAAGTCTGGGGTGGTTACTGTTGTTTATCTTCACAGAACCCGTCCCATGCTTAGCACCTGAGTTTTAAGATCTATGGAACCAATTTTATTGATTTTTTGTTTAACACAACCAGGATTTGCGCTAAACATAGAGCCTTGGAGACTGGGCAGTACAAAAGCTTATGATTTATTATATCAAAAGACCTAATGGGTAAAATAATGGTTGGCACTTACAGGACAAAAGGAGGGTACAAACCATGCTGGTAAAAGAGTATTAGGTATTGGACCAAGTTTTCTACGCTTTGGAGAGGTTTCTGACAGGCAGTGGGAATGACGAAAACAGTAACATATTCTCGGAAATATTACAGTTTGAAGGCTGTCACTTAATCTGATTAAACACAATAAATTATCAATGCATTGCGCCTGTGTGCATTTAACAGGCCTTAACTGCACACAATGGTGACTGTACAAAAGGATATTCACACATCCCATACATCTTCATTATTTATCAAATTTGACTCTTTTCTAATAGTAGTGCCCAATTTGTTACTGAATAAATTTTTTTTTTGTACAAATTATACTGTACAACTGTTGCTCACCAACAAGGGGAGGCTTTTGTTCGCTAAACAACTACCACAACTCATTTGATTAATCCATCAGCGTATTCTGGAAATCAGCAGCACGAGTCTGAGTGCCCAGAAAAATTTCTGGCATCATATGTCCAAACACTCAAACAAGCATTATTTTAATGGAGAGCCATTAAAATTACCTACAACTATATCCATCCATGCGGTTAAATGGATGCAATGAAGTTCATTGCTAGATTAGCCAGAATACTACCGGTATATGGAGTCATGGACAATGAGTGCTACTCAGATTTGCATTGTCTCACAGTAGCAGCGGATTTGCAATTTGCTTCCAAATCCTTGGACATACATCTACAAAAACTGCAAACCAACCCCTTTGGCGTCTTTGTAGCAGTGCTGAGACAAGCTGATAAAGCCCCTTTTTATCTCTTTTTTTTCCATTTGGACACTTCAAACAATCTAAAACAAGTTGGTCAAAATATGATCACAATATTAAAACCCCATTACAAGAAATCATTTCTCAGGGAGACTTATCCTTGAAAGCCCTTCTGACTCCTCATCTGATTGATTCATTTCTGGACCTCTCCAATAAATAGTCTTTTGCGACATCTTATGCCTCATTTACTCCCCGTTTAACGTTGACGTTAATGAGATATAAGAACAACCCAGAAACGTTAGATTTGTATCTATTAGATGTTACCATAATTTTGATGTTTCCGCTGCCTCTGCTGGTGTTTACTTTTAATTTTAGAGTTTTTACTGAAAGTTATGGACTGCCAAATAAAGAATTACAGAAAGTTAAAGTCATTCATAGTTTGGTTTAAAGACTTCAATATGGCCTCAACCAAAACTTGTTGTCAGTTCGAAGTTCGAGCTACCTTCTATTTATATCTCCAAGAGAAGAGGGTCAGCATACCACCATAAGCTAGACTTGCTCATATACAAGACGATATCATGTCTATTGTAGTACTAAGCACAAAGCACCAGCCTAGAAACATGATTGCTCTTCAGATAGTTTATGTAGCAGGAGTTCTTCATAGGGTGAGGCAACTCCCGGAAGTCTGATTGGAAAAGTCACAACACACTTTAGGTGTGTATGATCACCGATAATGTGTGCAAGTGAAATATGTTTGGAAGGCCGTTATACACTTAGTGTAGGATAGATCTTTTTTTACATCCTTTGATCTAAAATCCAATCCAGTCCATATCCTTCAAAAGTGATCTTACCAATCACAGCATGATTAAAAACATTCATACTGTATATTTACTCTCCGTGGGCATCAGGTAACAGACGTATAAAAGCCATTCCAGCCAAACAAAGTCCATTATTCTTAACGATGCCTTAACTTGATTATGGATTTGGTTCAGTTCTTCTAATAATGGGCAAAATTTTTCCATATCATCATCATAATCATAAGTGTTTCTGCAGGAGTTGCCTGTCCTTGGATTAAGGGCAGATTTTTCTGCCAGACGTGAGCAGGGTTTTTATGCAGATAGTCTACTTGCAAAAAAGTTACCTGGGTAGGCCATGGTTTTATCATTTTCTTGTCTGTAGATGAGCTGTGTGCGTTTTTGCTATACATGTAATTTGAATAAAATTACAGTAATAACATGCTTACGATATTTGAAGGAAAGAAATAAAGTTTGTAGGGATTTTATTGCTACCATTGCATGCTTCGTCACCTTGACAGTCCCATCTTTAGCACTACAATCAATTTGTAGGAACAGGTGCTGTCATCAACGCATCCTAAATTAGAAGGGATTACGCGCTATGCCATGCTATGGTATGCCGTGATTTACTGTGCCTGCATGAGGGTACAGACAATTACATGCCCTCTAAATCTGATATAATATCTTCACTTTGGCTAAAAATTATTCTATTTATATCTTAAAAGTGATACAATCATCTTGATGACAATTTGAGGTTGCTGGGGTTAATGAAGGAACAATGCCTGCGAGTTTACCAAACATCCTGTGATTATCCTATCATGTATAAAGAGATGACAACAACAACATAATTAAAAGGAATATCTAATAACTGTGCCATTTGCATATGAACAAAACTCATGACAATGCCGCGGAGTTCTGAGTTTGAGGCCTCAGACTGTGGTGAACGGAGCAATACCAAGCTGATGTTGATTGGAATTGTTTGCCTTCTGAATTGTTCAATTTGGAAATACCAATGTCAATTTTTTGGGGTTCTGCCGTGACAATCAAACTTTGTATTTGTCAGATTTATGCACCTTATCTTCCCACTTGACTATGTTATGATGATTATTGGCGAAAGATTGCTCACAGCAGTCTTTATCTTCACATTTAAACCCAAAATTTTGCAATATTCAATTCTTCACAGTTAATAACATGGTTTCGTCACGAATTCCAAGAAAAAGTGTTTGCCCCCAAAGTTCCTAGAAGAATCCTTGTAGATCTACAGCAACAATGATAAGTACCCAAATATAATATATTAAAATTTCAATCCATTCAGTAGTTGTCACAGCTGTGGAATGTCCCCATGAGCTAAGATATTATTGATTAATTGTGTCAAAATTTGAGGGGACAATTCCATCAAAATGTTTCGACCTGCTTTGACTTTATACGGAGTTCATGACACGTTAGTTGGATTAGTAATACAATACCTGTCGTTGATCAAATATAATCATGTCATATTTCTCCCTCATTGCTTAGCCCATTGTTCCCTGTTCAAAGCAGGCTGGGATTGAAGTAAAAAAAGGGTACTGGTACAGGTCTCTGGTCGCAAAATCTTTGCAATAACTCGTTTTGGCTCATATGTCACCCAATCATAGATATTCTGTGATGCAACCTAAGCAATCATAAAAGTTTTCCAAACTCTGCATATCTCCGCGCTTCAACAGACAAAACAGATGAATATAATCAAAAAGATCGATTACGTAGAATACACCTTTTGGATTTTCTGACCTCACATACTGTAAACTGGACATAACTGTATTCTGTAGGTTTGTCGATGTTAGAATAACGAGCAGCTAGTTAAAAATATTGGTTTATCATGCCAGCTCTTTGAGCAATCGTCATGCGTTCTTTTAGAACCAAATCCTCACACAGCACCATACAGACATTCTCCCTGACTTACCCACCCCATCATTGATTAGCTCATTGGTAAATTTCAGACATCATGCATACATGACCTACAATCTAACTTTATTTGAAAAATTGTGACATGTGATAAATAAAATATGGGCTTCATCTACCTTCCCCTAGCTGAGATACAATGTACACTAAAAAAAGTTGGATACGGAACATCAGATTGCCAAAACTTTGTCCAAAAGGAACTTAGAACACATTGAAAGACTATGATACATTACAATGTAATTAAAAGTGTAATTAAAGTGTGAAATTCATTACATGAAGTTCTCTGAATAGAAAGGAGATATTGTAATATGTTATATAGTTCAGGTAATCAGGAACTCACAAACGCAAGGGGATGCAACTTTTCAAACAGGTGAGAAAGATGAGTTTGTTTAATGCTTCTTGTAGAAAAATCGCCTGGATTAGATTTTATTCCTTAGGGTGGTAATAGGGGAGGAGCTTAGAATCTTGGGTGAAAAGTATTTAGCATAGATCAGCATAGTTGGAGTTCAAAACGATAAATAGTCCAGATGCAGGATGGAGGATATTGCATCCTATCAATAAAATTTCCCAATATGAGCATTGCAATGTGAATACAATCAACCATCATCACTCCGGGATGGATCCATGGTGAGCAGATATTTTTTGAGTTTTTGAAAGCAATGAGGGCGCTGCTCAGGTGCGAGGTTTTCTAGATCGTGCCTTATGCTTTGCAGAAAGCTGTCCAGTTCCTTTTCTTCTTTTTCTTTAGTTTCTATAAGAAAAAAGGAAAGTGTCAGATACATTTACACACGCAGGTATTGGTAGTTAAGGGAAAGAGTTCCTTGCATTACTCAATTAATCGGTAAATTTTGTTTTGAGGTTAGCGCATTATAAGCAACCATATTGCTTGCACCTATCTAATGCTTAGCTTGATTACCAATTTAAATTATTGCGATGGGTATGTCCACTATATGAGGCAAACACCTTGCATCAGACTAGGAGGGAATCATCAAGGGTTAAAGATACATCCAAGGAATGATAAGTCATGGATAAGCATTACATTCATGTTTTTGATAAAAAAATTCAGTACAGAATGACTGTTTATTATGCATGTCTTTACTGATAAGGTGCAGAATCTGTGTCGCCATGCATTACATATACATCAGTACACCAAAAATACCATCTGCAGTGATTCATCAAAATGTATTACTCACCTGCTTTTTTGAGATCTTCATTCACTTTTTTCAGAAGGGCTGTTTTCCCTGTCGCGACCTGCTGTTCAATCAACGCTGCTTTATTTCTCAACTCCTTGGATTCATCTGCATCACCATTTTGTTCAAGCAACACGCTCCTCTTTGAGAGTACATTGGCAACTTCGATTGATTGATCACCTACTGCTTCCTCAATTGTAATTTGAGCCTCCTTGAGTAAGGTTTCCGCTTTTGCAACCTCATTCCTTCCAATGAAGATATCTGCCTCAGCATTCCTCACAGTTGCACCCTCAAGTTTGGAGTAATTCTTGTCAAAAATCTCACGAGCCTTTCTGTAGTTTTCAAGTACAGTTGTTTCATCGGCACCTGTTTTTTTCCCAATGTCGGCCTTCAGTCTGTGAAGGTGTCCATAATCCTGGTGATCCTTACTGTCATGAACCTGGTCAATCAGTTTTGTCGTGCGCTCTACCAGCTCATTCAGTTCCTCGTCTGACTGCAGAGAGCTGTCAACAGGATTAACCCCTAGCTTTTCATCCTCGGGCAGCTGTTCTAGAGGTTTTTCTCTACTAGCAACTCCAGAAGCACATTGACTGAAAAGAATGTCCAGCTCAAGGCGTTTGACTCTGTGGTCCGATTCAGGCAGTTTTTTCTGGAGTTCAAGAGCCTTATCAAAGTATTTCTTAGCCTGGTATTTCTTCCCAAGATCATGCATTGTTAGAGCCTGTGTGAAGTCATCTGTTTCCTGATCAGCAACTATTTTTAGCCCCAGAAAACGCGCCTTTTGGAAGTATTGGGCAGCAAGATCAGACTTTCCAGCAAATTCAAATATTTCAGCAATTGCAAAAACACAATGGGCAATCTCACGTGTTGGATTGCAACAAAACCCTAAACGCTCAACAGAGGTTGAGGTGTGGAACCGCCAAATCAATTTCTGTGCTGTGCTTTTTCTGTTGGCCATAGCCACATCCAATATCAGATCTCCTAGAGCATCAAATAGCATATCCAGAGCTGTTGTTTTGTCCTGAGTTAGCCTCGTCATCGAGATGGCATACTCCATTTTCAGTTGAGCAAAATCCTTTCTTTCAACAGTTGAATCCTCACCTTCTGGTTGGCAGAGTTTGAATGCTTTTTCGTACATTTGATCAGCATCCCTCAGCTGTCCCTTTCCTTTGTAGCATCTTGCCATTCCTCGTAAGACATCCAGTTTGAACAATGGCTTGTGGTTCAAGTAGCCCTGGTCACCCATCAGCCTTTGATAAATGGTGAGGGCATCTGTAAATATTCGTAGTTCTAAAAGGGACCTTGCTTTAGCATACAGTAACTCCCACTCGTTAAAACTGAGACTGCTCTCATCAACCAGATCCACAACATCTAACCACTTGCATGAGAAGAATTTGGCCAACACAGAGCATGAGATGTCCTTCTTAACTTCACTTTGCAACAGTTCACGAACGTCTCCAATAGTGCTAGATGACTCAGAGATTGGCTTCACATGACTCTGAAGCTGTAGGAAAGCTTCACATAAGCTCATAAACTCTTGATCAGACAAAGTCGCCACATTGCTATGTTTGAATCTGAAGTTATGCTCAGGATCACCATATGGAGAAACAGTATCAGATAGTTTTCTGTCAATTTCAACAACACCGGCGGCAGAACCCATGAGAAGATAACACTTGAGCCGTGAAAAACAAGCGTAGACCAAGGCAGAGTACAAATTCTGAGGGAAAGAGTTGATTGTACTTTTGTTGCTTTGAGCCAGCCAACAGTTGATTATTTCCCAGGAATCAGACCCATCTTGGCCAAGCATCACTGTCAAATCAAGCAAAAGTAGCGAAGGAAAGCGATACAACATCTTCTTGACGCTCAAAGGAAAACCAGCACTATATTCACAAAATTCTGGAGAAAATTTGTGCTTAAGAATATCGTTGGACAACATAGCAAGGTTAGCCTTTGTTCTTTCCTGGTTGACACTGCTATCAAGCTGTTTTCTCATTGTGGTGAACCGTTTGAGCAGTTGTTCACCACCAATGTAAGAGAATATGGATGTGGTGAATCTCAACATTGATGTGACATCACCTCTGATGGACTCTTCTTTAGATGGATCCACGAGAGCTTGTTCGTATACGCTAAGAAGCTCATCAGGGGTAGCAATGAACTGATCGGGTGCATTGGAATTTCCTGTGGGTATATTTCCAGAACTTTTAGTTATTCCATCAATCTGAAAACCAGCTGGTCTGCCATCAACAAACCATCCCTTCAGCTCTTCAATATCAATTGATTGCAATCTTGTCTCCCCGAGGGACCCTATGACAAAGTAGGATGTCACAGCTAGCCTCTTGAAATACTCCTTCTGGGAGGAATCTTCAATCAAGAACAAATATTCGAGATCTGAATAGGGAGTTGCCTCGCCTCGACCCAGTGAGCCAATTGCGACTGCTACAAAGCTACAAGGAGGGGCAGTCTTCAACATGAATGTTGCTGTTTTCAGAAGTTTCTCAGCAAACTCTACCATATTCTGGTTGGAATATTGTATGATCGAAAGCCAGTTGTGCATCATATTGCTTAAGTCTGCAGAATTTGCCCTACATGGTTCCTCATTTTCTGCTAATTTGGCTTTGATGTCATCCCTGAGATTCTTCAGATGCATTTGAAGCTCCTGCACTTCTAAACCAAATTCGACCAAAGTGAACTTGCATTCTGGTCCTAGGTATTGCTCTATAACTTTCCAGGCTTTGTGAAAGAAAGGCGGATCCGGCAGCGTGTGAGTTGACCATGATGCAGAGGTGTAGAGTGCAAAGGCCTGAAAACAAAATCATATGGTTACTACAACATCATTACATCATGGTGCTGTTAGTTATTGCACTGTTGAAATCTGGAGCATTTACGACCACTGCGGTGAGTCAAGCTTTTGGTAGCAAGAATATAGCACCCAACTTAAAAAAGGCACGGACAGCTCAAATACAAAAAATTAAAAACTCACGACGATGTGGTCTAGAAAAATACGCTTAATGTCATAGCAATCAGTGGGTTGGAGGAAGTATTTTCTAATTACTTGTATCTACATGAATGAAAAAGAGGGTTTTTGTGTATCTATCAAGGTCCAATCAATGGGGAGTGTTCAGGCAGGAGTTGTTATCGATGGGTCAATGCTCTTTTCGATAGTGTTACCAATTTATCGCCTAGCCCCACAAGGTTTTCCCACACAGGCTTGCGCGCAAAAAAGTATGTAAGTAGGTCTATTTATAAACCCTTGCCAAAAACCTGGTGACATGAGAAATACAGCACAACTATGAATAAGACAGAGACCCAGTGCAGACAACTCCCCATTCATTGACTTACTTTTGGATCATTCTTAATTCTAGCCACACTATGATTTTGGCGAGAGGCGACAACAGGCCAAGCCTTTGGGTCAATTTAAGGACTAGCCCAGGGACACTGAAGCCTCGCAAAGAGCCAATCCTCATCATGTAAGCTGCAGCAAGCACAAATTTGGGAACTCACCTTTAATGCATCTTGCCAATGGTTTGTCATATTGAACTTCTGTGAGTAAATCTCTGCAAGTGCTCTCAAATATGGTTGCTGGCTCTTGAAATCTTTTATCCCATTTCTCATATACGACTTCTGGAAACTGCACTTGATTCTGCTGAGACACTTGAAATGTTGAAAATAAAAAAAGACAACTTTATTCTACATGGAAGTTTGCCAGTTTTATTTTTATCCTGTGATTTCTGCAACAAAAAGTACGGGTGTGTCTTAGTTCCTCTCTTAGGGTGCATACATTGTCAATAATGACATGACGCAAACTTTTCCGTAACACGAATTGATTGAAAATTTCTATGTTCACAATCACAAATTTCTGTGTGTTTAGGTTAACCCTTACTCACCTCTTCCATCTTGTTGTGGCTCATCGCTTGCTCCTGCATGACACGTATGACTTCATCCCTAGCAGCCTTTTCAAGTAATGCTATTCTATGACTGTCTTCAACAACCTTTCTCTCTATGACCGCTTGGTCCTTTGTCACCTTTGCAACCTCTTCTGTTGAGACTCCGTATAGCCTCTTTACCTCTTCAACACCCAAATGAAGTGCCCTAATACTCTCAGTTTTCTCTCTGTCATGTAAGACATGCTTTGATTCTTTTTCAGCTAATTCCTTTTCAAAATGGGAAACTCTACGGCTCAGAAGCGTTTCTATGTCTCTCTTTAGTTCTGCCTTTTCCATAGAGGCATTGACATTAGAGTCCATTAGCAACTTTCTCAGTTCTGCCACATCTTCTTTGCGCTCTGTATCCTTCAGAACCATTTTCTCTTCCTGTTTTACCATGTCTGCAGTATTCTTAGCCGCTTTGGTTTCTAGATTTGCAACTCTAGCACTGCCATCCTTCATTTTCCTGATAATTTCGGCTTGCTTCACATCATTCTCTTCAGTTGATTGTGTAAGAAGTTTTCTGAATTCTGCTATTTCCAATTGGAGTTGATTGATACTCCTACTCCCTTTTTCAACAACATCCATTTTCTTCTCAAGCTTTGCTACTCTATGTTCGTTCTTAACGATGGATTCTTTGAGAAATCTTCCCATCTCCTCTGCATTTTGTGAAAGCTTTTCAGTGGTCAGCTTTTCCCTAGCTATGAACTCTTGTTTTCTTTCATCTTCTGCAATGTTTGCCTTCTGAACCATGTTGCTTATCTCTTCCCATAAATCTGGAGAACTTGAAACAGATGTAACATAAAGTTACTTTTGACATTTCCTACAAGAATGGACAGCAAATAGTATAACGCCTTCAATTGATTCTGGAACATTCTGCGGAACTTTTTTCAAACACTTTCGGAAATTGTTCCAAATTGTCTAAATATACCTATAATCTGTTTCTATATCTATAGGTTGCAGTGTATTCAGAGCGATATTATTTCTGATAAATGATATTTTCTGGACAACCAAAATTTATATACAGAGTTCCGTGGATGTTTTTTAACAATCCCAAAAATTATGCAAAACTGTTGCAAAAGGTTTGAGTATCTTTGAAAATGTCATTAAGCTGAAAAGACACAATCTGGAAAACAAAATTTTTTACAGCTAAATTCCACGGAATTCGCTCGGAATTTGCTCAAAAGTTCAACAATCAATTCCAACCTCTCAGGAACTGTTCCAGCTCAGAATTGTTCTAAGAACTTGGTCTCAGGTAATGCCTCCTGTTATTGGAAAGTTGTTCTTGGTTTGGTATGTCCTATAAATATTGCATTTACTTACGACATATTATTGCGATGCACAGTGGTAGGGCAAATTCAACCAATTTAAAGAATTCCAAGCACAGACTGTTTTTATTTGCTCAAACGAAGTTTTATAACCCATAGATGTCTTCCCAATGGATTAAATTGGGCTAAACCACGTGTATATAGGGGTTATTAATTCTTCAGAGGCAGCCATTTTGACTGCTAAGAAAACCATAAACTTATGAAAATGGCATGTGACAAGAAATGCATGACATCAGCATTTGTTTAGCAAATCAGATGCCAGGAAACACACATGCATTAATTGAATGTTATTTGTGTGAAGTGATGCATGAAATGTCCACTAGCATTGTATATCCATTGAATACTATTAACAACAATACTGAACTTTGTTTATTGGTTTATTAACTGCTGATGCACCCATACCCCAAGGACATTTAGGTGTCAAGCTGGTTGAATTTTCTATTGCCCATTCTCCTGAAGTGTGTCATGTATTGAGTTGAAACTTGGCTCAAAGGTTGAGGAGGGTATTACACAGCAGATCATAACACTTTGTATTCCAATGCTAGGGCTAGGAATTTTTTAAGCATCACATTGTATATGTTATGCCAAATTTGGCCAGTATAATTGAA
>ERZ1740062.816-NODE-816-length-14321-cov-5.071499_pt1 | contig 14321 bp, 16 predicted proteins | sample MGYA00581741_ERZ1740062 | MGnify/ENA primary metagenome ERZ1740062 (study PRJEB43018, sample SAMN04849747) | marine metagenome | isolation source: floating plastic debris | place: Pacific Ocean | collected 2008-09-01 | study: EMG produced TPA metagenomics assembly...
GCGGTAAATCGAAAATGTTCAAAGAGTTCGTCTTGGGAAAGCTCTTGGTTTTCCGTATCCATGGTTATTCTGACTCACTTTGGATTCTAGCCCTTTCTGGCACAGTTCCATTGCCGCAAACCAACTCAATCTTGGAGGTTTTGGGAAGTTTATCTCCTGGTTTGATGTGTTTCCCCTTGTGCTTCATACGGTAAACCATATCCTTTCCAAGTTCATCAATATAGCTCACACGTTGGACATCCAAACCTACCGCGCGCAACATTGATGAGGCATTCCGCTGGGTCACTTGAATAATATCCGGAACAGTCACTTGTTTATATCCAGAAGGATTTACGGTAAAATAGATTTTACGGTTGTTTTTTACCTTCTTTCCTGCAGTTGGATTCTGCTCCAGAATAGAAAAACGAGGATAGTCGGGATTGTAATTCGAGGAATCCAAAATTTGGTATCGCAATCCAGAATCTTCTACTTTTTTGCGCATTTCCGTTACGGACATTTTGGAAAAATCCGGCACCTCAACAAACTCGCCGTGATTTGTGGTGCCTTTCAGCCACTGCAAAACTAGGTATCCGACCAAAATCATGACGACAAGGGCCAATCCCAACTGAATCGCAAATACCTTACTACGGAGAAAGCTCAGAAAGTGTTTCATGGAAAATGCTTAGCGAGACAAATATAGGAAAGCCCATCCTTTTTTGTTTATTTTGACCTTTCTGTTATTGAAGGAATCAATGAAAAAGAACATTGCGATTGTAATGGGAGGGTACTCCAGCGAGCACGATATTTCCATTAAAAGTGGAAACGTGGTTTACGAAAGTTTGGATAAATCCGAATACAATTGCTTCCGAATCCACATCTACGAAAACGAGAAGACCCCAACTTGGGTTTACTTGGATGAAAATGATGATGAGGCCATAGCCGTAGATAAATCTGATTTCAGCATTTTACTTGATGGTCGAAAAATACATTTCGATTGTGTTTTTAACGCCATTCATGGCACGCCAGGAGAGGACGGAGTGTTACAGGCCTACTTCGAACTCCTTCAAATTCCGCAAACATCATGTAATCATTATCAGGCGGCTTTGACCTTTAACAAACGTGATTTGTTAAGCGCATTGAAACCCTTTGGTATCAAGAGTGCGCAATCGTATTATTTGAACAAAGGCGATGAATTAAACGAACAAGCTATCGTTGACCAAGTAGGGCTACCGTGTTTTGTCAAGGCTAATCGGGCAGGAAGTAGTTACGGCATCTCCAAAGTCTATGAAAAAGAAGCGTTGCCCAAGGCAATCGAAGTAGCTTTGGAAGAAGATGACCAGGTTTTGATTGAAGCCTTCTTGGACGGAACCGAGGTTTCTGTGGGTGTTATCAGTTATGAGGGGAAACCTTTGGTACTTCCTATTACCGAAATTGTTTCCGAGAACGATTTTTTTGATTACGAAGCCAAATACTTGGGAAAATCCCAAGAGATAACCCCTGCACGAATTTCGGAAGCACAACGGCAAAAGGTATCCGAACTGGCATTTCAGATTTACAGCATTTTAGGACTGAAAGGCTTTACAAGAAGTGAATTTATTTTCAAAGACGGTGAACCTTATCTTCTTGAAGTGAATACTACCCCGGGATTGACCAGGGAAAGTATTTTACCACAGCAAGCCGCTGTGCACGGATTGGACCTCAGCGCGCTTTTTGGCAGCGCCATTGAAGAGGCTTTACGCTAGAAAACCGTAAATTTAAAGCAAAACCAAACCATGAAACGTGCTCTCTTCCCCGGTTCTTTTGACCCATTGACCTTGGGCCATTCTGATATTATCGAAAGGGGGGTTACCTTATTCGATGAACTTTGGATTGCCATTGGCATCAATGCCGACAAGAAGTACATGTTCAGTTTGGAAGAGCGCCAGCAGTTTATTTCCAATGCCTTTGCACACGAACCCAAAATCAAGGTGGTCACTTACGAAGGGCTTACTGTGGATTTCTGCAAAAAAGTAGATGCTAATTTCATTTTAAGGGGCCTTCGCAACCCAGCAGATTTTGAATTTGAAAAAGCCATTGCTCATACCAATCGAAAGTTATCTGAAATCGAAACGGTATTCTTGTTGACATCCTCAGGAAAATCTTACATCAGTTCATCCATTGTACGGGACGTAATTCGAAACGGAGGGGATTATACTGGCCTGGTTCCTGACACCGTCCGAGTAAAATCATAATAACGACCCAATAGCACCATTGAACGTATTTTACACTGTAACAAAAGCTCGAAAACGGGGTTTCGTCGATATGACCACAGCTTTCTGCGCGTTCACAACATAAAATAGACGGGGTTGTAGGATACCTATATTTTAGTAGGAAATTTCTTAAATATCCAAATCTTAAACAATTGAAGTCCCCCTCTACGCACTTTAAAGAACATTTAGTTCGTCAACTACCAGTCGCTATTGCGTTTATCGATGCACAGTTTCAACTTGTAGATGCCTCCGACCAATGGTTTGAGCTGTACAAAGCTGAGAAAGATACTGCCAATCCATCTATTTTTGAATGCTTCCGTACTCATGAAGGCTGTTCTCCCGAGCTCCTGCGTGAATTTTTGGTGGGAAGCGACACCCGTACCTTAAAACACAAAGAGCTAAGCGACGAGGGTAAAAGGGTTTTTGAAAGTACTTTTTCCCCTTGGTATGATGAAAAGGAAAACATCAAAGGCACGCTAATTCATAGTTTGGATATCACTAGGGAATATCTTAAAGATAAAGAGCTCAAAAAAGTTAACGCCCTGATGGAAGCTACTGCCGAAGTAGCCAAAGTAGGGAGTTGGGAGTATAATTTAACCACTGAAAAACTTAGCTGGTGTAAGACTACCAAAGAAATTCATCAAGTTCCCTTGGATTACGAACCTACCGTAGCTGAAGCGATTGAATTCTACAAACAAGGGTACAGTCGGAATAGAATCTCAATGCTGTTTCATAAGGTATTGCAAGACGGTTCCTCTTTTAATGAGCGCCTTCAAATCGTGACCAAACGAGGCGAAGAACGATGGATTGCTTCAGGAGGAAAGCCTATCGTCAAAAATGGAAAAATCACCAAAATCTTTGGAACCTTCCAAGACATTCACGAGCAGGTTATCACTGAAAAACGCACCAAGGAAAGTGAACAGCTTTTAACCACGCTGATTGACAACCTCCCGATAAATGTGTTTATCAAGGACAAGGATTCCAGAAAAATATTGGTCAACAAAGCGGAATGCGAATATTTAGGAACCACGCCAAAAGAATTGATTGGTAAAACCGATTTTGAGCTATATGATAAAGACATTGCACAAATCTCAAGGGATGAAGACCTTGAAGTGATGCGTTCGTTGACCCCCATGTTAGGCAAACAAACCCTTGGTGTAAAAAAGGACGGGACCTTAACGCATTTTTTGACTTCAAAGATTCCACTATTGGATGTGGATGGCAAAGCGTATGCCCTTATTGGCATGAGCATGGATATCACCAATCTCAAGCAAAAAGAGGAGCAGTTGCATAATCTTATCAACGTGACCGCCATTCAAAACAAAAAGCTGATAAATTTTGCACATATCGTTTCGCACAATCTGCGGTCACATAGTGCAAACTTTTCCATGTTGCTCGACTTTTTGGTGAATGAAAAAGATGCCAACGAACAACAACGTATTATAAAAATGTTGACCTCCGCCGCGGACAACCTCATGGATACCTTAGAAAATCTCAATGAGGTGGTGGAAATCAGCACCAACATCAACTTGGATAAAAAATCTTTGAATCTTTTAGAACATGTTGAACGAGTGGAACAAAACCTATCCGCATTTATCGAAAAAAATACGGTGAGCATAGCATTGGATATTGACCCCAAACTAAAAGTAAAAAGTGTACCGGCTTACCTCGAGAGTATCATATTGAATTTAATGACCAACGCGGTAAAATATCGCGAACCTGAAAGGGAATCCAAAATTGAACTCAAGGCCGTAAAAGAAAACAATCATGTGGTTTTTAGCGTAACCGACAATGGCTTGGGCATCGATATGCAACGGTACGGGAATAAACTTTTTGGCATGTACAAAACCTTCCACAACCACAAAGATGCGCGAGGGTTAGGACTTTATATAATTAAAAACCAGATTGAAGCCATGGGTGGAAACATCCAAGCTGACAGCACGCCAGGAAAGGGTTCTACTTTCAAAGTGTATTTTAATGAAGAAGCTTAAATGCCTATATATAATCGATGATGACCCCATCACGGTATTCGGCATTAAGAAAATGCTGAACGCCACGATTGAGTGCGAAAACATCCGAACCTTCGAAAACGGAAAGTTGGCTCTTGAAAGTATTCATGAAGCCCAACAGAACGGTGAAATTTTACCGGAGGTGATTTTTCTCGACATCAATATGCCCATTATGGACGGGTGGGAATTTTTAGCGGAGTTTCTGAAAATCCGCTTTCCAGAGAAGGTCATCATAAATGTCATAACCTCTTCCATAGACCCCGCGGACTATCAAAAATGGAACGAGTTCCGCTTAAATTGCTATCACTATCTCAATTTTAAGAACAAGCCGTTGTTCAAAATTGAACCTACCGACCTCAGCCGCATCAACCTGGCTTCCTGAACCATTATTTCTGTATTTTTGTGGGATATTCCGTGTTACCTTGTTCATTGGCAAAGAAACACAGACCTAATCCTAAGCATTGAGAACAGCATTGACATTTTGCGCAGCCTTTTTGGTTTTTTGGGGATGTGAAACCCCGTTAGAGGACAAAATCGCATCGTACCAAACCCCATACGAAGCTTCAAAAACCGCAGAGACCGCCACGTACGAAGAGTGTATCGCCTTTTACAAAAGATTAGCCAGAGATTTTCCTGAAGTGAATATTCAAACTTTGGGCACCACGGATAGTGGTCTCCCACTGCACCTGGTCACCTTTAACCCTGATGGTGACTTTAATTTTGACAATGTTCGCGAGGATAAAGCCTTGGTACTCGTTAATAACGGAATACATCCCGGTGAATCTGATGGCATTGATGCAACCATGCTTCTATTCCGGGATTTGGCTACCGAAAAACTTGAAGCGCCCGAAAATACCGTATTGGTAACCATACCTGTCTACAACATTGGGGGAGCGTTAAATCGGAATAGCACGACTCGGGTTAACCAAAATGGGCCTGCTGAATATGGTTTTAGAGGCAACGCGCGCAACTACGACCTAAACCGCGACTTCGTCAAAATGGATACGGAAAACGCGTTGAGTTTCGCCGAGATTTTTCATTTGGTCAAACCCGATGTTTTTGTGGACAACCATGTAAGCAATGGAGCAGATTACCAGTATGTGCTTACCCATTTGTTCACCCAGCATAACAAACTTGGTGGAGAACTGGGAAAATACTTGGAGCAGGACTTTCAACCCCGTTTGGAAGAATCTTTGTTGAAAAAGGACTGGGATATTACGCCTTATGTCAATATTTATAACCGTCCTCCAGACCAAGGGTTTACCCAATTCTTGGACAACCCCAGATATTCCACAGGGTATACGACGCTGTGGAACACCTTAGGATTCATGGTGGAAACCCACATGCAAAAACCGTATGACCAAAGGGTGGAAGGCACCTATGAAATCATGCTAAGTGTATTGGACGTAGTGGAAAAGGATTTTGAAAATATCAAAAAACTGCGTGCCGAGGCTTTGGCCAAGGCTATGGAGCAACAACGCTACTTCTTGAATTGGGCGGTAGATACTACCCAAAGTAAAACCCTGAACTTTAAAGGATACGAAGCACTTTTACCATTAAGCCAAATCACCGGACTCCCTCAACTGAAGTACGATAGGAACCAGCCGTTTGAAAAAGAGGTGCGTTTTCAACATCAATATTATCCTTTGGATACCATCGCTGTGCCTGAAGCCTATATTTTTTCAAAAAGTTGGAAGGACATCACCGCTCGCTTGGACGCCAACAACATTGCATACCAAACCCTTGAACAGGACACCACTTTGTTCTTGGAAAGCTACCAGATTGACTCGTACGAAACTTATACCCGACCCTATGAAGGGCACTACCCCCACTATAATACCCAAGTCACTTCGCGTAAGGATTCGGTGCAATTTATGGCCGGAGATATTTTGGTCCCCACGCAACAGGAAGGGATACGCTATTTGTTGGAAACTTTGGAACCTGAAAGTGTAGATTCCTTTTTCAACTGGAATTTCTTCGATACCATTCTACAGCGCAAAGAAGGGTTCTCCCCTTATGTTTTTGAGGAGTTGGCCTTAAGAATCCTACAAAAAGACACTATTTTACGTAACCAGTTTCTTGATAAAAAAGCTTTGGACGAGGATTTTTCCCAAAATGCGTATGCGCAACTCAATTGGATATTTAAACACTCCAAATATCAGGAAAAGGCCTATTTGCAATACCCCGTGTATCGCCTGAACAACGAAGAAGTACTTTCAGGGCTTATTGCTGAGGAATAGAAGGGTTATCAAATAATAATTTAATGTTGAAATAGGAATTTTCCAGGGCTTCTTTGGTTTTTTTGGAACCTTTCCATTTGACTTTCATGATGCCTTCTTCGGCTTGCCCCTGCAGCTTTCCCTCAAAATCCGTAGTCATAGCGAACCAATGTACTTGCTTCAATACATATTCCCCGTTCCGTTTGAAAATATGATAGGTCGTCCGCATAAAACCGGTAATCTTTAAGCCGGTCACACCCGTTTCCTCTTCAACCTCACGTATGGCAGCTTGTTCAATGGATTCCCCTTTGTCCAATTTGCCTTTCGGCAAATCCCATTTACCATTTCGAAAAATGAACAACACCTTGTTCTTTTTATTCGTTACAAACCCGCCCGCAGCTACGACAACGGGTATTTTGTGTTTGAAAATTTCCATGATATGTTGCCCATCCGAGTGATATAAGTAAGCTTCACTCAATTCACCGGCATATAAGAGGCGAATGGCTTTCTGGAGAGACTCCTGATCTAAGTCAAATACATTTCCCTGAGTATTTTTGGGCCTTTGGTCGGTCAAAATCAAAGGGAGCTCATTCACAAAAACTTTATACATTTGCGCAATGGTTTTAAACGAGGAAATTGCAAAAAAGACTGCAGGTCACCTATTACAAATTAATGCAATTAAACTTAATCCCGAAAATCCTTTTACTTGGGCATCAGGCTGGAAATCCCCAATTTATTGCGACAACCGCGTAATGCTTTCCTATCCCGAAATCAGAAGGTTTGTAGCTGGGGCAATGGCAGCTCAAATAAAAGAACTCTATCCAACGGCACAAACCATCGCAGGGGTAGCTACTGGCGCTATTGGAGTGGGTCTTTTGGTTGCTGAAATGTTGGATTTGCCATTTGTGTATGTCCGTCCAGAACCGAAATCCCACGGGCGTAAAAACCAAATAGAGGGCTATTTGCAAGAAGACCATTCCGTGGTGGTGGTAGAAGACCTAATCAGTACTGGAAAAAGTAGTTTGAATGCCGTAAAAGCACTTACCGACCAAAATGTATCAGTTTTGGGCATGTTGGCTATTTTTACATATGGTTTTGCGCTCGCTGACAACAACTTCGAAGAAGCCTCTGTAACTTTGCATACCTTGTCTGATTATGACCATTTGATTCAGCGCGCCTCAGAAACCGAGTACATAAAAGAAAACCAATTCCAAACGCTCTTCCAGTGGAAAAAAAATCCGGAAGAATGGAAACAATAACACTAGTATGCATATTGAAATAGCCAAAAAAACGGTTGCCAAATCAGACAAAGAACTTTTTGAATTCTTGAGTGACGTCAAGAACTATGAGCAGTTGATGCCAGATACTATTGATACTTTCGCTGTCATAGATGAAAACACTTTTAGGTTCATCCTAAAAGGAATGCCCGAGATTTATCTGCGTATCGTGGAACAGGTACCTCATGAAAAAATAGTGCTCGCCGCTCCAAGCAAAAAACTATCGTTCGACCTTACCATAAGTATCGAAGCATTGAATGAGAGTTCCTCAGAATTTGAAATGGATTTTCAGGGTAAATTCAATACCATGATGGCAATGATGATTAAACGGCCTATCACCAATTTCATGGAGACGCTTTCGACCAATCTCTCCAGTTTGAGCTAGAATACGAAACGTAACATCTTAAAATCATACTGATTTTGTTGCCCATCTTCCAATTGTAACATCAATTGACCCGTTGGGGCAACACCCATAATTACACCTGGGAACTTTTGACCCTCAGGGTCTTCAAAGCTAAAGATCTGCCCTTTTCGAAATAAACGACTTTCGTATTCCGTTTTATCGGTCAAAAAAGAATTGTTGGAAAGCGTTGCCAATCGATTTTGGAGATGCTTCATAAGCACTCCTAGCAGATAAAATAGGTCAAATTCCTTTTTTGTGCTGTTCCGAAGAGAAGAAACATGCTTCAAATTTCCAAAATTGGTTTGGTTCACATTCAGGCCGATGCCGATTATGGAATGTCGTATTTGGTCACCACTGATAAGGTTTTCGATAAGAATTCCACAAATCTTGGAATTACCTGACATAATGTCGTTAGGCCATTTTATGGCTAGACCCGGAATCCCAATAGCGGTAAGCGCATCGTGTAGCGCCAAAGAAACCCTCATATTGAGGATAAAATGATTTTGCGGATTGAGGGTCAAGTCTCTTTTTAAAAAGCTAAAGGTCAAGTTTTTACCTGGCTCTGAAACCCAAGAATTGCCGCGCTGCCCCCTACCTGCAAATTGATTTTCGGTAATGACAACGGTGTAATCTTCCAGAGTTTTGGCCGACAGAATACTACGGAGATAATCATTGGTAGAACCCGTGGCATCAAGTTTGATTATTGGGTAAGGGTTTCCCATAAAAAGTTGTCTCAGGATGTCACATTTTAATGGGACTAAGAAAACAAAAAAAACATAACTTTGTAGAAACTAAAATTTTTGAATGCAGAAACCAAAAGCTAGCGCAGACGAACTTATTGCATTAATTTTAAGTGGGATAGAAGAAGTAAAGGGAGTTGATATAAATCTTTTGGATTTACGGGAAATTGAGAATACGGTTTGCGACTATTTTGTCATCTGTAACGGTACCTCCAACACGCATGTCAATGCGATTGTTTCTTCCATCCAAAAAACTGTAAGTAAAGCTATCCATGATAAACCATGGCATGTTGAAGGTTCAGACAACGCTGAATGGGTACTGATGGACTACGTTAATGTGGTGGTTCATGTATTTCAAAAACATATTAGGGAATTCTACGATATTGAAGGGCTGTGGGGTGATGCCAAAGTCACACTAGTGGAGAGCAGCTATAATTCTTAAAAAAAATGGCAAAAGAAAATAATTCGAATACACCGAAGAAACCTCGCTTTAGCTCTTGGTGGATATATGGCGTCGTAATCGCTCTAATTATCGGGTTCCAAATTTTTGGGGGAAGTACCTTTTCAAGCACTGAAAAAACTACAACTTCCGAATTACAGGAGTACTTGCGCAACGGCGACATTTCTGAAATTTTGATTATTACCAACACGCGTCAAGCCAAAGTTTTCTTGACCGAAGAGGCGTTGCAAAAGGACGTACACCGCAATGTTGCAGACCGCCCATTCAACTTTTCTGCAGGTAAATTACCGCAGTACGTATTGGATTACGGGGATTTGCAAAATTTTGAAGACGAAATAAAAAGCATCAAAAAGGAAAACAATCTCGATACTATCGTTGATTTCGATACTGAGTCCAATGTCTTGGGAGAGTTGTTGCTTTCTTTGCTACCCTTCGCTTTAATTATCGGTATTTGGATATACTTGATGCGAAGAATGTCGGGTGGTGCTGGCGGTGGCGCTGGTGGCCAGATTTTCAATATTGGAAAATCCAAAGCCAAACTTTTTGATGAGAAGACAGATACAAGAACTTCCTTTAAAGACGTTGCTGGATTAGAAGGCGCAAAGGAAGAAGTCCATGAAATTGTTGAGTTTTTAAAGAACACAGACAAGTATACTTCGTTGGGTGGTAAGATTCCAAAAGGGGCACTATTGGTAGGCCCTCCTGGAACGGGTAAAACCTTATTGGCCAAGGCTGTCGCTGGAGAAGCCAAAGTACCTTTCTTCTCCTTGTCCGGTTCTGATTTTGTAGAGATGTTTGTGGGAGTTGGTGCGTCACGAGTCCGTGATTTGTTCAAGCAAGCCAAGGATAAATCTCCTGCCATCATATTCATCGATGAAATTGACGCCATCGGTCGTGCTAGAGGAAAAAATAATTTCACAGGTTCCAACGACGAACGTGAAAACACTTTGAACCAATTGTTGACCGAAATGGACGGTTTTGGCACTAATACCAACGTTATCGTAGTGGCCGCTACCAACCGCGCTGACGTGTTGGACAAAGCCTTAATGCGTGCTGGACGTTTTGACCGCCAGATTTATGTAGACCTACCAGACCTGCGGGAACGTAAAGAGATTTTTGAAGTACACCTAAGACCTATCAAAACCGCTGAAACCCTTGATTTGGATTTCTTGGCAAAGCAAACTCCAGGTTTTTCAGGTGCGGATATCGCCAACGTGTGTAACGAAGCTGCCCTAATTGCTGCTCGTAAGGAAAAGAAAGCAGTAACCAAGCAAGATTTCTTGGATGCTGTGGATAGAATTATTGGTGGTCTCGAGAAAAAGAATAAGATTATCACTCCAGAAGAGAAAAAAACCATCGCATTCCACGAGGCAGGTCATGCCACAGTGAGTTGGATGTTGGAGCATGCAGCACCATTGGTTAAAGTCACCATAGTTCCTAGGGGACAATCCTTAGGTGCCGCTTGGTACTTGCCAGAAGAACGTTTGATTGTGAGGTCAGAGCAAATGTTGGACGAAATGTGCGCTACCATGGGCGGTAGAGCTGCGGAAAAAGTAATCTTCAATAAGATTTCCACCGGAGCGTTGAGCGACTTGGAGAAAGTCACCAAACAAGCACGTGCCATGGTCACTATTTACGGACTGAATGATGAACTAGGGAATATCACGTATTATGATTCCTCTGGTCAGAACGAGTATGGCTTTACCAAACCTTACAGTGAAGAAACCGCGCAACGCATCGATGAGGAGATTTCAAAAATCATCGAAGAACAATACAAAAGAGCGATTGACTTGTTGAAAAACAACAAAGACAAGTTGACCGAACTTGCAGAACGTCTTCTTGAAAAAGAGGTCATTTTTAAAGATGATTTAGAGAAGATTTTCGGTAAGCGACCTTTTGAAAAGGAAGAACTCGAAACTGCGGAGTAAGCTATCGTTAGGTGGTGAACTATCGCACTTGTATCACTGAGCATCACTATGGGTATATTCGGCAAACTATTTGGCGGAGGGAAAAAGGTTTCCAAAGAGACTATAGAAACCCGTGGATTCCATATGCCGGATTTAAAGATTCCGGTAGACGAAAAGTTTACCATTTATTTTAAGAAGAACGGAGGCAAGTTTTTGTATTGCGAAGACGACCATGAAGTTACCCAAGCCCTAACCAACATTATTTCGGAGAATAATTGGCAGAACTTTCTGTTTTTCACGATGGATGAACGTTTGCCCGGTAAGTTTCGGTCCAACAATATTACTTTCACAGACAAAAGGGCAGATAGTGATATCTTTTTTACCACCTGTGAGCATCTTGTGGCGCAAGACGGCTCGATTTTGGTCTGTTCCAATCAGATTCGTGAAAAAAAACTATCCGAATTACCTTCCAACTTGATTGTATTGGCAACTACTAGTCAATTGGTTGATTCCATCAGCGAGGCCTTGAAAACCATCAAGGACAGATACAAAGGAAATATCCCCAATAATATTACCACCCTTAAGCATTTTGAATCCACCCCAGAAAACAAAAATGACTTTCTTTCTTACGGCAGTGCATCCAAAAATGTATATCTTTTGCTGCTAGAAGACTACTAAACTGCATGAAAGAAATCATTCGCCGTGCGCTAACGGGTTTTATCTACGTTGTCCTGTTGCTAGGCACTACTTATCTCAATTCCGATGCCTTTGATTTTTTGTTCATGATTTTTGGATTGGGATGTCTCTATGAATTCAAAAGAATTGCCCGTATCAAAGGCTACTATATTTTTTTGGCCTATCTCGGCATTTGGTGGATTTATATCTACTTCGTAAAGAGTCAAATAGCCATTTCAGCACTCCTGGTCGCCACTTTAGTCGTTAATCTGGCTTTACTACGTTTTTTGTTCACCAAAAGAAAAATTGTTTTTTCTGAAATCCAGCTGTTCATTATTGCCGTATTTTATCTTGGTGGAGGATGTATTTTTCTAACGATGATTCCATACAGCGATAATGCTTTTGCTAAGTTTTTGGTCATGGGCATTTTTGTACTGATATGGGTTAATGACACTTTTGCTTACTTGGTGGGCAGAAGTTTGGGAAAAACAAAACTATTTCCTTCGGTTTCACCCAAAAAAACTGTTGAAGGTTCTGTGGGAGGACTTATTTTTGCACTGGTTGCAGGATACGTTTTATCAAAGTATGTTCCCAACTTATCCCTTTGGCAATGGCTGGTTTTGACATTGGTCATCGTGGTTACGGGGAGTTTGGGGGATTTGCTCGAATCCAAGTTCAAAAGATTGGCCAAAGTGAAAGACAGTGGGGCCATTCTTCCAGGGCATGGAGGCATTTGGGACCGATTGGATAGTCTGATTTTTTCTGCACCGTTTGCGTATTTGACACTTAACTTGTTTTCCTATGTTTCATAAAGAGGGACAAAAAATTATTCTGTTCACCTTTTTTTTAGTTGCCCTTTCCGTTGTATTGGCGCAGTACTATATCCCCACAGAATGGATTAGATTAACCGTTCAAATTGGACTTTTGGTCGTTTTGGTTTTAATTCTCCAATTTTTCAGGAATCCCAAACGGCCCGTAACTCCTGATTTTGATGAAATTTTAGCTCCGGTTGACGGTAAGGTGGTGGTTATCGAAGAAGTTTTTGAACCAGAATATTTCAAAGACAATCGCAAACAAGTCTCTATTTTTATGTCACCCATTAACGTGCATGTGACACGTTATGCAGCTAGTGGTACGGTAACGTATTCCAAATACCATCCCGGAAAATATTTAGTGGCATGGCATCCTAAGTCCAGCACTGAAAACGAGCGTACTACAGTAATTTTACATACCCCTAAGTTCGGGGAAATCGGGTATCGACAAATTGCTGGGGCTATGGCGCGACGCATTGTGAATTATGCTGAGGAAGGAGAACAAGTAACCCAAGGGCAAGATGCCGGATTTATCAAGTTTGGCTCTCGAGTAGATTTGTTTTTGCCTCTTGACTGCGATATTGCCGTTCAGCTTAATCAAAAAGTAGTGGGTGCCAAAACCTGTATCGCGGCGGTAAGAGAAACCAATGAATGAAACAGAGTTACATACCAAGTTTAATGCAGCTGTAGATTACGTGAATGAATATACCCATCCCCTGCCTGCAGATTTACTTTTGAAATTGTACGCTTACTATAAAATTGCCAATAAAAACTTCAACAATCCTGGGAGCAAAACCCCACTAATCAATGCTTTTAAGGCAAACGCCTTGATTCAGGCGCAAAACATATCTATAGAGGAAGCTATGCGGCAATACATTGCCCTAGTTGAGAAAGAAGTAAAAGGTCAGGAATAAACCTGTGCTTCAGGTTTTTCCAGTTTTGTAAAATAAAGTGTCGCCACCAAAGTCATCGCAAAGTATAATCCAACCAGCCACGTTCCTAAAGGGAAATAGGCGTTCATTCCGAACCAATCTTTAAAATATACCAGCCAAGTAATACCTGCCAGACTTCGCAACACCTCAATGGGCAAGGCTGCGGCGTCTTGGTCCATAAGTGTGGTGTAGCCATAGATGCCCCAAAATATGAAACCGCCATACGTCAACAGTCCACTAAAACCGATTTCTGAATAGTTGAAGAACATAAACAGCATTAAGGCCAACGAACAGCTTACTTGTATGATGGCATAAATCCTCATATGGAGCGAACTGGGTTTGCCATACTTTTTAAACCCATAAACATCAGTGATTACGGAAACCGGAAACTTTGTTTTCACATCTTCAGGCCTCCAACCCGTGGGCATAAACCAGATTCGAAGTTTATCCCAAACCTTTTTGGTATGCCAGGCATCCCTACCCAAGCGCCAAAGGTGTTGAAAATTGATGCGTACCGGATTCCAGGTTTGTGCTGGTTTCAAAACCCCATATTGTGGCGGAACCGTTTTCAACTCCTCTTGAAAAGTGCCAAACATCCTATCCCAAATGCACAAAACTTGTCCAAGGTATTTATCAATGTATTGTTGATTGATGGCATT
>ERZ1740062.818-NODE-818-length-14286-cov-19.472982_pt1 | contig 14286 bp, 5 predicted proteins | sample MGYA00581741_ERZ1740062 | MGnify/ENA primary metagenome ERZ1740062 (study PRJEB43018, sample SAMN04849747) | marine metagenome | isolation source: floating plastic debris | place: Pacific Ocean | collected 2008-09-01 | study: EMG produced TPA metagenomics assembly...
CTCTGAGGAAGAATAGTCTGGTTACACCTTAGATGCCGTAAGGCGTTGAGCACAGCTTTCTCAGAAAGCCCCGTATTTGATGTAGTTACTCTGGTTACACCTTAGATGCCGTAAGGCGTTGAGCACTATATATAAAGATTTACCCAGGCTATACCCAAGAGAACTGGTTACACCTTAGATGCCGTAAGGCGTTGAGCACGTGACTTAGCTTTAATGCTTGTGTACCCTCAATTCTGGTTACACCTTAGATGCCGTAAGGCGTTGAGCACAATTACTTGAGTGGATTCCCTCTGAGGAAGAATAGTCTGGTTACACCTTAGATGCCGTAAGGCGTTGAGCACAGAAACAGACAAACAATTATAAAATAGGTAAGACACTGGTTACACCTTAGATGCCGTAAGGCGTTGAGCACGAAGGGGTAAAAGGTTGTTTGGAGCACCTTTCCTTGACTGGTTACACCTTAGATGCCGTAAGGCGTTGAGCACTTTTTACTTGTGATATAGTAAGTCGCTGTTTATTTACTGGTTACACCTTAGATGCCGTAAGGCGTTGAGCACGGTATCCCTGCATCTCTACAATCTTCTAATTTAAGCCTGGTTACACCTTAGATGCCGTAAGGCGTTGAGCACTAATTAGTCCATTCGCCATAATCAGTTCTTGTTTGGCTGGTTACACCTTAGATGCCGTAAGGCGTTGAGCACAGGAAACTGTAGAGGCTTGCGCACTGCGATATTGCCTGGTTACACCTTAGATGCCGTAAGGCGTTGAGCACGGGATACTTGAGGAGAAAAAGGAAGGATTACCCTGTCTGGTTACACCTTAGATGCCGTAAGGCGTTGAGCACTATCACTGCCGGAAGCTAGATTGTACGTCCCTTGTCCTCTGGTTACACCTTAGATGCCGTAAGGCGTTGAGCACCAACAAAACCGATAAAAAGGCACAAGATTTTTTACTGGTTACACCTTAGATGCCGTAAGGCGTTGAGCACGAGAGGAAGTGTGTTGTACACAGCAAGTACTCACGCAACTGGTTACACCTTAGATGCCGTAAGGCGTTGAGCACTACCTTTACCCACTGGTAGCGGAGGAGCAATATTCTGGTTACACCTTAGATGCCGTAAGGCGTTGAGCACTTCAATTAGTAGAAACATCTACCAGATTTGCTTTAAGCTGGTTACACCTTAGATGCCGTAAGGCGTTGAGCACTGATGGTTATGTGACTAAGATTAATATCAGTCTCCACTGGTTACACCTTAGATGCCGTAAGGCGTTGAGCACACTCCGTTAACATCGCCCAAGAGGTCTACTGCTTCCTGGTTACACCTTAGATGCCGTAAGGCGTTGAGCACTATTTGTTTTTTTATTTCCTTTTTTTCTCTCTTTTCTGGTTACACCTTTTTTGCCGTTTGGGGTTGAGCACATTTGCTTTTTACATCAATGTTTTTGTTTTTTTTTCTGGTTACACCTTAGATGCCGTAAGGCGTTGAGCACCCAGTTAGGGCTATGCTCTACCCTTTCCCGTGGATCTCTGGTTACACCTTAGATGCCGTAAGGCGTTGAGCACAAGCCGTGCGATCGCCTTATCCTCTAGCGATCGCACTGGTTACACCTTAGATGCCGTAAGGCGTTGAGCACTAGAGGGTGTTTATCATGTTGTTGGTAACTACGATCACTGGTTACACCTTAGATGCCGTAAGGCGTTGAGCACATATCCCCGCGATCGCGCGATACTTTCGGCTCATGCCTGGTTACACCTTAGATGCCGTAAGGCGTTGAGCACGCACATCCGGTGATTCTGATTGGAACAACCCGATGTCTGGTTACACCTTAGATGCCGTAAGGCGTTGAGCACGATGGAGTCACACGCCGCGCTGGCAGCAGCAACAAGACTGGTTACACCTTAGATGCCGTAAGGCGTTGAGCACTATAACCTACTTCACTAAATGCACCGCCATTAAAATCTGGTTACACCTTAGATGCCGTAAGGCGTTGAGCACAAACCTGGGAATTAACTTTAGTTGCTGCTTTACCTCACTGGTTACACCTTAGATGCCGTAAGGCGTTGAGCACATATTGCGTTCTCGGATGGCTCATGGAAAACTTTACTGGTTACACCTTAGATGCCGTAAGGCGTTGAGCACTAGACAATATTATTTTTCACCCCGGAATCAATGAAACTGGTTACACCTTAGATGCCGTAAGGCGTTGAGCACAAGAAGGCGTGAGTATTAATTATAATGCTGATTCTACTGGTTACACCTTAGATGCCGTAAGGCGTTGAGCACTTATTTATTTTCTAAAGCTTCGATTCTTTTTAATAAAGACTGGTTACACCTTAGATGCCGTAAGGCGTTGAGCACATAGATCCGCTTTTATGCTCATTTGTTCTCTTCCTCTGGTTACACCTTAGATGCCGTAAGGCGTTGAGCACTTTATCAGACTTGGGATACTGAACGCGATCGCACCAACTGGTTACACCTTAGATGCCGTAAGGCGTTGAGCACGTGAATCACCACTTGATTTTATTCATGATTTTTATCTCTGGTTACACCTTAGATGCCGTAAGGCGTTGAGCACTGGCATGAATGTTTCACCGTGTGTCAATTCAATATCTGGTTACACCTTAGATGCCGTAAGGCGTTGAGCACACAATCAAAGAGGAGAAGATTGCACAAACAGATACACTGGTTACACCTTAGATGCCGTAAGGCGTTGAGCACAACCGCTAGCAGTATGCCGATAATAAACTTGCCCATACACTGGTTACACCTTAGATGCCGTAAGGCGTTGAGCACATGATTCTGATTTAAGGCAGTTAATTTCCACCCTGGCTGGTTACACCTTAGATGCCGTAAGGCGTTGAGCACGTAGCCATGCTTGCTTGTGTGGATTTTGTTCTGCTCTGGTTACACCTTAGATGCCGTAAGGCGTTGAGCACTTTTTGAACCCGTTACCAGAGAAAACATGATTCCACCTGGTTACACCTTAGATGCCGTAAGGCGTTGAGCACCACCTCATCCAGCAGAAGCAGCCATTTTTTTAAACTGGTTACACCTTAGATGCCGTAAGGCGTTGAGCACAATTAATGCAGTTTCTATCAGTTTAGGAATTGATACTGGTTACACCTTAGATGCCGTAAGGCGTTGAGCACTAATGGAATCACCTTTACTCACAATAAATGAATATTCTGGTTACACCTTAGATGCCGTAAGGCGTTGAGCACATCTCTTCCCGAATACGAGTGTTAAGCCCGCGCTTATCTGGTTACACCTTAGATGCCGTAAGGCGTTGAGCACGAATATCTACACTCGGATACTTCAATAGAGGCGTTCTGGTTACACCTTAGATGCCGTAAGGCGTTGAGCACGTTGCAAGCCGGACACTGGGGCTGTGGGTTTAAAAAACTGGTTACACCTTAGATGCCGTAAGGCGTTGAGCACAATGGGATATATTTAATACATCATAATGCTCTATCTGGTTACACCTTAGATGCCGTAAGGCGTTGAGCACTTGAGTCTTCTGCAAACGTAGTGCATTTCGTTATAGCCTGGTTACACCTTAGATGCCGTAAGGCGTTGAGCACCAAAACCACAAAACTTTAAATAAAGATAAAACCCTGGCTGGTTACACCTTAGATGCCGTAAGGCGTTGAGCACGGACTGATTATTATTTCGATTTAGACAGCGACGAAACTGGTTACACCTTAGATGCCGTAAGGCGTTGAGCACCATCTGGTGATAACCGTGAGCTATTTGCTCTTTCTGCTGGTTACACCTTAGATGCCGTAAGGCGTTGAGCACGGTAATCCGTCAAGCTCACAATTCCACCCCCTGGAATCTGGTTACACCTTAGATGCCGTAAGGCGTTGAGCACTTGGTATGTTTGCAACTCAAGGAATTAATTTTAATTCTGGTTACACCTTAGATGCCGTAAGGCGTTGAGCACTGCGCAAAATAAGCTATGTTTTCTTTTGCCTCTTTTCTGGTTACACCTTAGATGCCGTAAGGCGTTGAGCACAGAGTACCAAATCATAGCTTCTGTTCTGCCATAGCTGGTTACACCTTAGATGCCGTAAGGCGTTGAGCACTTTTAGCTTTCAGGGTATCGCGATAAGCTAAAGCTTGCTGGTTACACCTTAGATGCCGTAAGGCGTTGAGCACTTTGTAATGATTTTTCTAATCTTTGCAAATCAGAACTGGTTACACCTTAGATGCCGTAAGGCGTTGAGCACCCTCCCTAGAATTTTTTAACGAGATAATCAGGGTTCTGGTTACACCTTAGATGCCGTAAGGCGTTGAGCACAGGTACGGATATGCTCTGATGTGGGTCAGGTACTAGTCTGGTTACACCTTAGATGCCGTAAGGCGTTGAGCACCATTTTCTCCCGTCAGATCGCGATCCAAGAACGGTTTAATTTTGCTTGACCTCGCTTCCTGAAAGCAACTTTTCCAAATCACCCAACAATCTCTCCAACTTCTTACGCTTTCTGGTGTCGTCCCATATTTTGGTACTCTTCAACCGCTTACCAACATCCGAGTATCGTCTAGTCAGTTGTTGCTGGGGTGTTTCTTCAATATCGGTTTGGTTAAGTTCATGTTTTTGTATCAGTTCTTTGATTTTTGTTAGTGATAAATTTTGAGAAATGGCTTCATCTAAAAAATCGGAACGTTGTTGCTCGTCTTTAACTCTTGCGATCGCTCTAGCTTTAGTATATTCCAACTTGCCTTGACGCAGTACTTCAAGTACGTCTGGGGGCAGGTTTAGCAGTGGTAAGCGGCTAGTGCGAAAACTTTCGGCGTTAAATCTACCTATACCACTTAAGATTGATTCAATTGTTTCTAGCTGACGGGAAACGTTTCTCCTGAGTTTTAATTTGCGTTTTTTGGCGTTAGCAGCTTCATTAAGAATTGATTTTATTTCTTCTGGAGTTACATCCATTTCTAGTGTTAATAGTTCCAGTATTGCTTCCACTTCTTCTACTGGATTGAGGTCTTCTCGCTGCAAGTTTTCGAGGAGTGCTACTTGCAGGGCTTGTTTATCATCAAGTTCTTTACTGACGATTGGAACTTCTGTCAATCCTGCTTCTTGGGCTGCTTTGAGTCTTCTTTCCCCAGCAATGAGTTTGTATTTACCTTGTTTTAGGGGACGTACTAATAATGGTTCTAGGATGCCGTATTCTTTGACGGAATGCACTAGCTGTGACATTTTATCTGGGTCGAAGTAGCGGCGGGGTTGCTTATCATTTGTTTGGATTTTGTTGATGGCTACTGTGGTGGAAGTTGTTTCCACATTCATGCTGATTAAATCTTGTACGCCGCGCATTTGGGGGACTTGTCTTGTTTTTCTGGCTGGCATTAAAGTTTCTCCATTCCTTTTTGGATTTTATTTAAAATTTTTACTGCTGGGTGTTTGGGTGCATATGCGGCTAATGATTGGCGATTCATTGCGGCATCGGCAAAGGCGGTAGCTCGTGGAATTGGGGGGTATACAGTAGCCAGTGGTTCTAGTTGGTCTTTGAGCGCTTCTAGGATAACTTTATCTTGGTTAGCATTGCTGTAAAGTGTGGGAACAAATCCAGCAATAGCCAGTTGGGGGTTAACGTGTTTTTTTACTTGCTTGATGGTATCTAGGAGCAGTTCAGTGCCTTTGAATGCTTTGAAGTGAGTTTGAATGGGGATTAGTACGTGAGTAGCAGCAGCAAGGCTGAGAATACTGAGTATTCCCAATGATGGGGGACAGTCAATCAGGATGAAGCGATATTGTTTTTTTATTGATTCCAAAGCTATTTTAAGTCGGGCTTCTCGCGCCATAACAGTAGCTAGCTGTAGTTCTACGGCACTTAATGTAATGTTAGCGGGCAGTAAGTCCATGCCATTTAGATTATTGTGAATTGCAGGTGGTGTTTCTTCATTGAGGATGGAATCACCAACAGTTTGTTCTAATTCGTGGGGTTCTAAACCCATAAAAGTTGTTAAGCTTCCTTGTGGGTCCATATCAACAAGGAGTGTTTTGTGTTTTTTGAGATGCAGTTGATAGCCGAGATTCATGGCGAGAGAGGTTTTCATTACCCCGCCAGCTTGGTTGAAGATGGCAATTATTATGGTCACATCTGGTAGTTTGGATTTTATATATTGTGATACATAACATAACAGGTGTTTAAGGTTAAAGTATCACAATAATTTATGTGTTTTCGTCACATTTTTCTTAAGCATTTGCATGAAGAGGATGAATGCTTTTTTTGAAAAATATTTTGCAGCATTTTTGGAGTGCATACGATACAGTATTAATATTATCTGCGTTAATTGTAGAGTAGGTGACAAAGTTTGTACCTCACCGGCATTGAGAACCGCTATAATCAGTTTTAATCAAAGCATTTAAAATAATATGATTGTGATGTAAATTGGGTTAATTGAAGTGAGCTTTGATAATGTCTGCAAGGTTCTGGCGGAAAAGTATCCAGCAGATTTTGTGGAGTGGTTAATTGCGGAAGAATCTACCAATATTAAGGTGTTAAAAACAGAATTAAGTTTAGAGCCAATTCGTGCAGATTCGGTTATTTTTATACAAGCTGACAACAGAATTTTACATATTGAATTTCAAACTTTAACACAGTCTAATCCTGGGATTCTTTTCCGAATGTTGGACTATTCGGTGAGGTTAAAGCGTCAATATAAGTGTCCAGTTGTGCAGGTAGTTATATTTTTGCAGGAAACAGATAATGAAATCGCTTTTACTGAAGAATATGTGGATGATACAACCGTACACCGCTATCGTGCAGTCAGAATGTGGGAGCAAGATTCAAGCCTATTTTTGGGTAATTCGGCATTATTGCCGTTAGCACCTTTGTGCCGAACTGATTCCCCACGAAATTTATTATCGCAGGTTGCTGCTGTAGTTGCTAGAATTGCAGATAGGGAGATAAGGCAGAATACGGCAGCTTATACTGAGATTTTAGCTGGTTTGCGGTTTGATAAGGGTTTAATTCGTCAGTTATTGAGTGAGGATATTATGCAAGAATCAGTTATTTATCAAGATATTTTACAGAAGGGAAATAAACAAGGCTCCGAACGTGCAATCATACGTCAGCTTAATCGACGTTTTGGTGAAATAGATTCATCATTGATTGATAAGATTAAATTGTTACCTATTGAAAAGCTAGACACTTTAGCAGAAGCATTATTGGATTTCTCAGCTTTATCTGATTTAGTTGCTTGGCTTGAGCAAAATACAAGTAGTTGAATAATAAGGACGTTGACACTCTCCGCCCTAAAAGTGCGGAGATTCTTAGTTCATAGGGATTCTAATGAATTTACCCTCATTAAGCATCTTGACCGTATGCCCTACGGCTGCAAGTCCTCTAATTAGAACTACTTGCGCGGCTGCGGTATCCCTATCAGTTTTGTAGCCACAGTTGTCGCATTTATGGACACGCTCAGAAAGAATCTTCTTACCTGTTTCATGCTGGCAATTAGGACATATTTGAGAAGTCTTCCGTGGGTCTACTTTCTGGAAATAGACACCGCGCTTAAAACATGTCTGCTCAAGGATATTGAAGAATTGACCGAATCCTGCGTCTAAGCAATGTTTTCCTAGCATCCCACGGGATAGACCAATTAAGTTTAAATCCTCTACAAATATCATCCCTACACCTTCACACAATTGGAGTGAAAGTTTTCTGTGCCAATCCTTACGACAATTAGCAACGTATTCATGAAGCTTACCAACCTTCCTTTGTGCCTTATGCCAATTACTTGAGCCTTTGATTTTTCTACTAACGCGCTTTTGCAGCAATTTCAGCTTGCGTTCGGCATTAACAAAAAACCTTGGACGCTTGACTAGAAGACCACTAGAAGTTGCAACCATTGATGTCAAACCAACATCAACCCCTATTCCTTCCCCGTGTGGCAGTGGTTGTGGTGGATTTACATCCCACCCCAACGTTAACATCACGTACCATCCACTAACACGTTTAACGATACGTACTTGTTTGATTGCTCCACCGTCTGGGATATCCCGACTTTGGCGAAATTTCACCCAACCAATTTTAGGAAGATTTACCTGACCAGGTTTCAATCTATCCCCGTTCATTTGAGGGAATACAAAGGAACGCATTCGCCCAGGTTTCTTAAACCTAGGGAATCCAAAATTACGTTCCCACATATTGGTGAATGCTGTCTCAACTCTCTTCAGAGTCTGCTGCAAGACCTGGGATTGAACTACTTTTAATTGAGGATATTCTTTCTTTGCAGCAGTCAAAGACTTGCATTGGGAAGCATATGTTGGTCGTGGCGCATCGTGGGAAATTATATAACACTTGTGGAGGCTACAAGAGTTTACCTGACATGAACGGGATCTATACCAGTCCTTACGTTCTGAAATAGCATAATTATAGACTCGGCGGTTAGTCTCAAGCCATTGCTCAAAAATATTTGATTGCTCCGAACGTGGCTTAAGTTTAAATTCATAGGTCAGGTTAAACATCTTGGATCACCTCCAAGAATTATGATACCAGAATTTATTAGCTATCATTCAAATGAAAGATAAAATAACGAGAAAAATAAAGAGTTGCCCTAGAAGGGCAAGGCTTTTAACCCAAATTTTTGGTAAAATGTTGGATTACCGAAAACGCGATGGTCGTTCGCTTCCGCGTCTCGGAGAGAAGACCCACCAGAAGAGCGATCAAGCTTATTCAGAAATACTTAAGTACCATCCCACGATTCTGTGCGATGTGAAGTGTCTAAACATACAAGGTTTTTAGTGTTTAGATTACTAAAAAAGCCATTGATTGATAAAGACATTCCATACATTGTGATTAAAAGCACCTGTGAAAAACGAGCGTTGTGATGCCCCGCATTCACAAAACTTGGTCTTTAAACGAACAATAAGAGGCATTGCGGGGCAGCACCGCCGTTTTAGCGGAGCGGTCACAGGTGCTGCTCACTCCCCCAGCGTATTACTCTAATTCAAGTTCAACTGATTTTTGTTTTTGTTGTAGTCGTCTTCTTTGTAAAATTTGTTGGCGAAAAAGTTGTAAATCATCATTCCAAGTTTCACCGGTTTGAGGCGTGACTCTGCGAGTTTCTTCTAGTTGTTCTGACATTTGTTTGGCTAGCTTATCCCCAGAAGATGTAGCGCTATAAGCTAAGATTATTTCACCACCACTTGAATGAATGCGTTGCAGTGAGTTTATTTTGCTTTCTGAGATAAAGTTATCTGTCGTTAAGAATATTGTTGGTTTTTTGGTGGTTTGATTGAGGGATGCAAGGGACAGCACTTCAATAGGCGAATCTACTAAAACCACTTGACTTAGTTTATTTTCGTTAAAACCTATACCAAACCAGCCTTCAGTACGACTAGAGCCTAATGCTACCCCGTTGAATTTCTCGCCTACAATACTGGCTCCCGTCACCACAGTTCCTCGCTTTAACTGTTCTCCATCGAGGTCAATTGAGTGGTGCGCGATGACAGCATTACCTTGATAATCGGCATAGATACGATTGTTTGAATGTTCTATATCTAATACTTGACTCCTAATTCCATAAGTGTTGCACAAATAGCGTTTTGCTTGCTGCCATTGCATTTCCGAAGCTGGGGGTGGTTGGAATTTAGCTACAGGGTATTGAAGAATGTTTTGCTTCATCTTCTTCATAAAACTAGCGATCGCTGCATCAGTTCCAAATTTCTCAGTCAACCAACCAATGCTTGCGGGTTCTTCTACATCCAAAACTGTTTGTACTAAATCGATGGGATTTTCTCCAATTTCTTGATAATCAGAATCAAAAGATTTAGTAATAAATGTGTCGTTCCTAATTACCATTAACCTATCTTGACCCAGCCAAAGCAAAGGTTTATTGTTATCGCGCTCAAATCCCAATTGGTAAGCTACATCTTCTAAAGAAACATCATAGGGTGATTGGGACAGTTCTTCTATTTTCTGTTGTTGAAGCTGGATTTGCTGCTGTAACTGTTGATTTTGTCTTCTTAATTCGTCAGCTTCTTTTTGTTTTACAAGGGCAGTTGCTTGCATCTCCTGACGTTGGTGTTCTGCTCTATCTCTGTCTCTGGCTTTATCGCGCAGTACCAGGATATTATCTGTTTCGGGGGAATTAATGTTGGTGTAATATCGTCTAATATCAATATGGGTTGCTTTACTTCCTTTTATTCCTCGTTCCAAACCAAGAGGTTTCATTGCCTGAGCATATTCATCTTGCCATTCCCGTAACAATTTAGGAGAGCCGAAGAAGGCACTGGCATTGAGTTTACCGCGTTTATCAATTGGCACCATATGTGCGTGGATGTGGGGTGTAACTTCATCCAAGTGAGCGGTAGCTGAAATTATACGATTTTTTCTTTGGGAGACTCTAAGGGAACGACGAATACCTTCAGGGTCATCGTCTCTTGAGGAGGCTAACACGCTATCATGTGGAACGGAAATTCCTTCGGGTGTAACGCTAAATCGTTCTTGCAACCATTTTTTGTTGAAGTTGAGCCAACGATTTAATTGTAACTGTTCGTATTCACCGGGTTCGTTTTGAAGATTGGGACGAAAAAACTCTGGGGATGCAGATAAAACTAATTCTACACACAGCACGGCATTCTTGCGAATAGTTTGATTGCCAATATGATTAAAGGTATCTTCGACTAAATCTTGTTCGGGATTGCCTATTAACCAAACATTCTCTTTATAAGGGTTAGCATTGGGCGTTTCTCTATCGCGTTGAACGTGACTTGCAGAACCCGCAATTTGTCCGCCGGTTTTTAGTTTTTTCATTAAAAAAATTGCTTTTGCCATATTATTAATTCTTAATTTTTATGGATGTTGTATCTGCGCTTCTATGTGGCGCTACGTAATTCGTAATATGCATAAAAGTCCAGTACAGAGCGAACCACCAGAGCGTATGTACAGCAATTAAATAATCCGCTCACAAAGACTTATTTAATTGTTGAAAGACTGACTATATTTATCCTCTTCAAATAAATTTGATTCTTCGGGTTGTTAAACCGCGAGTTATACCGAGTATCATTCAATATCTCTCAATCCTTCTATCAGTAATAAAACCAGGTAATTGACGATGAAAATTAAAAAAATTAAATAAATTCCGTAATAAGTACACTCATGGGGTTTAAGAAAGAGCTAGCACAGCGCTCATGTGCCGAAAAAATGGCAGATGCCGAGGGATGCTTACGACGCGCAAATTCACACATAAGTTGGAAGAAGGAATTAACCCTCTTCTGTCACTTTCCGGTTTCTCCTATTAATAAAAATTTTTCAAGAGATTTAATATCAATAGTTTGAGATGTTTTGAGTCAAAATTCTGTTAATTTTCCATTTTGCGTAAATCATATTAACAAATAATTGGGCAACCGCTTAACACGCAACAGTTACATAAATTAGAAATTACAAGACTTTTCGGAGTATGACAGAAGAGGGTTAATTCATCAAAGAGTTGAATAATTTAGGAAAGGTAATTATTAGTAATAGATGAACTGCATCTATACTGGCGAACAGAAAAAAAATTTCAATTTCTTATTGTGCCTGTTTAGATATTTTTTCGGTAAGGTGTTAAAATCAATGAGCTTGTCTCGTTCCTTCTTGTTCCTTTTGAATAATTCCGAAAAATTATTGAGCATCAAATTGAGATGAAATTAAGTTCCTGTATTTTTTAAAAAAGGTAGGGAACTGATAAATTAATTACGAATGACATTCGCGTAAGTCTTACGTGCAGCGTGACGCGGATGCACCATCTACCCGAACATCCCCACGCTGTTTAATATGCTCGACAAGCGTTTTAGAGTAGCCCCCTGCTTGTTCTAAATGCTCCAAATTACCAACTAAAATAAATAACTCCTTAGCGCGACTTACAGCCACATTCAGTAGATTTGGACGGCGGTTGATAAACCACAAACTATCTGACGGACGACACTGACGAGTTGATAGAATAATTGCTGATTTTTCGCCTCCTTGGAAGGTATGAACCGTACCAATACTGCCAGGAGAAAAATCTTGCCAAACTGATTGCAAATGCGATTTGAGCGCGTTTGCTTGACGGCGGTAGGGAGAAATGATTCCTATCGTTTTATCGTTGTCTGACGAATCAATGCAGTAGCCCGCTTCGAGTAATTGAGCAATAATTCTTTCCACCGCCAAGACTTCAGCCGGGTTGGTATGGGATTCGTATTCACCCAGAACGTGGTATGCAATTAAGTTGGAGCCAAGCAGCGATGGTTTATCTGGAGTTTTGACAACCATGCCGTAATTACAAATGCGATCGCACCAGGAGATAATTGGCTTTACGCAGCGATAATGTTCTTTGAGAATAATCCCTTGTCCCATGTCTCCGGGTTTTCCACTCGCACCAGCAGCCCGGTGGTAGGCGGTGGCGGTAGTGGTAGCTGTAGGGCTGTAGAGGTCGTAATATTCTGCTGTTAGTCCCCTTGCATTAAAAGCTTGGTTACAGTACTGTTCTAGGGTTTGTTGGGTTAGATTCATTACTGGTTCGAGTTGCATGGGGTCGCCCACAAATAATGCTTGTAGAGAGCGCACCAATACCGGAAATGCTTGGTGGAGTGGTATCATCCCGGCTTCGTCTACAATTACCCGGTTGATGCAACCGCTATCGGGGTAGGGAAAGAGATTGCGGACTGAATGCAGAGTTGATGTAAATACAGGAAATATAAGGCTGAGGTTGCGGTAGATATTGCGCCAATCCCTTGCTAAGGAACGGAATGCATCCCATTCGCCGTTGAGAAAGGCAATATATATTTTGATGGATTTGATTACTTCTGAATTGCGTTTGAGGGCGATTAGTTGCAAATACTGCCACGATAATTCAAACAACTGCACTTGTAGGTGATGGTGTTCGGTGTTGCTGGGGGTACAGTTCTCTTGGGTGGAAAGAACGGTAAGTTTCTCTTCAAGCTGTATTTTGCGAGTTTTCATCTCTTCAAGACGACGAAGGGCATTTGACATATTTTCTAAATGACCCCGCCATTGATTGGCAGCTTCTAATTGCGTCGTAAGAGTAGATTTAGCAGCAATTAGCGATTCTCGCGTCAACGGCATTTGAAATGGAAAAGGTGTCGCCAGCGTTGCAGATATGGGAATTTCAATTTGTTGGTACAAGCGTTTGAGAATATGTCGGTCAGTAGTTTTAGTCAATTTTCGCCAGAGTTTGACTAACCAGCATTGGAATCTTGTCCGCCAATTATTATTATTTGTGTTGTTATTTAATCGGTTTTTAGAATAATGCAGCGAACGAATTGCATTATTTAGATGCGGTTCTATCTCCAAGTAAGCATCAAATGGATATTGAGAGTAGTCAGTTAGATATTGGGAATAGTCAGTTTTAATAAATTGTGGATTAAGTTGATGGGAGTCACCACTACTCCGCCGTAACTGAGCGGAGTCTGGGCTGACGGGTATTCCCCGGTCAGTTTTAATAAGTTGTGGATTAGGCTGATGGGAGTCACCACTACCCCACCGTAACTGAGCAGAGCCTGTATTAACTGGTATTCCCTGGTCGGCTATTTCTTCTGCCAAAACTTGGATATCTAAATTCAACTGTTTCAATAATTCGCTATCAGCAGCTTGTTGTTTTACGTATAATTGGTCTTGGTTTTGTAGAGTATGAATTTGGTTTTCTACTGCTAACAATTGAGCAGATATTTCTTCTAATTTGGTTGCATCAAAACTTTGTTGTTGGAACCAATCAAGCGCAGCCTGTAGCTTTGGCAGTAATTTTTGATTAATTAACTCTTTGCTACCTCCTGATAAATAAAAACGTTCCGTTCCTGTTATGGGAGATAATCTTTCCTCAACATTAGTTACTGCCCGGTTATTAGTACTGGTAACTAAAGTAAGATTGCTTATATCTTCTCCTGCTTGTGCTAAATGTAGCGCCCTTTTTACTACTTGCTGCGCTATGAGGTGTAGGGTAATCGTTGTTTTAGCATTACCTGGTGGTCCAAAAGCTGCGGTCAGAGGATTTTTTTGAGCGTGTTTGAGAACTGCGGCTTGCGAGTCGGTTGGGGGATGGGTAGGAAAAGCGCCACTATGCAATGTTTCATGGGTTGGTTCGTTGGGTTTCCCAAACAAATATTCGTAAGCAGGATGTCCCGGTTGCGCCCATGAATAATGTGATGTATCCAGAATTTTCTGCAAATCTTTTTTTAAGTTGTAATTCCAATTTCCCAAGCTGCACTGAAATAGATAAGGATTGCGCTTGGTTGTGAACGGTTTGGGAGGTACTTCAATCAAGTCAACAAAATCTTGTAAAGTTTGAAATGG
>ERZ1740062.819-NODE-819-length-14277-cov-4.999437_pt1 | contig 14277 bp, 13 predicted proteins | sample MGYA00581741_ERZ1740062 | MGnify/ENA primary metagenome ERZ1740062 (study PRJEB43018, sample SAMN04849747) | marine metagenome | isolation source: floating plastic debris | place: Pacific Ocean | collected 2008-09-01 | study: EMG produced TPA metagenomics assembly...
TCCGCATCGATACAAAGGTTCAATGCCGTTTGTCCTCCCATGGTGGGCAGTACAGCATCAATGTTCGGGTGATTTTTAAGAATTTCTATAATAGACCTTGTATTCAGGGGTTTTAGATACACATGGTCGGCCATGGACGGGTCGGTCATGATGGTAGCAGGGTTGCTATTTATCAAGATGGTTTCGATTCCATCCTCACGCAAGGACCGTAGTGCTTGACTTCCTGAATAATCAAATTCACAGGCCTGACCAATTATAATTGGACCAGAACCGATAATCAAAATGGACTTGAGGTCTTTTCTTTTTGGCATTCTTTTACGTTCGTTTTATTCCAGCGTTAAAATTAGGTCAAAAAAAAGGTGCTAAACTTGAAAAGCAGCACCTTTTAATCTAAAAGTTATTGACAGCACATTATTTTTTGTGTCGTGGTTCAGATGAAACAGTTAATTTCTTTCTTCCTTTCGCTCTTCTGCGCGCAAGCACTTTTCTACCATTAGCCGAAGCCATGCGCTCTCTAAATCCGTGCTTGTTTCTTCTCTTTCGCTTCGACGGTTGATATGTTCTTTTCATCGTAAAGGAATATTAAGATTTGGAATTGGCTCCAAATTTTCTGGGCGCAAATATACGAAGAGTTTTTACTTCGGCAAATGGTTTGTAAAAAATGTTTATGTTAGATTTGCCCCAACAAAGCAGAGCGGAATGCATTCACCCTCATATTTTAAAAGAACCACCTATTTATTCCTGATTTTGATGTCGCCTTTCCTAATGATAGGCCAACAAAAGATTGGATATAACCTCAAGGTAAACGATAGCTTCAAGATTCTACAAAAAGCGGAACAACTCATTACTCAAGAATTGGAAGGCAGCAAACACGAAATCACCAATGATTTGGAGGCCATCTTTACGTTTACCGTGATGGGTAAAACCGCGGATGGTTTTAGCATCAAATTGGTGTTTAAGGATTTTGGGATGAAAAGTACCTCCAACCTTCAAGGCACACTGGTAAATGTTAAGGCATCCGAACCTGTTGAAGGAGATATGATGTCGCAAATGTTTAAGGGGTTGATTGATTATGAACTGAACTTGACCCTATTGGAAAATGGTAAAATTGAAAGTGTTGAAGGGGGTGGTGCCATGATTGACAATATGATTCAATCAGCGGGTGTGGAAGATGATTTCACCAAAAACCTGATGCGTAAATCTTTGGAGAAAGAATTCAGTTCTGGCGGATTGGCGAAGAGTTTTGAACAGATGACTTTCTTTTATCCAGATGTTGCCGTGGATAAAGGTTCCACTTGGGAGAATACGTTCTCTGGAAAGCTTAAAGCGGAAAATACGTGGCAGTTGGATGAGATAACTTCGGATGCAATGACCATTACCGGAAAAGGAACCATAACCGTAGATACTAATGAGAGTGGTACCACCATGGCTTTGGCGGGCAATCACGATTACACCATCGTAACGAATACGGAAAATGGATTCATCAATACCATAGAAACGACAAGTTTTGCTTCTGGACATTCCAAAATGGCACAACTGGGTGATGTGGAAATCCCAACCTCCATTAAATCAACGGTTACCTACGAATTAATACAGTAATACATGTTTAACAAGAATATCAAATTGGTTTTGGCAGCCTTAATCATAGGCTATGCGGTGTACCAATTTATTGAGGGGTATATTGGCAATGGAATCACTTTGATTTTCTTGTCCCTCATTTTCATCTTTTTATATTTCCGTAATGAGATTATTCTCCTTGCTTTTTTGCGCATGCGCAAACAAGACATGGAGGGTACCCAAAAGTGGTTGGAGAAAATCAAAAACCCAGAAGCATCCCTAATCAAAAAGCAACAAGGATATTACAACTACCTGCACGGTATTATTTATTCCCAAAAGAACTTGACCCAAGCGGAAAAGTACTTCAAAAAAGCTTTGAACTTGGGCTTGACCATGGATTATGATGTCGCCATGGCCAAATTGAGCTTAGCGGGTATCTCAATGCAAAAGCGCAGAAAACGCGAAGCCACCAAACTACTTCAAGAGGCCAAAAAACTGGATAAAAATAATATGCTGACCGAGCAAATCAAGATGATGCAGCAGCAAATGAAGAAAATCTAGTCAGGAGAAATTTCAAAAGATAGGCAACCTATTTCTAGCCCATAAAATGGGTTTTGCATTCGGGGTTATTTCCCTCTACATTTAGGTTAAATAGCCGTAAAACGGTCTACAAAGAAGGTTGATGGCCTTAGTTATCAATTCAAACACCTATTCCGTTAATTTACTTGTGATTTTTTGGTCAACAACAACAATCTTTGTAGCTAACATCCTTTCAGCAAGCTGATACAAAAAAGGTAAACCGATGAAAAGCATATTCTTTACAGGTTGTTGGTTGTTCGGAATCCTTGCCCTTCAAGCACAAGGCCTGATTTCAAAACCGAGCTATTTTAAAACAGAGTTAGACAGCCTACTGGAAACGCAAATAGTAGTCAGTTTAGACTCCCTGTTTCACGATATGTCGGACTTTAAATTAAGTACAAAATATTTAAAGGAGGAAGAAAGTGAGTTGACCAAAGCCGTGTTAAATAGATATTTTGTTTCTTCTATTCGTAGAAAGAGAACTTTCTTTAAAGACTACTCATTTAAGCTCATTAATCTCTATGAAACGAAAAAAAACAACTACTTCCTGACCGTGGTCGTCACGAAACTAAAATCAAATGAAGTCCATCATATCATAGACTTGTTGGCGACGCCCACAAACCAAAAAATCGTGTTTTTCACTCCTATCAAACACCATGCTCAATTTTGGAAAAATCATACGGTCGGAAACATTACGTATCATTTTCGAGATACCATAAGCCTGTTAAACGCTAAGGAGTTCGACCGAAAGAACACTTTGATATCACAAAAGCTGGGATTAACACCGGATAGTTTCGACTTCTATATGTGTTACAACGAACAAGAGGTATTAAACCTCCTTGGTATTCGATTTCTTTCCGATAGAGTAGGTTTAACTCGAAATGGTTTTGGGGTGTATACAAAAACCATTTGCGCAATTGAAAACCATGAAGATTTCTCCCATGACGTGTTTCATTATTATTCAGGAAAGGTAAACCAACCACAAGATAGAAACTGGATTACCGAAGAAGGGGTCGCCTATCTATGGGGAAATGCCTACTACACGGACCCTAATGGCGAAATGGTTTTACTCACTAGGCTGGTATCAGAGTTAAATGCTTATCTGGATTCCCATCCCGATGCAAAGCTTTTCGAGCTATTCGAAAGAAACACCAAAATCTTCTCTCATATTGCCCCTGAAATTTCAGTACGTTCAACCATCGCCGGGGTGCTGGCCCATGAGATAGAAAATAAAAAAGGGCAGGAAGGAATCAATACGCTAATTAATGCGGGGAGTAAAAACCGATTGGAAACCTTTTTAACTGCAACAGAGCATCTAATCGGTGTTAACAAACATAACTTCAACACTCGTGTAAAAAAACTGCTCAAACGTTATCCCACGGAAGAATAAGAGGAGAAACTATTAACGCCCCTCGGTAGTTTCCTTGTAATACCCTTTATTTGGAATTTCGATAGTATACTTCTTGCGGGAAGCATTGTTTAAATGCGGCTCCCGCAACCACGGATTGTGACGCTTCAAAATCTTATAATTGATTTCGTACAGCTTTGCAAAATCAGCCCAGCTGGTCACAGCCGTATCGACTTCTACGGTAAAGGTTGGCACACTATCATATAAATCATCATTTTCAACCTCAAAACCATACTTTGCTGGGTTTGAAAGGATTTCTTTGATGGCCAGAATTCGAAAAACATAACGCTTGGTCTCCTCGCCCAACAACAAATCGTAATAGTCATCTACTTTCTGAATACGCATATACTTCTGAATACCCCCAGGGCCTGCATTATAGGCCGCTGCGGTTAAAGTCCAAGTTCCAAAACGTTTTTTCCAACGATTCAAATATTCACAAGCCGCTTGGGTGGATTTTTGGATGTGGTATCGTTCATCCACATTGGCATTGACTTCCAATCCATACTCTTTCCCGGTACCTTTCATAAAATGCCACATTCCTGCCGCACCTGCTGGAGAAGCAATGTCAATTAGGGCACTTTCCGCTACGGCTAGATACTTGAAATCATCTGGAATGCCATTTTTCGCCAAAATGGGTTCAATAATAGGAAAATATCTATGTGCCCGCTTCATAAGCAACAAGGCATTGGATTGCCAATAGGTGTTTACCAAAAATTCCCGGTCTACGCGCTCCATAATGTCTGCATCATCCATAGGCACAGGCTCCCCTGCAAAATTCAAATCCTTGGGAATTTCGATCGCACTGATCTGATAGCCATCTGCCACACGCTTTTCAGGATTGACTACTTGCGTCAACGCTTCTTTCTGTTCTGGAGAAGATTGAACGGCGAAAATCAAAGTGCCAATTACTACTAACGCACCAATGACGGCAAGGACATTTTTAAGATATTTCATACGGGGAGTTTCAAACAAAGATATAGTATAGAACTACCTTATGATAAAATAATTGCTGGTAGATGTTCATTGAACCATTTCGCACGATGCACTATCATGGCATGATGCCCATTGGGCACTACCGTACAATCTTTGATTTTTTTGATAGGAAACACACTGTCCTTGTCCCCATGAATGTGCACCACGTCAGGTAAGGGTTCATCTTGGGACCAATTCACCATATGGTGTATAGACCAGTTCATGTAATCCTTATCCTTTACCGACAAATACCTTTGATAAAGGTCTATGCGTTTCTTCAAGTTCTCTCCGAAAGCATATTTTGCCAGAAGTTCTACATTATTAACCAATCCCATGGGGAGTAGTTTGTGCGCTCCGGTATTTCGGGCAAATTTCATTTTAAAGGGTAGTTCTTTAGATGATTTCACGCTTGAAACCACAATAACTTTGCGTACAGATATGATTTTAGCCATCTCTTGCACTAGCATCGCACCAAAAGAAACACCTAACAAAACAGCATTTGGATGTTTGATGTGTTTACACATTTTTTTGGCATACCCTTGAAGGGACATCTTCGAGTCTGGCTTAAACCAGTCTAATAAATGCAACTCAAACTGTTCATGAGGCAAATGCAATCCCTCAAAAATCAAAGAATTAGCACCCATTCCAGGCATGCAATAGATATGGATTCGGTCGTCCGCCATTTTGGTCCTATTGTCGAGAACGCTAGGAAATTAACATATTTTTGACTAATTTTGTACTCCTTTTGCAATAGCCCCGCTGTTTACAGACTTGCAAAATCTTATGAATACCGCCAAAAGGTACAAAGAACAAGCAAAGCCAACTTTTAAAACAGAACTATATGACAGAAATGGAAGTGAAGGACAATAGTTTCCTACGCCAGTTCGAGATGAAGGTCAATGGGCATCTCGCCAAAATTGAATACTCCTCGCAAGAAAGAAAAGTTTTTTTGACCAAACTGGTTATTCCAGAAGAAATTACGCAAGAAGGATTTAAAGAATCTTTCATCACCGCAGTACTACAACAGATTCAAGAGAAAAACCTTAGAGTGGTTCCGACCAGTCCGCACATAGCAGGATTTTTAAGAAAGAATCGCCAATTTAAGGAAATGTTGCCCGTAGGAATTCGTATCTAAGTACTTCGTGAAAAACCAAACTAGACCTCTCCTCGGAGAGGTTTTTTTATGCCATTACTTTGGAGGACACAAAAGCAAAACGCACCAACCCATCCTCATCAATTTTGGTCAACTCCACCTGGTGCAAGGTATTGACCAAGTCAGGGTTCCAAGGCGATTTCACCTTAACGTAATTTTCAGTGAATCCATGAATATATCCAGATTTGTTTTCACCTTCGAAAAGCACGGTTCTTATTGAACCAATTTGGCTTTCATAAAAGGCACGTCGCTTTTTCGCAGATAATCCCCGAAGCATTTTGCTTCGCTTCGCGCGTACATTTTTGGGGACTACCCCATCCATAGTAGCAGCTAGGGTATTGTCGCGTTCCGAATAAGTGAAAACGTGGAGGTAGGAAATGTCCAAATCATTCAAGAAATGATAGGTCTCCAAAAAATGTTCGTCGGTTTCTCCAGGAAAACCAACGATAACATCTACCCCAATACAAGCGTGGGGCATCACAGCCCTGATACGTGAAATACGCTCGGTATATAGATTGGTTAAATAGCGACGGCGCATTAATTTAAGTAGCGCATCACTCCCACTCTGCAACGGAATATGAAAGTGGGGAACAAAAGAATTACTATTCGCAACAAAATCAATGGTTTCATTCTTCAACAGATTGGGTTCTATGGAAGAAATACGAAGTCTATGAATGCCATCCACTTCGTCCAAGGCCTTAACCAAATCCAGAAACGTATGCTCATGCTTTTTGTTCCCGAACTCTCCCTTACCGTAATCCCCAATGTTTACTCCGGTCAAAACGATTTCTTTAATGCCTTTTGAAGAAATCTCCGCAGCATTTTTCAAGACATTTTGCAAAGTATCACTTCTTGAAATCCCACGCGCTAGCGGAATGGTGCAGTAGGTACATTTGTAGTCACAACCATCTTGCACCTTTAAAAAAGCTCGGGTTCTGTCTCCGATGGCATAACTCCCTACATAAAAGTCCGCTTCCTCGATTTCGCAAGAATGGATTTGCGCTCTTCGTTTGCCGTGCGTGCCCTGAGCCGAGTTGAAGGGCTCAGATTCCACCAAATCATTCAAATAATCGGTGATTTTGAATTTTTCGGTAGCCCCCAAAACCATATCAACACCATCTACATCCGCCAATTCTTCAGGTTTAAGTTGCGCATAGCAACCCACAGCAATCACAAAAGCCTCTGGGTTCCCTTTTTGGGATTGCTTCACGATGGTTTTGAATCGTTTATCAGCGTTCTCTGTAACCGAGCAGGTATTGATGACATAGATATCCGCTTCTTCCGAAAAATCCACTCGCTCAAAACCCTCATTTTCAAAATTTCGGGCAATGGTAGACGTCTCGGAAAAATTGAGTTTGCATCCTAGCGTATAAAAAGCAACTTTTTTGGACATAACCTACTGGAAATAGGGCTGCAAAGGTAATAAATTGTTCGAAGAGAAAATACCTTAGAAGACCCGTTCAGGACTTCCTCCACTTTTTCGTTTGCTCAAAAACCTCGGTCAGAATAGCCTCTTCAGTTTCATCAAAGTCAATTTCCCTACGTTGCATCATCGCAGTAGCAGCCTCATATGCTTTTTTGGGCAGGTAGGTGGTAAAACCAGAAGCTCCACCCCAAGTAAAGCTGGGAATAAAGTTTCTAGGATAACCACTCCCAAAAATGTTCGCGCTGACCCCGACTACGGTTCCTGTGTTGAACATGGTATTGATACCACATTTACTATGATCACCCATAATCAAACCGCAGAATTGCAATCCCGTTCGGGCAAATCCCTCGGTTTGATAACTCCACAAACGCACTTCTGCGAAGTTGTTTATAAGATTGGATGTGATGGTGTCCGCTCCAAGATTGCACCATTCACCAAGCACCGAATTCCCAAGAAAACCTTCGTGCCCTTTGTTGGAATTCGCAAAAAGTACCGAGTTGTTGACCTCACCGCCAAGTTTACATCCTGGTCCAGCCGTAGTCGGACCATAAATTTTAGCCCCCATTTTTAAGATGGCGCTATCACAAAGTGCAAGGGCTCCTCTTACAATACATCCTTCCAGTATTATCGCATTTTTTCCAATATAAATAGGGCCTGTAGCAGCATTTAAAATACTAAACTCTACAGAAGCGCCTTCTTCCAAAAAAATATTTTCTGGGTTCACCACTTGGTTGGTCTCTGACAGAGGTTGACTTTTTCTTCCATCAGTCAATAGCTCAAAATCAGCTTGTAGTGCTTCGCCGTTCTTGGAAAAAATGTCCCAAGGATTTGTAACCGTCATCAGTTCCCTTTCAAAAGAAACCTTTTTAAAAGCATCCAGAGAAGGTTCTAGTTCTACATGGGTGGTTCTATACGCTACTATGGTCTCACCATACAGTAGCATTTCGTTTTCTGACAGTGCATTTATAGCGCTAACCAATTCAGGATTCGGTAAAAAAATGGAATGAATCACTACGTTGTCCGAACCGCTAACCAAAGGAAACTTTTCAGAGAGATACGCTTCCGTTTTATCGCTAACCGTTACACCCAAATGTTTCTCCCACTTCTCCTTTATGGTCAAAATACCGATACGGATATCAGAAATAGGTCGCGTATACGTCAAGGGCAATAAGGCTTCCCTGAACGTACCATCCGCCAGAATGTAGTTCATAATGTTAGTTTCAGATACCCTAAAAATAAAAAACGCCGCTGAGACTGTCAGCGGCGTTTTCTGAATACTTATGAAAGATTATTCAGCTTTTTTCTCTTCTTTGCTGAACTTCTTGTATTTGTTCTTGAACTTGTCAATACGTCCCGCCGTATCAATCAGTTTGGTTTTACCAGTGTAAAATGGGTGTGAAGTTCTTGAAATCTCCAATTTGATTAACGGATATTCAACACCCTCAACGGTAATCGTCTCTTTCGCTTCTGCAGTGGACTTAGTAATGAACACATCTTCGTTGGACATGTCTTTGAATGCTACTAGTCTATAATTCTCTGGATGAATATCTTTTTGCATGATAATCTCAATTTTTTCAGGGTGCAAATGTAATCATTTCTGATTGCAACACAACACTATTTATCTAAAAAATATTCGTGTTAATATGTGTAACAATTTCTAAAAACACCTACTAACCTCATAACAACTCTAAAAATATTCCAAATGGAACAAATTCAACCGAAAACAGGGAAATTTTCTCTGAACTACGGCCTCATCTTAGGGGGCATTAGCGTGGTATTCGGAGTTTTGCTCTTTACGCAAGACCTGCATACCTCCCAAAGTCCAGGGCTCATGATTTTCAGTATTGTCCTCATGGCAGTCGTTACTTTTTTGGGCATCATGGCCTTTAAAAAAGCAAACGAATCGTACCTAACTGTGAGCCAGGCACTTAAAATCGGAGCTGGAATCGCATTGATTGCAGCCATTATTGGTATCATTTACAATTTGGTGCTCATCAATGTCTTGGACCCTGACACTCCGGCCAAAGTTATGGATGCACGTCTCGGACCTGCGTTGGAAAGTGGCGAAATTACCCAAGAACAATTCACCCAGCAAAAAGAACAAGGCATTCAATATTGGTGGATGGGCTATCCGTTTATCCTCATCATCAACATTTTGTTGGGACTTATTTTAGGGCTCATTTCCGGACTTATTCTGAAAAAGGCCAAACCTGCCTACTAAGCAAAAAGTGCTACTTTTGGGAGAATTGTTGACACGACACAATGCAGATTTCCGTTGTTATCCCTTTGCTAAATGAGAAGGAATCCTTGCAAGAACTTCATGATTGGATTGTACAAATTATGCAATCCAATCATTTTTTATATGAAATCCTTTTTGTTGATGACGGTAGTACTGATGGTTCATGGGAGTTGATTGAAAAGCTCTCTGACGCAAACGAAAATGTGAAAGGAATACGCTTTCTGCGCAATTTCGGAAAGTCCCAAGCCCTCCATGCCGGTTTTAAAGCTGCCCAGGGCGAGGTCATCATCACCATGGATGCAGACCTGCAGGACAATCCGGAAGAAATCCCGGAATTGTTCCAAATGATAACGAATGAAGGATTTGATGTGGTCTCTGGCTGGAAGAAAAAGCGCTACGATTCAGTAATCACCAAAAACATCCCCTCCAAACTCTTCAATTGGGCCGCGAGACGAACTTCTGGGCTAAAACTGCATGACTTCAACTGCGGGCTTAAAGCTTTTGATAAAGATGTGGTCAAAAACATTGAAGTGTCGGGAGAAATGCACCGCTACATTCCTGTTTTGGCCAAAAATGCTGGTTTTCGAAATATTACCGAAAAAGTAGTACAACACCAAGCGCGCAAATACGGTACAACCAAATTCGGCGCAGAGCGATTCATCAATGGTTTTCTGGATTTGATTACGATTTGGTTCGTTTCCAAATTTGGACGCCGTCCCATGCACCTATTTGGTGCTTTGGGCGTACTGATGTTTGTGGTGGGCTTTGGTTTTTCCATCTACTTAGGGGTGGACAAGCTCTTTTTAAATCCTACGGGAAGGCTTATCACCCAAAGACCGCAATTCTACATTGCATTGACGGCGATGATTCTAGGAACACAACTTTTCTTAGCCGGATTTTTAGGCGAAATCATGGTCCGTTCCCGCAAGAACGACACCCGATATACCATCTCCGATAAAATTAACTTGCAGGAAACTTCCTAAGCCAGAAACTTCGTAATTTTACCAGCAAAACAACCACACTACATGGATGCAATACGCGCTACGGCCGAATCATGGCTAACCGACTTTTTTGATGCAGACACCAAAGCAGAAATCCAAAACCTTATCCATAATGACCCAGAAGAACTGAAAGAGCGGTTCTACAAAGATTTGGAATTTGGTACGGGCGGTATGCGGGGCGTCATGGGTGTGGGAACCAATCGCATCAACAAATATACCCTGGGCAAAAACACCCAAGGACTGAGCAATTACCTCAAGAAAACCTACCCAGGAGAAGACTTAAAAGTAGTCATCGCCTATGATTGCCGTCACAATTCGGATACACTTTCACAAACCGTGGCAGAGATTTTCTCAGCTAATGATATCAAAGTGTACCGTTTTTCAGCTTTACGAACCACTCCAGAGTTATCTTTTGCGGTGCGCCATTTGGGTTGCCATGCCGGAATTGTCCTTACCGCTTCACACAATCCGCCAGAATATAACGGCTATAAAGTATATTGGGGCGATGGTGGTCAAATTGTGCCACCACAAGACGGAGAAATCATTGCGGAAATCAATGCCATCTCTTTTGAGGATATAAAATTTGAAGCCAAACCCGAACATATCGAATCCATTGACACTGAAGTGGACAATGCTTTTTTTGAAGCTTCCGTAGCCAATGGTAATTTTGACGTCCCGGGAAAAGACGATTTTAAAATTGTTTTTACTGCTTTGCATGGTACATCCATCACCGCAATTCCTGAAGTGTTGAAACGAGCGGGATATAATAATGTAACTATAATTGAAGAACAGGCAGAACCCAACGGAGACTTCCCTACGGTAAAATCGCCAAATCCAGAAGAACCCGAAGCGTTGACCCTTGCCATTAAAAAGGCTGAAGAAATTGGGGCTGATATGGTCGTGGGAACCGACCCTGACAGTGACCGTCTGGGCATTGCGGTACGCAATTTGGAAGGCGAAATGGAACTGCTCAACGGGAACCAGACCATGGTCTTGATGACCCGTTTCCTATTGGAGCGATACAAAGCCAAAGGGTTTGCAGGAAACGAATTCATCGCGACCACCATTGTGTCCACCCCAATGATGGAACAAATGGCGAAAGCCTACGGCGTGGAATTCAAAACCGCACTAACCGGATTCAAATGGATTGGGAAAATGATTAAGGACTTCCCCGAATCCAAATTTTTGGGTGGCGGAGAAGAGAGTTTTGGTTATATGGTCGGAGATTTCGTTCGCGATAAAGACGCTGTGACCTCTACCCTACTCGCCTGCGAAATTGCAGCGGAAGCCAAAGCCAAAGGCAGTTCATTTTATGAGGAACTCATCCAGTCCTACGTAGATTTTGGTTTTTATAAAGAATCCTTGGTGTCCTTAACCAAAAAAGGCATAAGCGGTGCCGAAGAAATCAAGCAAATGCTGAAAGATTTCAAAGAAAACCCGGTAGAATCCGTCCAAGGCTCCCCTGTAATTTGGATTGAGGATTACAATACCGCAACAGCCAAAAATGTAAAATCTGGTGAAGAACGAGCAATGGATTTACCCAAATCCAATGTCTTGATTTATGAAACCGAAGATGGCACCCGAATCGCGGCACGCCCTAGTGGTACCGAACCCAAGGTCAAGTTCTACATCAGTACAAACGCCCAACTTGAAAAAGCCGAAGATTTTAAATCCGTAAATTCGCAATTGGACGCCAAAATCAAAGGTATTCTTGGCGAATTGAACTTATAGCTCCATGGATTACTTTAGGAAAATCCTCCGGTTTGCGGGCCCTTACCGCAAATACGGATTCCTGAATATTTTTTTCAACATCTTATATGCCCTGTTCAGTGCGCTGTCTTTTGCTGCGCTGATTCCTATGCTGGATGTGCTTTTCAAACCTGAGCAAAAGGTCTATGTAAAACCCGTCTACGAAGGTTTTGGGTCGTTAAAAGACTATTTACAAGACCGTATCAACTTTGAAGTCACGGCGTATTCGGGCGATGACGACATGAAAGGTTTGGTTTTGGTAATAGGCCTCGTATTGGTGCTTTTCTTGATGAAGAACGCCTTCAATTACCTCGCTATGTACTTCATAACCTTCTTGCGCAATGGGGTGCTGCAAGACATCCGCAACAAGATGTATCAAAAAATTGTGGACTTGCCCATTGCCTTCTTTTCTGAAAAACGCAAAGGTGACGTCATTGCGAGAATTACTTCGGATGTACTCGAAATTCAGCATTCATTCCTTTCTATTTTAGAATTGATTGTTCGTGAGCCGTTGACGATATTGTTTACGATTCTCATCATGTTCGGAATAAGCACCAGGCTGACGGTTTTCGTTTTTGTGGTCATTCCGGTTGCCGGAATGATAATTTCTCGAATTGGAAAATCACTTAAAAAACAATCCGATAAAGTGCAACGCGAACAAGGTGAGTTTTTGTCCATTGTAGAAGAAACATTGGGCGGACTTCGCGTCATTAAAGCCTTTACCGCAGAATCTCGGTTTTATCAAATTTTCAAAGCCTCAACCCATCGTTTTTTCAGCTTTTCCAATGCGCTATTAAACCGTCAAAATTTAGCTTCTCCAACAGGAGAATTTTTAGGAATTCTCGTTATTGGTGTGCTGCTGTGGTTTGGTGGAAAAATGGTATTGGTTGATAAGACTTTGGATGCTTCCTCCTTCATAGCATATATGGGGTTGGCGTACAACATTTTAACCCCGGCAAAAGCCATCAGCAAAGCCTCCTACGGTGTTCGAAAAGGAAACGCCGCTGCAGAGAGGGTACTCGAAATCTTGGAATCCGAAAATCTAATTCAAAACGCCCCCAACGCCATTGAAAAACAGGATTTTCATAGCGAAATCGAATTCAGAAACGTCAGCTTTAAGTACGAAGACGATTACGTCCTCAAAAACTTTAATCTCAACATTCCCAAAGGAAAGACCGTTGCTTTGGTAGGTCAATCCGGCAGTGGAAAAAGTACTGTAGCCAATTTGGTTTCACGTTTTTACGATGTGAATGAAGGGGAAGTGCTTTTGGATGGACAAAATATCAAAAACGTATCTAAATCTTCTTTGCGCCAATTAATGGGTTTTGTTACGCAAGATTCTATCCTTTTTAATGATACGGTTCGGAATAACATTTCATTAGGTAAAGAAGATGCCACCGACGAAGAAATACAGGCTGCGGCCAAAATTGCCAATGCCCACGAGTTCATCAAAGAACTTCCCAATGGTTACGACACCAATATTGGGGATAGCGGCAACAAGCTGAGTGGCGGACAAAAACAACGCCTTTCCATTGCCCGTGCAGTCCTAAAAAACCCACCCATCATGGTGCTAGATGAAGCTACCTCAGCCTTGGATACCGAAAGTGAACGTTTAGTGCAAGATGCTTTGGAAAACATGATGCGCAACCGAACCTCATTGGTCATCGCACACCGCCTCTCCACCATACAAAATGCAGATAGTATTGTGGTACTCCATCAAGGCGAAATTATCGAGCAAGGCACCCATGAAACCCTGATGCAATCCAACAAAAACTACAAGAAATTGGTTGAGATGCAATCGCTTGCACCGTAAAGTTTCAAACTCAAAATACCTTCGTGTTCTTAGTGTAATTCGTGTCAAAAACCAAACGCCCAACATCAAGCATCAAGCATCAAACTCAAAACAACTTCGTGTCATTAGTGTAATTCGTGTCAAACACAAATTTCAAGTGTCAAACATCAAGCTCAATGTTTTAAGGGATTAGTGTCATTCGTAAAGTTAGTGTCCAAACTGAAGATTCAAGAAACAAGACACAAGAATCAAGATGCAAGAGTCAAGATGCAAGACCTCAAAATTCAAAAATCAAACCTTTGACTTTGGACCCGCGACTGACCTCTGACTACTGACAACTGCCTACTGCTTATTGCTTATTGCTTATTGCTTATTGCTTATTGCTTATTGCTTATTGCTTA
>ERZ1740062.820-NODE-820-length-14273-cov-3.474821_pt1 | contig 14273 bp, 13 predicted proteins | sample MGYA00581741_ERZ1740062 | MGnify/ENA primary metagenome ERZ1740062 (study PRJEB43018, sample SAMN04849747) | marine metagenome | isolation source: floating plastic debris | place: Pacific Ocean | collected 2008-09-01 | study: EMG produced TPA metagenomics assembly...
CATTGGATCAGAAATCGCGGTCTCAAGATCAGCAGGATGCTGATCTTGAACGCGTTTTCTGATGATGATTGACTCACTTAGACCGGAAATTGCTCTAGTCCTGACCGCTTCTGCGCAACTCTTCCCACCGCGCACGGTCTTTGGCGGTCCACGCAATGGCCAAGCGATAGCCTTCGTCCGTCGCCTCCTCGCCGCGCACGAGGTTGTGACGAAACAGCCATGCGCGGTCGCGCCCCTCATCGAACCCAAGTGTCAGCTCGAACGCCTCCACCGGCGGCGCCAGCGCGGCCTCGCTGGCCGCGGTCAGCGTCTCGAACCCGGCCCCGGTCGCGGCCGACAGCACCACACGATCGGCGCGGGTGCGGGCCGCGCCGATCAACACGTCAGCCTCATCGGCGGGAACGCAGTCGATCTTGTTTTGCACCTCGATCATCGGCACGCTGTCGCCCGCGCGCACGCCCAGATCGTCAAGAATGCCGTGCACCGCTTCGGCCTGGATCTCTGTCTCGGGGTGAGAGATGTCGCGCACATGCAAGATCAAATCGGCGTCCGTCACCTCCTCCAACGTGGCGCGGAACGCCGCGACAAGCTGTGTTGGCAGGTCTGAGATAAATCCGACCGTATCCGAGACAATCACGTCGGTCCCACCGGGCAGCGCAACCCGCCGCATCCGTGGATCGAGCGTTGCAAACAGCATGTCCTTGGCCATCACATCGGCACCGCTTAACCGATTGAAAATCGTCGACTTCCCGGCGTTGGTATAGCCGACCAGGGCGACAATCGGAAACGGCACCTTGGCCCGCGCCTTACGGTGCAGCTTGCGCGTCTTCACCACTTTGGACAGCTGGCGGCGGATCCGCGTGAGCTGCTCGGACAGCGCGCGGCGGTCGGCCTCGATCTGGGTCTCACCGGGACCGCCGATAAAGCCCAAGCCGCCGCGCTGCCGCTCTAGGTGGGTCCAACTGCGCACGAGGCGGGATTTTTGGTATGTCAGATGCGCAAGATCGACCTGCAAAACCCCCTCTCGGGTTTGCGCGCGGTCGCCGAAAATCTCCAGGATCAACCCTGTCCGATCCAGCAATTTGGCCTTCCAGGCCCGCTCCAAATTGCGCTGCTGAACGGGCGACACCTGGCCATCGACGATGACCAGGCCGATGTCGTCGGCCCCGCAGCGCGCACCGATTTCGGCGACCTTTCCGGGGCCGAACAGCGTGCCCGCCCGCGGCTCCGGCACGGGCACGATCTTAGCGCCTGCGATCTGGATATCGCCGATCGCGCTGGCCAGGCTTACGATTTCCTCCAGCGCCATCGCCGGCGTTCGCCGGGCGCTTTGCAGCCGAAAATCGGGATGAAGGACAAGGGTGCGCAAATCGGGCCTACCGGGGTTAAAAGGCCCCCGTCAGCTTGCGCCATCGCCTTCGTAAAGGTTGACGGGCTGCGAGGGCATGATGGTCGAGATTGCGTGCTTATAGACCAACTGGGATTGCCCGTCACGGCGCAGAAGGACACAAAAATTGTCAAACCAAGTGATGACGCCCTGCAGTTTAACGCCGTTCACCAAAAAGATTGTCACCGGTATTTTTGCCTTCCGCACATTGTTGAGGAAAGCATCCTGTAGATTCTGTTTGTCGGCAGCCATTTTCTTCAGCCTTAAGTTTTGTAGCGCGCGGGGCTGCGCGTTATGGTTGTTGCCCCAACCCCTGGTCAGGACCTTTGCGTCCCCTTTGCGTCGGATGCAGAGACCAGGGGGGTTCCCTGCTTGACGCGTCGATCACACCAAATGGGTGCAGTGCAATAATAATGTGGCGGCAGGGCCGGGGAAGGTCAACCGCGCCAAAATTCCGGGTTCAGCAATGCGATAATCACAAGCGCCTCAAGACGTCCAAAGACCATCGCGACCGACAGGATGATGTGACCCGCGGACGGCAAATCCGCGATCCGCACCCCGGTATCCAGCAAAAACGCCGCCGGGCCGGTGTTGGTCAGCGCCGCGACCGACAGCGCCAGCGCCCCCTCAAAACCCTGGCCGGTCAATGTCAGACCAAGAAGCGTCAGCGCGATGCCGAACAGAAACAGCATCAAAAACACCCAGGCCAGCGTTGCCCCCTCCCGCCGGATCCGCCGCGCGGTCATCCCGGCCCCCCCGACAGAGTTCGGGTGGACCAGTCGCGCCATCTCGCGCACACCATGTTTGTAAAGCGCGTAGACGCGCAAAAGCTTTACGCCGCCGGCCGTCGTGGCAATGGCACCCCCCATCAAAGCCAGCGCCGAGCCCCGACCAGGCCCGGCTTTCGCCCCAATCCATGCTCTCGAAGCCCAAGGTAGTGAGATAGGACAAAACCGTGAACGCACTGCCCCAAATGGCCCGCAGCGCAGCGGGCAGATCGCGCTGCGCCTCCACGTCCAGCGCGGCGACATAACTGCGCAAAAACAACAACAGCGTGATCGCCACAACGCTTGCCACCGCGATCTTGATTTCAGGATCGCTCAGGCGCGGCGGGCCGATCTCCCGCTCCCAAAACACGCGCATCACTTTTTGGGTGACGGCGGCGATAAGAAACAGCGCCATCAGCGCCTCTCCCATACGGCCGCTTGCCGCCACATCCAGCCCCGACAGCGATGAGATGCCAGAGGTGGCAAGCACCGACATCGCGTGGACCGACGCGACCAAACCGCCCTCGCCCGCCAGCATCAGCAACAACGCCAGCGCGAAGGTCAACACGGCGTAGGGCACCAGCACCAGCCGGGCAAAGCGCAGGATGCGGGCATTCGTTGCAACCGCGCTGGTGGACACTTGGCGGTTGCGGCTTGACGCGCCGGTGCCCAGCGTCGCCTCGATCTCAAACCCGCCAAGGCGCAGCGGCGCCAGGATCGCAAGTGCGGCCACAAGAAAAATAAATCCCCCAAGCCAACCGATCAGCCCGCGCCAGAGATGAATTGACGGCGCGATCCGCCCAGGCTCATCAAACAGCGTCGCGCCCGTGGTGGTCAGGCAGGACAGCATCTCAAAATAAGCGCGGGTCCAGGTAAGGGATGGCAGCGCCAGAACCAACGGCACCGCCAGGAAAAGCGGCAGCGCGAAATACGTCAGCAACAGCGCCAGCAGCCGGTTGTCGCCAAAGGTGGTGGCCGGCCGCCCAAAGGTCGCAAGGATCACCGTCAGTGTCAGCACGCCCTGCACCAGGGCCGCGGCAAAGAACGTTTCGGCCAGCGCGATATCCCCAACCGCAACCGCATGCAGCGCCGGCACCAGCATCAGCCCGGCGCTGATCAAAAGCAGCAAAAGAAAGGGATGCAGCGTCTCAAGGATCCGGGCAGGGCCGGCCGTTTGGATCCGCCGGCGGCGCTGACGGGCCATGTCAGAAGAAATTGATCGAGACTTGGAACAGGCTCGCGACAGCCGCCACGTCGCCCCGCAGCGCAAAAACGGTCAGCACGTCGCCCTCCTCGATCCGCGTTTGTCCCCGCGGGATCACGACCTTGCCTTGTTTCTTCATCGCCCCCACCAAGGCGCCCTCTGGCCATTCGATATCGCGCAAGCGCTGGCCGGCAATGGCAGAGGTTCCAAGCACTTGCGCCTCCAACACCTCCGCCTCGGCATCGCCGATGGAATAGACGGCCCGGATCCGGCCGTGGCGGATATGGCGCAGGATCGACGACACGGTGGTGGCGCGCGGGTTGATCGAGGCGTCGATCCCCAAAGGGTCCATCAGCGAGGTCAGCGAGGGATCGTTGATCAGCGCGATCACCAGCGGACACCCTTCGGACTTTGCCCGCGCGCAGGTCAGAAGGTTGGTCTTGTCATCATCGGTCAGCGCCAACAGCGCGTCGGCCTTGGCAAGATTGGCCTCCTCCAGCAGGTTCTGGTCCAACCCATCGCCATGCAGCACGATCGTCCGCTCTAAGAGATCCGCGGCCTCCTCAGCCACGCTGCGATCAAGCTCAATCAGTTTGGCGCGGGTCTTGGTTTTGGATTGCTCCAGCGAACGCGCCACAGCCAGCCCCACATTGCCACCGCCAATGATGATCGCGCGCGCGGTCTTTTGGTTGGTCTTGCCAAAGATCTCCAGCGTCCGCTGGACATCGTCTTTGGCCGCGAACACATAGATCTGGTCGTGATCGTAGATCTGATCCTCAGGCTCTGGCGCAAACAGCCGCCCCTCGCGGCGGATACCGACGACGCTGGCCTTCAACGTCGAGAAAAGCTCCGTCAATTGGCGCAGCGGCGTGTTCAGCACGTTGCAATTCGCGCCGATGGCAAGGCCCATCAACTGGGCATCGCCATCCAGAAAGCTTTCGATATCGAAGGCCGCAGGCGCCGCCAAACGCCGCAAGGCGGTGTCGGCAACCTCCTTTTCGGGGGAGATGACGACGTCAATCGGCAGGTGATCGCGTTTGTAGAGATCGAGATGGATCGCGTTCAAATAATTCTGGCTGCGCAACCGCGCGACCTTTCGTGGGACGGCGAACACCGAATGGGCGACCTGACAGGTCACCATGTTGACCTCATCGGACTGGGTCGCCGCGATGATCATATCCGCGTCCCGTGCGCCCGCCTGCTCCAACACATTGGGATGGGAGGCAAAGCCGGTCAGCCCGTTCACGTCCAGCCGGTCGGTCAATCTGCGGATCAGCGTGCCGTTCTGGTCGACGACCGTCACGTCATTGCCCTCGGTCGAGAGGTGGCGGGCCAGCTGACCGCCGACCTGCCCTGCCCCGCAGATGATAACCTTCATGCGTTCTCGTCCAGCTCCGATGGATCGGCCACCCGCGCGCCGCCACGGCTGGTCGTGACGACGTTGAGCGACTTCAGCTTCCGGTGCAAGGCCGAGCGTTCCATGCCGACAAAGCTGGCCGTGCGGCTGATATTGCCGCCAAAGCGGTTGATCTGAGCCACCAGATACTCCCGCTCGAACATCTCGCGCGCTTCGCGCAGCGGCATTCCCGCATAGCTTGCCGACATCAGCGACACCATGGTCTCTGGCGTCGGCGCGGCCATTTCGGACGGAAACTCCGACGCGTCGATCTCGCCCTGATCGGGGCCAAGGATCAGGCACCGCTCCAACGTATTGCGCAACTGGCGGATGTTGCCGGGCCAGGACATGGTCTGAAGATGCGCGATGGCCTCGGTTCCCAGCGCGCGCAGCGGCAAACCCTGGCTTGCGTTCAACTCTTCCACGAAATGGGCCGCAAGCTCCGGAATATCGTCGCGCCGCGCGTCCAGCGCCGGCACCGGGATGGGGACAACGTTCAAGCGGTGGTAAAGCTCCTCCCGGAACCGCCCCGCCTCAATCTCCGCCTTCAGGTCGCGATTGGTCGCCGACAGCACCCGCACATCGACCCGCACCAGGTCGTTGCCGCCCGCGCGCCGGAAGCTTTGATCCACCAGCACCCGCAGGATCTTCGACTGCGTGCCCAAAGGCATGTCCGCCACTTCGTCGAAAAACAGGATCCCGCCATTGGCCTGCTCAAAACACCCCGGCTCATGCCCACGATCCTGGCTGTAGCGGCCGAACAGCACCTCCTCCATCCGCTCCGGCTCGATGGAGGCGGAGGAGATGGTGACAAACGGCGCCTGAGCGCGGTCCGACCGGGCATGGAGATACCGCGCCGCGACCTCTTTGCCCGCGCCCGCCGGCCCGGCCAGCCTCACCCGCCCGTTCCCCCGCGCAACTTTCTCAAGCTGCGATTTCAGCGCACGGAACGTCGCGCTCGACCCCACCATCGCGTGGCCCGTCGTCTCTCGCGTGCGCAAGCTGGCGTTCTCCAGCCGCAGCCGCGAGGTTTCCATCGCGCGCGAGATGACGACCAGCAACTGGTCGATGTTGAACGGCTTTTCGATAAAATCGTATGCCCCCTGTTTCACCGCAGCGACCGCGATCTCGATATTGCCATGGCCCGAGATAATCACCACCGGCACCCGGGGGTTGTTGCGTTTGGTCGCTGTCAGAATGTCGATGCCGTCCAGCTTTGAATCCTTCAACCAAATGTCGAGGATGATCAGATCCGGCTCTTCGGCGTTGATCTCGGCCATCGCGCTGTCGCTGTCGCCGGCCAGCCGCACCGAATGCCCCTCGTCGCGCAAAATATCGCCGATCAATTCCCGGATATCGCGCTCATCGTCCACAATCAAAATATCGCCCATACTGCTCCGCTCCTTTTTTATCGTTGCATTATCCCGACGCGCGCCGTGGTTCGGCGTCATCGACCGCCGCCTGCACGGGCAAGTTCAGCCGCGCCTCCGCACCCCGATGCGCGCCTTCGGAAAAGGCCGGCGCGTCGGTAAGCTCCAGCTTGCCGGCGTGTTCATCGATGATTTTCTTGACGATCGACAACCCAAGCCCGGTGCCGCTGTCGCGGTTGGTGACGTAGGGCTCAAACAGCCGGGCGCGGATCTTTGGCAAGCCAATGCCGTTGTCCTGGATCCGGATCTCGATCCCAGCCTCGCCAATGCGCCCCGAAAGCCGGATCTCACCGGTCATCGCGCTATCCAGGCTTTTTTGTTTTTCATCAATTGCTTCCAGCGCGTTCTTTAACAGATTTGTCAGCGCCTGGCTGATCATGGTCTCGTCAATCATCGCCGTCACCGGCATCTCGGGCAGATCCAGCGCAAAGACCGTTTCGGGATGCGCCGCCTGTTGCAGATGCACTGCGTCGCGGATCAGACGGATCAGATCACCGGGCTTGCGCTCTGGCGCGGGCATGCGCGCGAATTTAGAGAACTCATCGACAATTCGGCGCAGATCGCCCGTCTGGCGGATGATGACGTCAGAATATTGTTCCAACGCCGGCACTTCGGCATCCGGCAGGAGCGGGCGAAACTTTCGGCGCAACCGCTCGGCGGACAATTGGATCGGGGTGAGCGGGTTCTTGATCTCATGCGCGATGCGCCGCGCGACATCGCCCCAGGCCGCCATCCGCTGCGCCTGCACCAGGTCTGAGACATCGTCGAACGTCACGACGAACCCCTCCAACGCGCCGGCACCGCCCGTGCGCCGCGCGATCCGCACCATCAGCGTCTCCTCCTTGCCGCCGCGCGACAGCCGCACCTCCCCCTGTTTCACCGCCAGCCGGCCAGAGGCGAGCTTGGCGAACAGCGGCGCAAACTCCGGCACCGCATCGGCCAGATGCGTCCCCGTTTTGCCATCGTCGAGCGACAGCAACAGGCCCGCCGCGCGGTTCACGACCTCAACCCGCCCCTCGGCGTCGAGCCCAATGACGCCCGACGTCACGCTGGAGAGGATGGAATCGAACAGCCGCCGGCGGTTTTCGGTGTCGAGATTGGCCGCGATCAGCGCATCGCGCTGGCCTTTTACCTGCCGGGTCATTGTGTTGAAGACGCGGCCAAGCACGGCGATTTCGTCGTCGCCCTCCTCCTCGACCACCCGCACATCGAGGTCGCCCGCGCCAACCCGCTCTGCCGCCCCGGCCAGGCGGCCGACCGGCCGGCTCAGCCGCTCTGCGAACCAAAGCCCGAACCAGATCGCGGCCAGGATCACGATCAAGGCAAAGCCGAGATAAAGCAGCGCGAAATTAAACAAAAGCCGACCGCGATCCCGCTCCAATTGCTGATACAGTCACACCGTGGCCTGGGTATCGTCCAAAAGCTCCAGGATCTCCCCATCGACGGAGCGGGTGACATAGAGGTAGCGGTTGGCGAAACTGTCGAGCCGCATCAGCGCGCGAAACTCGTTGTTTTCCCAATCCTCGACGATCACCGTCTCACACTCTGCGGCGCGGGCCAAATCCGCCTCGGTGGGGCGTTCATAGTTGAACAGGTAGCTGCGCTCGCCCCGCGCGCGCAATTCGCCCCCGCCGTCGATGATGTAGGCCTCCGGCAACTCCCGCTGCATCTGCACCTGGCCGCGGTTCAAAAGCTCTCGCAATTGACCGGGGGCGATGAGGGGAAACCGGTTCTTTTGCGCGTTGAGGAACTGAGCGAGGATCCGCGCATCGGAGGAGAGATTGAACCGATGCTCCGCCTCATAGGCCTGCGCGGCCTCAAGCGAGTTGCTGACAACATCGCGCACCCGGTCCGAAAACCAGCCTTCTAGGCCAAAATTGACCGAGATCGTGGCAAAGACCGCAACCAGGATCGTGGGCACAAGCGCGATCGCCGCAAAGACGCCGGTCAGGCGCAAATGCAGCTTTGAGCCTGCGGACTGGCGCCGACGGGCGGACACCACGCTGATGATCTGGCGCGCGATAAAGCCCGCGATCACAAGGACATAAACGAAATCGGCCAGAAGGACGCGCCGCAGCCAGGTGGTGTTGGTGGCGCCCCCGGTACTAATCGTCCACACCGTCGAGAACGCCAAGACGGGTCCGAGGCACACGAGCAGGAAGGTCGCGCGGGTTTTGGCGCGACGGCTGCGGATCAGATCCTCGAACAGAGTCCGGGCGTGAAGGACCGCTGTGTGTTGCAAACTGGAAACAGGCCTGTCGTTTTCTTTGTGCTCTGTGACCAGATTACATCATTTTTTTGCCCCGTGTTACCGAAATGTCGAGGTCTTGGATCTTTTTTCGCAGCGTATTCCGGTTTATCCCCAAAAGCTCTGCCGTGCGCACCTGGTTGCCCCGCGTCGCCGAGAGGCTGAGCGCGATCAAGGGCAGCTCCACCTCCTTGATGATCCGCTCATACAGACCCGCGGGCGGCAGGCTGTCGCCATGAAGGTCGAAATAGCGGCGCAGATGGCTTTCGATGGCCTGGCCCAGCCTTTGGCCCTGCTCTGCTTGCGGCGCGGCAAGCGAGGAGGGCCGCGCCTTGATCTCCTGCTCCACGACCGAGGCCGAGATGATCTCATCGGGGCACAGCACGGCCAGGCGGCGCATCAAATTCTCCAACTCACGGACGTTGCCAGTCCAGGTTTCCTTGCGCAAAAGTTCTAGCGCGTCGGTGCTGATCGAATGGCGCGGCAGCCCCTCCGCCTCCGCTTGGCGGAGGAAATGGCGGGCGAGGTCGGGGATGTCGTCAAGCCGGTCGCGCAAGGGCGGCAGGCGCACGGGAACGATGTTGAGGCGGTAAAACAGGTCCTCGCGGAACCGCCCCTCATTGACCAGCGCGCGCAGGTCCTGGTGGGTTGCGGCCACGATCCGGGCGTCGGCGGTCAACGTCTCGCGCCCGCCCACCCGCATGAATTGGCCGTCTTGCAAGACCCGCAACAGCCGGGTTTGCGCCTCTAGCGGCATGTCGCCGACTTCGTCGAGAAACAGCGTGCCGCCATTGGCCTGTTCAAACTTACCGGCCCCGTCGGGACCGGGCTGGCGGGCGGTGCCGAACAACTCCACCTCGATCATGTCGGGGGGCACGCTGGCCATGTTGATGGCGACGAAATCGCCGCCCTTGCGCTGGCCGAAATTATGCAGCGCGCGGGCCACAAGCTCCTTTCCCGTGCCGCTTTCGCCGGAAATCATCACCCCAAGATCGGTGGTCATCAGCCGCGCCATGATGCGGTAAACCTCCTGCATCGCGGGGCTGCGCCCGATCAAGGGCAGTTTTTGCGTCTCTTCGGTCGGTGTCGGCGGCTCTTCGGGTTGGTAGAGCCGCCGGCGCCGGGACAGCGCCTTGTTGACCTGGGACAGAACCTCCCGCAGGTCGAAGGGTTTCGGCACGTATTCATAGGCGCCAACCTCGGTGGCGCGGATGGCGGTCATGACGGTGTTTTGCGCGCTCATCACGATCACGGGCAGATCGGGGCGCTTGCGGCGGATGGCGGGAAGAAGGTCCAGCGCATCGCCATCGGGCATCATCACGTCGGTGACGACGCAATCGCCCTCCCCCTCCTCGATCCAGCGCCACATCGTGGACACCGTCCCGGTCGAGCGGACCCGCGCGCCGGCCCGTGTCAGCGCTTGGCTGAGGACGGTGCGAATGGTGCGGTCGTCGTCGGCGACAATGACGGTGCCTTCCATCAGCCGGTCTCCTTCGGGGTTTTGCGGCCGATCCGGATCGGCAGGCGGACACGGAATTCGGTGCGGCCCGGAATGCTTTCGCATTCGACGACGCCGCCGTGATCGGTCAGAACTTTCGACACCAGGCTAAGGCCAAGACCCGATCCGTTCGCTTTTGAGCTGACGAAAGGGTCGAAAATGTCGCGGATCAAATTCTCGGGCACACCGCGCCCGTTGTCGATGACGCTAACCACAAGCGGTAACTTTTCGGTCCGCCCGCCAGGCAGGGACAGTTGCACGCCCGGGTGATAACCGGTGCGCAGCGTGATCAGGCCGCCGACCTCCGGCACCGCCTCTGCGGCGTTTTTCAGAAGGTTTTGAAAGACTTGCATCAACTGATCCGCATCGCCGATGGTTGGGGGCAGCGATGGGTCGTATTGGACGCGGAACCGGACATGTCGCGCGAACCCGGCTTCGGCCGCACGCTGCGCCCGGTCGAGCACGTCGTGGATGTTGACGTCCGAGCGGTTGATCGGCCGCAATTCCCCGAACTGTTCGACCCGGTCCACAAGGCTTGCGATCCGCTCAGACTCCTGCTGGATCAAGTCGGTCAACTCCATATCCTTGTCGTCGATCGACATCGCAAGAAGCTGCGCCGCGCCCGATATCCCCGCCAGCGGGTTCTTGATCTCATGCGCCAGCATCGCCGCCATCCCCGTCACCGACCGCGCCGCCGAGCGGTTGGACAGCGAGCGATCCATCTGGTCGGCGATCCCGCGCGGGTGCAGCAAAAGCAGAACGCGGCCCGCGCTTTCCTGCACCAGGCTGGCGCGGACGGTAAAGATCTGGGTCGGCCGCTCGGACCAGCCGACCTCCACCCCGTAAAGCACGACCGAGGCGATGCCTTGCCGCGCCTGCGCCAGTGCGTCGATGATCGGACTTTCGGCGCCGATAAAGCGCGATAAGGGGCGGCCGGTGATCTGGCGCCGGGAGGCCGCCGAAAAGATCTCGGATTCAGTGTTGCACGCCTCGATCCGATCCTCAGGATCCAGGATGAACGCCGGATATGGGATCGCGCTCCAGATTTGTTCTAGGCTCAGATCGGTCATGAGGCGGCCAGCTCCGTCCGGTTGGGAAGATCGGCAAGCAGCGCCAGAACGGTCTCGGGCGACCCTGCGGTCAACAGCGCGTGCCGAACCTCCGGGACCGGTGCCAGGTCATCGAGATACCAGCCAAGGTGCTTGCGCGCGCATCGCAGCCCAAGATCGCGCCCATAAAAGCCGAGCATATCCTGGTAGTGGCCCGCGATCAGGTCGAGCAGCGCAGACCCCGCCGGGACAATCGGCGCCGGCGCGCCCCAAATCGCGGCTGCGATCTCGGCCGGACGCCAGGGGCGGCCTTGCGCGCCACGGCCGATCATCACCCCCTCTGCGCCCGACGCCGCCAGCGCTTGGCGCGCCGTCGCGACATCGACGATGTCGCCGTTGGCCAGCCCGGGGAAGGTGACGGCGTCCCGCACCGCAGCGATTGCCGCCCAATCGGCGCGGCCCTTGTAAAACTGGCATCGCGTCCGGCCGTGGATCGCGATCCGCTGGATCCCCGCGGCCTCGGCCCTCTGCGCCAGCTCTGGCGCGTTTTTCAGCTCGTCGTCCCAGCCGAGCCGGGTTTTCAGCGTCACCGGCACGTCGACGGCCGCCACCACCGCCTCGATCAGCGACAGCGCATGGTCAAGGTCGCGCATCAACGCCGAACCCGACAGTCCGTTGGTCACCTTTTTGGCGGGACACCCCATGTTGATGTCGATGACCGCGGCCCCGGCATCGGCGCACAGCGCGGCGCAAGCCGCCATCGGCGCGGCCTCGCACCCCGCGATCTGGACGGCGGTGCCCGCATCCCGCAGCCCCAAGGTCGACCGCATCCGCGCCAGCGGTCGGGCCGTGACCATCTCACGACTTGCCACCATTTCAGACACAACCCCGACAACGCCGAAGCGGCGTACAAGTCTGCGGGTGGGGAGATCGGTGATCCCCGCCATCGGTGCCAGAAAAACAGGCGGCCCCTGCTCAATCCTCATCAATTTACCCCTAGATGCCCAAAAACCTGGCAACCTTCTCCTTCGAGTACCGCATCGCATTCGTCTCGGCAATCGTCTTTCAATGCTGTGGCGGATTTGCGATAGAGAAGCCGCACAGCCGGGAGAAGGGATGAGCGTTGCCGTCTTGATTGTTGCCGCCGGACGCGGTCAGAGAGCCGGTGGCGATGTCCCGAAACAGTATCGCTCCATCGGCGGGCGGACGGTGTTGGCCCATACTGTGGCGTCTGTTTTGCGCCACAGCCGTGTGGACCAGGTGCGGGTTGTGATCCATCCCGACGACCATGCGGCCTATGCGGCGGCGATACGGCCGATCTCGGACCCGCGCATCGCGCCGCCGACGCTGGGCGGGGCAGATCGACAGGCCTCGGTCCGGGCGGGGTTGGAGGCATTCGCCGGGGATCCGCCCCAAAAAATCCTGATCCACGATGCCGCGCGCCCGTTTTTATCGACCGATCTGATCGACCGGGTTTTGGTCGCGCTCGACACCGCGCCAGCGGCCCTGCCCGCGCTGCCTATCGTCGATGCGCTGTGGCGGGCCGAGGCCGGCGACGTCGCGGGGGCCGTCCCGCGGGAGGCGCTTTGGCGCGCGCAAACGCCGCAGGGCTTCGACTTTTCCACAATCCTTGGCCTGCATCGGAACGGCGTTGCGGGGGCACCCGATGACGTCACGCTGGCCCATGCCGCAGGGCTTGACGTGCGGATCGTGCTGGGGGACGGAAACGCGTTTAAGATCACCCTGCCCGCCGATTTCGACCGTGCGGCCCGTTTTTTGGAGCAGAAGATGGATGTCAGAACCGGCATCGGCTACGATGTGCACGCCTTCGCGCCGGGCAACGCGGTGGTGCTGAACGGCGTCACCATCCCACATGACGCCAGCCTTAAGGGCCACTCGGACGCCGATGTGGCGATGCACGCGATCACCGACGCGCTTTTCGGCGCTTTGGCCGAGGGCGATATCGGGCAATGGTTTCCGCCGTCTGCGGCCGCTTGGGCCGGCGCCGACAGCGCAAATTTTCTGCAAAAGGCGGTAGAGCGGGTGGCCGGGCGCGGCTTTCGCATCGCCAACATCGACTGCACAATTATCTGTGAGCGACCAAAGATCGGGCCCCACGCGGGTGCCATGCGCGAAAACCTGGCGCGGCTGCTAGGCATCGATGTGGGCCGGATCAGCGTGAAGGCGACGACCTCTGAAAAGCTGGGCTTCACCGGCCGGGGTGAGGGGATCGCGGCGCAAGCCACCGCCACGCTTCTCGCCCCATGATGCGCGCCATCGCGACCTTTTTCTATGTGGGTCTGGTGCCGGTTGCGCCGGGCACGGCCGGGGCGCTGGCCGCCCTGCCGGTGGCGTATGGGCTGCATGTTTTGGGGGGGTTTCCGGCCTTGGCATTGGCCACGGTCGCGGCCACCTGGCTGGGCTGGCTGGCCACGCGGGCGGTGACTGTTGAGGGGCCGCCAGACCCCTCTTTTGTTGTGATCGATGAGGTCGCGGGTCAATGGGTGGCGCTTTGGCCGCTGTCCTTCGGCCTTTGGATGGCGGGCGCGGCGCCGACGCTTTTCCCCTGGCCTGGTTGGGTCGGCGCCTTTCTTCTGTTCCGGCTCTTCGACATCTGGAAACCGGGCCCGGTCGGTTGGGCGGACCGGCTCAAGACGCCGTGGGGCGTGATGCTCGACGATTTGATCGCCGGGGCGATGGCCGCGAATTCGGTCCTGATGGGCGCGTTGGTCGCGCATGTGGGGATGGGCGTGTGACGGCAGCGGACGCAGCGGCGGCAGCGGTTCTTGCCGATCTGCGCGCCCGTTTCTGGCGCGTTGCAGCGGCGGAAAGCTGCACGGGCGGGCTGGTGATGGCCGCGTTGACAGAGGTTCCCGGGGCCTCGGATGTCGTGGACCGGGGCTTCGTAACCTACTCAAACGCCGCAAAAATCGCGCTTCTTGGCGTCCGCGAGACCACGCTTGCCGCCCACGGCGCCGTGTCAGAGGCTGTGGCCGCCGAGATGGCGGAGGGCGCTTTGCACCGGTCGGACGCGGATGTCGCTGTCTCGGTTACAGGCGTCGCGGGCCCGGGCGGCGGGTCGGTGGAAAAGCCCGAGGGGATGGTCTGTATCGGTCTGGCGTGCCGGGGCCGGCCCACCGCGACCGCCACCCATCAATTTGGCGCGAAAGGGCGCAGCCGTGTCCGCGCACTTTCGGTCGCAACCGCGCTCGGCTTGATCGCAGCAGCCGCCCGCCCGGCCGATTAGAGCATTTTCCGTTCAAAGCAGGTCAGTCATCATCAGAAAACGCGTTC
>ERZ1740062.821-NODE-821-length-14272-cov-3.483646_pt1 | contig 14272 bp, 8 predicted proteins | sample MGYA00581741_ERZ1740062 | MGnify/ENA primary metagenome ERZ1740062 (study PRJEB43018, sample SAMN04849747) | marine metagenome | isolation source: floating plastic debris | place: Pacific Ocean | collected 2008-09-01 | study: EMG produced TPA metagenomics assembly...
CAAAGAATGCGGCATCGGCGACATCGGCGGGCAGAACGCCGGCGTCGTACTCGGTCATCCCATACTCGGTGACAAAGCGCGCCTTCTTGGCATCGGGCAATTCGGGTAGGCCCGCGCGGATCTCGGCAATCCACGCGTCCTCAAGCTCCAGCGGCAGCAGGTCGGGACAGGGGAAATAGCGGTAGTCATGCGCCTCTTCTTTGGACCGCATGGAACGCGTCTCGCCCTTCGCGGCGTCGTACAGCCGGGTCTCCTGATCGACGCTGCCGCCATCTTCCAAAATGGCGATCTGGCGCCGCGCCTCATAGTCTATCGCCGCTTGAATAAAGCGCATGGAGTTCATGTTCTTGATCTCGCAGCGGGTGCCAAGATGGGAGAAATCGCCGCTTTCGCGGTAGCGCTCATAAGCGCCCGGGCGGCACACCGACACGATGACGTCGGCCCGCAGCGAACCCTCGGCCATGTTGCCATCACAGGTGCCGAGATAGCGTAGGATCTGGCGGAGTTTGCGGATATACTCAGCCGCCTCCTCAGGGCCGCGGATGTCGGGCCGGCTGACGATCTCCATCAGCGCGGTGCCGGTGCGGTTGAGATCAACGAAAGAGCGGGCGGGATCCATATCGTGGATCGACTTGCCGGCGTCTTGTGCAAGATGGATCCGCTCCACGCGGACACGGCGGGCGCTGCTGGGGCCAAGATCGACCAACACCTCGCCTTCGCCGACAATGGGGTGGTAAAGCTGGCTGATCTGATAGCCTTGCGGCAGATCGGGGTAGAAATAGTTCTTGCGGTCGAACGCGCTGACGCGGTGGATCTCGGCCTTGAGGCCGAGACCGGTGCGGACGGCCTGTTCGACGCAGTAGCGGTTGAGGACGGGCAACATGCCTGGCATGCCGGCGTCGATCAGGCTTACCTGCGTGTTGGGTTCGGCGCCGAAGGCTGTGGCTGCTCCCGAGAACAGTTTGGCGTTTGACGCGACTTGGGCATGAACCTCCATGCCGATGACAAGTTCCCAGTCTCCCATCGCGCCGGCGATGGTGCGGGCCTTGGGTTCGGTAAAGGCAAGCTCTGGCATGTGGGCTCCTCACACAAAGAACGGTGCTGGTCTAGCCGCGGGCGGGGGGGAAGGACAAGACCGGGGATACCGCCAGATCTCGGAGCGCGGCGCCAGGCGTCACCTGCGCGAAACGCGCAGGGCGCGCGGGAACCGCGCGCGTGCAGGCAAAGCCTGCACTGACGCCCTTTCCCGGCCCCTAGGCGAGGCCAAAGCGGCGCTGACGGACAGCCCAGCCTTATCCCGCAGACGATCAGCGACCGCCCGCAACGTCGAGAATGGCACCGGTGACATAACTGGCTTTGCTCGACAAAAGCCAAACAATGGCCTCGGCCACTTCCTCGGGCCGGCCCGCCCGGCGCATGGGCAAATCCGGGCCCATGGCCGAAGCGCGATCCGGTACACCGCCCTTGCCGTGGATCGCGGTTGCAATGACCCCAGGCCGTACGGCGTTGACACGGATGCCGCGCGCCGCCTCTTCCAGCGCCAACCCACGGGTGAAGGTGTCGAGCGCGCCTTTCGAAGCGGCATAATCGAGATACATATTGGCCCCGCCGATCACTGCGGCCTTTGACGAAACATTCACGATCGCACCGCCCGCCGTGCCCGCCCGCATCCGCAGCACCGCCTGCTGTGCGACGAGCATGGCTGCGGTTGTATTTATAGTCAGCATCCGCGTGATCCGGGCTGCTGTCAGCCCGTCGATCCCGCAGGCCATGTCAACGATGCCAGCGTTGTTGACCAAAGCGTCAAGCCGGCCCCACCGCGCGTCCAGGCTTTGAAAGAGCGGTTCGACAGTGTCGGGATCGGACAGATCGGCTTTGAAAAGGGCGGCCTCGCCGCCGGCTGCGCCGACGGCATCGGCCGTGGCGTCAGCCCCGGCGCGATCGCTGTTATAGGTGAGCGCCACATCATAGCCATCGCGCGCGGCCAGCCGCGCGGTGGCAGCGCCTATGCCGGCGCTGCCACCGGTGACAAGGCAGATCGGCCGGCTTGCCGCGACGCTCATGGTGCGGCCTCCAAGATGCGGGTGACGATTTCGGTCGTATCGCGGGACAGATCCGGCTGGTCCACGATCCGCTGCAACGCGCGCAGCATCTGGCGTTGGCGGTGCTCGTCGAACTGGCGCCAGCTTTCGAAGGCGCCCGCGATGCGGGCCGTGGTTTGCGGATTGATCGGATCGAGCGCAATCAAATGGTCGGCGACCAGCGCATAGCCCGCCCCATCGCGGCGGTGAAAGGCCGCGCCATTGCCCATGGCCAGGACGCCGATCACGGCGCGGAACCGGTTGGGGTTGCGAGCATCGAAATCGGGATGCCCGGTCAAAGCCGCCGCGGCCTCTACCGCGCGCGCGGGCGGCGCGGCAGAGATCTGCACGGCGAACCACTTATCGATCACCAGCCGGTCCGCCTGCCAGCGCCGATAGAAGGCTGCCAGCGCGTCCTCTGCCGCGCCCTCCCGCACCAGAAGGCCAAGCGCCTGCATCGCCTCGGTCATATTGCCCGCCGCCGCGAATTGCGCCCGGGCGCTCGCGGCGCCCTCTTCAGCGCGCGAGAGCAGCCCAAGAAGCCGCCCCGAAAGCGCGCGGCGCCCCGCATCGGCCGCATCGGGGCGATAGGGCCCCGCGACGCGATGCGCCGCGTAATCCGCCGCAAGCCGCGGCGCGAGATGCTGCGCAAGGCCCGTGTCGACCGCCGCCAGCGCCGCATAGGCGGCCTCGGGATCGGCGGTTTCGGCGCGCCCGCGCACCGTCTCCATCACATCGTCTAGGCTGGGCAGCGACAGGACCAGCGCCTTGTAAGCCGGGTCAAGCGCCGCATCGGCGAGAACAGCCTCAAGCCCCGCGAAAAGGCCGGGCTCCGGCAGCCCGGCGCCCAGCGCGCAATCGGCAACGGCCTCGCGCATCAGGCTGCGCCCGGCCTCCCATCGGTTGAAGGGAGCGGTGTCATGGGCCAGCCTGACCAGCGCGTCGGCGGCCGAGGCCGGGCGCGCCAGGATCACGGGCGCCGAAAATCCGCGCAAAAGCGAAGGGATGGGCCGCGCGGCCAACCCCTCGAACTGCAGCGTTTCTTGCGCCTCGGTCAACTCCACCAATGTTGTCGGCAGGATTTCAGACCCGTCCGGCGCCAAAAGACCCATTGCCAAAGGGATCACCTGCGGGGCCTTTTCGTCCTGGCCGGGCGTCGCCGGCGTCGATTGGGTGAAGGTCAGCTGATAGGTCCCGTCCTGCCACGCCTCCGCCACCGCAACCTCTGGTGTTCCGGCTTGGGTGTACCAACGCTTGAACTGGGTCAGGTCGCGGCCGCTTGCCTCCTCAAAGACCGCGAGCCAATCCTCGATGGTGCAGGCCTGCCCGTCATGGCGATCGAAGTACAGCGTTAGCGCCCGGTCATAAACGTCCGCCCCCACCAAGGTCCGCAACATGCCGATCACCTCGGCGCCCTTCTCGTAGACCGTCGCGGTGTAGAAGTTGTTGATCTCCACATAGCGGTCGGGGCGCACGGGATGCGCCAGCGGGCCCGCGTCTTCCCGAAACTGGGCGGCGCGCAGCCGGATCACATCGTCGATCCGTTTGACCGGGGCCGAACGTTCGTCGGCCGAGAATTGCTGATCGCGGTAAACCGTCAACCCTTCCTTAAGGCACAATTGAAACCAATCGCGACAGGTGATCCGGTTGCCGGTCCAATTGTGGAAATACTCATGCGCGATAATGCCCTCTATGAACTCATAATCGCGGTCGGTGGCCGTGTCGGGACTGGCCAGCACGTATTTGGAGTTAAAGACGTTCAGCCCCTTGTTCTCCATCGCGCCCATGTTGAAATCGTCGACGGCGACAATCATGAAAAGGTCGAGGTCGTATTCCCGGCCATAGGCGCGCTCATCCCAAGTCATCGCGCGTTTCAGCGCGTCGAGCGCGTAGGCGCATTTGCCCTGATCGCCGTCCCGGACCCAGATCTGCAGATCCACCCCGCGGCCGGAGGCCGTGGTGAAGTGATCGGCGACGCATTGCAGATCGCCGGCGACGAGCGCGAACAAATACGACGGCTTTGGCCAAGGGTCGTGCCATTCCGCCCAGCCCGGGCCCTTGTCCACGGGGTTGCCGTTCGACAAAAGCACCGGCAAATCGCTTTCGATCCGGACTGTGTAGACCGCCATGACATCGGGGCGGTCGGGGAAATAGGTGATCTTTCGAAAACCCTGTGCCTCGCATTGGGTGCAATACATGCCCTTCGACATGTAAAGCCCTTCCAACGCGGTGTGCGCTTCGGGCGCGATTTCAGTCTCCGCGACCCACTCAAACGCATCGTCCGGCAGCGCCGCAGCCGCGACCGTCAGCCCGGCGGCCGTCTGCGTCAAAGCCGCCACCGGCACCGCGGCGCCATCGATGCTGGCCGAGACCAGGCGCAGCCCGACACCGTCCAACAGCATGTCGGCGCTGGCGTCACCGGCGGGGTTGCGGCGCACATGCAGCCGTGCCGTGACCCGCGTCGCCCGGGGATGCAACCGGACCGTCAAATGCACCCGGTCGATCAAAAAGGGCGGCGGGGCATAGTCTGCAAGGCGGATCAGGGGCTCGGTATCGCTTTTCATAGGTCCTCCGGGTTCGCCGCCAAACTACGGGGTTTTGTGCGGCCCACAAGGCCCGCTTGCCTTGAACCCGCGCCGGTTCGGCGCATGTGGCGGTTGAGTTGAAAGGAGACCGGCCCATGGCCCAAGGGCTCGACACCGAAGACGCCGCAATCGGCCGGTTCGACAAATCCTTCCTGATCCACATGATCAAGGACTTCTTCGTCATCCTTGTGATCGTGACGATCGTGGAGTTCGCGATCAAGGTGGGCCTTGTCTACTACGATTTCCGCGCCCAAGGGGAGGACCGCGCCGCGCAGGCGGCCGAGGACATCGCCGAAAACGTGCGCACCATCATGCTGAACGAGGGTGGGCCGGTCGCGGCGCGCACGCTCTATCCAATCCTCGGCGAGAACTGGAATCAGATCGGCTATTCCATCGCTGTCGAACCCTCCGAGGTGACGCGCGCCTCGATCACCGATCTTTTTGGCTTTGTGCCAGAGGGCATTCCGGCCGACAATTGGCCATCGGGCGCCTACCGTGCCGGGGTCGTTGAGATCAAGGCGCAGGAGTTCTGTCTTTCGTGCCACTCGCTGGCGGATGTGGGTGACGTGCTTGGCCGGGTGGAGGTGCGGACCTATCTTTCGACCGACCTTCTGCTGTGGTGGAAGGACATCCAGCTCACCGCCGGTCTTGCGGTCGGCAAGATCATCTTGCACTCGATCCTGCTCTACGGCCTCCTGCGCTCCCGGCTTGAGCCTTTGATCGGGCTGCGCGCGGTGGTCAGTCGGCTTGCGCGGGCTTATGGGACCATCGATCACCGGGCCGAAATCCGCTCCTCCGATGAATTTGGCGCCCTGGCGCGGGATCTGAACCTCTTTCTCGACCGTATCGCGCGGCTGGTGACAGAGCTTGACCAGATCCTGGGGCGTGTCGTGCAGGTCAACGACGATGTGCTCGAAATCCAAAGCAAGCTGCGCGGACAGGTCGACCGCGTGATTTCCCAGACCCGCACACTTGAACGGACGGCGCTGCAAAAGGCGCGGCGCGCGCCGCGGCTTAGCCAGGAATGGTTCGCCGCGATGCGCGGTCAGGTCGCGCTGCTGGAAGAGGGTGTGCAGCTTGGCAACCACGGCCCCCACCTCAGCGAAGTGCTTGAAAACCTGCGCGAGGTTATCACCCTGGCCGAGGGTCAGGCGCGCGCCAGCGAGGATCTGTTCAGCGAGCTTGGTCAGCTAGGCGAGGATACAGAGGCGTTCCAGTCGGCCATGGCCGAGATGGTCCGCTTGGAGGAGCGGATGAAGATCATTATCGAAAGCGGCACCACCCTGGTCGCCCGCTTGCAACCCGGCGCAACACTGCCTCAAGCCTAGGCAATCGTGGTCCAAAACACGATCCACGCTGGCACTTTTCGGTGCGTCGCCTAATTATAGAAGGGTAGCGAAAAGGAGAGTTCTATGCCCCGCCCGGTCGTCGGGATCGTCGCCAACCACCACCTGATCAATGACGAATACCCCGCCCAGGCGGTTGGGGAGATGAACATCCGCGCGGTCGCGGAGGTGACAGACGCCCTGCCGCTGGTCGTCCCCTCCCTGCCCGATGCGGCGCACACCCGGGACTTGCTTGACGCCTGTGACGGGTTCGTGCTGACCGGCGGGCGGCCGAATGTTCACCCCGACTTCTACGGCCATGCGGTGACAGAGGCGCACGGCGCCTTCGACCTCAACCGCGACGGTGTCGTCTTGCCCCTGGTCCGCGGCGCCGTGGAGGCGGGGGTGCCGATCCTTGGGATCTGCCGCGGATTTCAGGAGTTTAACGTCGCTTTCGGCGGCACGCTGCACCCCGAAATCCGCGACCTGCCGGGGCGCCAAAACCACCGGATGCCCCCCGACGGCACGCTGGAAGAGAAGTTTGAGCATCGCCATCTTGTCCACCTTGCCCCTGGCGGCCATTTCGCGCGCATCTTCGGCGCTGACGAGGTGCTGGTGAACTCGCTCCACGGCCAAGGCATCGCCGAGATTGGCGCGCGTGTCGTCGTCGAAGGCTATGCGCCCGATGGCACGCACGAGGCGATCCATATCGAAGGCGCGTCCGCCTTCGCCATGGCCGTGCAGTGGCATCCAGAGTGGAATGCCGCCAATGATCCTGTCTCGCGCCCGCTGTTTGAGGCGTTCGGCCGCGCGCTTCGCCCCACCTCGGCGCTACAGCCCGCCGGTCTGACGGGCTAGGCCCGGCCTGCACGCTAAGACGGTGCCGACCGCGCGGCGGATCGGCACGCTTCGTGGGCCCTTCCATTCGCGAGGGATCAAGGACAAAGTGCCGGGTCACGCCAGTGGGCAATAGCGCGAAAACGTCCGCGCCCCCTCTGGCGCAGGTAAGCCTGCAGTGCGGGGCGGCGGTCCGACCGGCTTCTTTGTTTTGTCGTGTGTCTTGAAGCGGTTAGGCACGGTCGCCACGCCGCCAGAAGCGAACAAGCTTTAGGCCCCGTCCAGCACTGAGCGCCGATCCTCCGCTTTTGGCTATACGATCAGGGGTGGCCGCGCCCGCAGGCATCGCGGCCCCCGCCGGAAAGGGGGCCGCATACGGGTCGACATGGCGTTTGGCCAAGCGGCTTTGTTCGCGACGCGCTCACATCGACCGAAGCGGTGTCCAAAGCCCTTCATGCGCGCCGCCAGAGGGCGGTCACAGTGCCCTCGAAGCGCTCCTCGATCCTGGGGTTTAGATGGTGTTGGGCAACCCCTGCGGGTTTGGCGCGGCGCGCGGTCTGCACGCGCTTGGCAACTGGCCTTGGTGATCTGGGCCCGACCGGAACGCTGTGGCTTGGTCAAACGATCATACTCCGCAGAACCATCGATCTGGAGGATGCTGTCGAGCCTGACATGCGCGCCACCACGACCGGCGGCGGCTTGGACCAAAAAGACGCTGTCGAAATCGGGGACATATCTGCGTATTCCCCATCGGTCAGAGGGCGCCGCCCCCCCGGCGTTTCAAGCTGGATCACACGGCGCTGCCTGAAATCAAGGTCTTCAACGCGGTATGTAACGCTCGATCCCTCGGGGATTTCGCGAAGCACCAGAAGCGTCACCGAGGGGGATGATGTCCGGGCCGGGCGGCAACAATCCCTTTGGATGACGCTCGTGACGGGGTCCAACGGCGATCCGCTGCGCCGCTTTTTATACACAGTTTTGAGCGGCCAAGGGCTGCTTTGCGGCTCATCGCGCACCAGTTTCGCGGGGCTGCCTTTTAGAGCAATTTCAGTGAAGCCGTCCAGCGAGCGAATTTGGGCCGGCATCGACGATTTCAACCGGCACAATCTGGCCGATTAGCCCCGGCGGCGCGGCGCAATGGACCGCCTGCAAATAGGGCGAGCGCCCGACCAATTGACCCGGCTCTCGCCCGGGCTTTTCTAACAGGACCGGCAAGACACGTCCGATCTGACGCTGTTGAAAGGCCGTTTGCTGCGCGCTGAGAAGGGTTTGAAGGCGTTGCAGACGCTCTGACTTCACGTCTTCGGGCACCGCTTCCCGCCCGGCGGCCGGTGTGCCGGGCCGGCTTGAGTATTTGAACGAATAGGCTTGCGCATAGCCCACACGCCGACACAGCGCCAACGTCGCGGCGAAATCCTCTTCTGTTTCGCCCGGAAATCCGACGATAAAATCGCCCGAAAGTGCGATGTCTGGGCGCACGGCGCGCAACCGCCCCAGGATCTGGTGATAGGCCTCGGCGGTGTGCTTGCGGTTCATCGCAGCCAACACCCGATCAGAGCCTGATTGGACCGGCAAATGCAGGTACGGCATCAGTTTTTCCACCGTTCCGTGGGCATCTATCAGGTCGTCATCCATGTCGTTTGGGTGGCTGGTGGTAAAACGGATCCGCTGCAGGCCGTCGATCTTTGCCAAGCGGCGGATCAGGCGCGCAAGCGTCCAATCCCCGGCCCGGTAGGCATTGACGTTCTGGCCGAGCAACGTGATCTCGACCACCCCACGCTCCACCAGATCCTCGGCTTCAGCCAGGATGCGCGCCGCCGGGCGCGACACCTCCGCGCCGCGGGTATACGGGACAACGCAAAAGGCACAGAACTTGTCGCAGCCTTCCTGCACGGTCAAAAACGCCGCCGGCGCCCGCCGCGCATTCGGGCCGCGCGCGGGCGGAAGGTGGTCGGACTTGTCCTCGACCGGGAACTCTGTGTCGATCGCCCGGCGCCCCTCGGCCAACGCGGCGGTCATCGCCGGCAGCCTGTGGTAGGCTTGCGGCCCGACAACCAAATCGACCAGGGGCTGACGACGGATGATTTCCGCCCCCTCCGCCTGCGCCACACAGCCCGCCACCCCGATCTTCAGATCGGGGTTTGCGGCCTTAAGGGGTTTGAGGCGCCCAAGCTCTGAATAGACTTTTTCGGCCGCTTTTTCGCGGATGTGGCACGTGTTGAGGAGGATGAGGTCCGCCGATGCGGCCTCCTCCGTCACTTCGTACCCTTCCGCGGCCAGGGCGCCGGTCATCCGTTCGCTGTCATAGACGTTCATCTGACAGCCATAGGTCTTGACGAAAAGCTTCTTCGGCGGCGCGGTCATTCGAAAGGTCCTAGAAACGGGGAAGGGGCCCAAGGGCCCCTTGCGAGATGCTAAGCCGTCCAATCGCTGAGATCAACGCGCTTTGACTAGGCCGTCTTCGCCTTCGCCCGCGACTTGGTCGTCGTTTTGGGTGTCGTGGCGGTCTTGGTTGCGGCGGCCGACTTTGCCGCCGTGGTTGTCGCGGCGGCTGTGCTGGTCGTTGTGCGCGGTTTCCGGCCGAGGCCGATTTTCTTGGCCAGTTCCTGACGCTTTTGGGCATAGCTTGGCGCGACCATCGGGTAATCCGACTTCAGACCCCATTTCTCGCGATACTGTTCTGGCGTCATGTCATAGGCCGTTTTCAGATGCCGCTTCAGCATCTTCAACTCTTTGCCGTCTTCAAGACAAATGATGTAGTCATTTGTGACCGACTTCTTAATCGGCACGGCTGGGATCAGTTCCTCCGGTTCTTCAACTTTGACTTCTGTCAAGGTTGTCATCGTTCCGTAGACCGATTTCAGCATATCCGAGACTTGATCCGGCTGAACAGTGTTGTTGCCCACATAGGACGCAACGATATCCGATGCGAGGGCAAGCAGATCACCCTTATCGACAGTTGCTTCTTCGGACATTTTAGGCTCCCGCTTTTATTGAAAAAGATCATGCTCACACTGTCCAGATGCCGAAGCTGTCACGGCACTGTGCAAGGGCACTAATGCTGCTTCACATACAGACGAAAAACCACCTACACAAGTCGGAGATCAAATTACTTTTAAATTTTTCGTGGTGTTCCGAACGGAACACTAGTTGTTAGCTTTCAAAAACTAACGTTCGATACCTCACACCGGTGTGAGGTCGCGCAACCGTCGCGCCCTCACCTTATTCGGGGACACGCGACGATTTACGCGGCAAGTCCGCGTTTGCGCAGCATTGCGGTGGCGGCTGGCATGGCGCCGCGAAACGCAGTGTAGAGCGCATCCGCCTCGTCCCGGCCACCGGCGGCGTACACGTGCTTTTCAAGCCGGATGGCAAGATCGCGGTCGAACGGGTCGCCTGTTTCTTCAAAGGCGGCGAAGGCATCGGCGTCCATCACTTCGGACCACATGTAAGAATAGTAGCCGCTTGAATATCCGTCGCCGGCAAAGATGTGGGCAAAATGGGGCGTAGCGTGGCGCATCGCGATGGCCTGCGGCATCCCAAGCTCGGCCAGAACCTCCGCTTGGCGCGCCATCGGATCGGCGGGGGTGGGGCCGCTGTGCAAAGCCAGATCGACCAGCGCAGAGGCCGTGTACTCAACCGTCGCAAAGCCCTGGTCAAAGGTCTCTGCGGCCCGCAGCCGCGCCACCAGATCCTGGGGAATGGGCGCGTCTGTCTCGGCGTGGCGGGCATGGGCGCGCAGGAGCTCGGGCACACTCAGCCAATGCTCGTAAAGCTGGCTGGGAAGCTCAACAAAATCGCGGGCGACCGCCGTGCCCGAGATCCGGGGATAAGGCTGGTCGGAAAGCAGACCGTGCAGCGCATGGCCAAACTCGTGAAACAAGGTGCGCGCGTCGTCAAAGGTCAACAGCGCGGGCGCCCCGGCGCTTGGCTTGGCGAAATTGCAGACATTGATCACGATGGGCCGCACCTCGCCGTCGAAATCGCTTTGCCGCCGAAAGCCAGAGCACCAGGCGCCAGAATTTTTGCCGATCCGGTTGAAAAAATCGCCGATGAAAAGCCCAAGGTGCCGACCGTCCCGCCGCACCTCCCAGATCCGCGCATCGGGGTGCGGCTTTGGCGCGTCGATTTCCGCAAACTCCAGCTTGAAAAGCCGGTTTGCGACATCGAAGGCGGCGGCAATCATGTTGTCGAGTTGCAGATACGGCTTCAGTTCGGCCTCATCGATGGCGTAGTCCCGCTTTTGCAGCCGTGCGGCGTAAAACCGCCAATCCCACGGCATCAAGCTGTCGTTGATGCCATCCTCGGCCATCAAAGCGGTAAGCGCTGCAGCTTCCTCTTCGGCACGCGCCTTTGCCGGCGCCCACACCTGCATCAAAAGCGCGCGCACGGCCTCGGGCGTTTTGGCCATCTCGGGCGCCAGCTTATAGGCCGAGAAATTGGGATAGCCGAGAAGGGCCGCCCGCTCTTTGCGCAGCGCCAGCGTTTCGGCAACGATGGCCGCGTTGTCGGTCTCCCCGCCCTTGGCGCCACGCGCCGCCCAGGCCTCAAACGCCACTTGTCGCAGGTCCCGACGCGGCGAGAATTGTAAAAACGGCACAATCAGCGACCGCGACAGGGTGATCACGTGCCCGGTCTCCCCCCGCTCCTCTGCCGCCGCGGCAGCGGCGGAGACGACGAAATCGGGCAGCCCTTCCAGATCCTCGGGCTGAAGCGCCAGCGTCCAGGACCGCTCATCGGCCTGGAGGTTTTGGACAAACGCCGTCCCAAGCTCGGCCAAGCGCGCCATGACCGCCCCATAGCGTGCGCGCCCTTCCCCCTCTAACTTCGCGCCGCTGCGGACAAAGTCGCGATGATAAAGGTCAAGCACCCGCCGCTCGGCCGGCGCCAAGTCTTCGCGCTGAGCGAAAAGCGCGTCGATCCGCTGAAACAGCGCCCGGTTCATCGTGATCTCGGTCCTGAAGGCCGCAAATTTCGGCGCATAGTCACGCTGAACCGCCCGCAACGCTTCGGTGCTGTCGGTGCCGACCCGGTAAAACAACGCCGCCCCAATCCGCCCCAGCAGTTTGTCCGACCGCTCCAAAGCGGCGATTGTGTTCTCAAAATCCGGCGCCGCGGGGTTGTCGGCGATGGCTGCCACGGCCGCCCGCGCGGCTTCCATCGCGGCATCGAGCGCCTCGGGAAAATCAGTGTCTTGGATGCGATCAAATGGCGGCAACTCAAACGGCGTGGTCCACGGGGCAAGCAGCGGGTTGGTCATTTCGATCTCCATCGACGCTCTGTCCCTGAATAGGTGCCTCTTGCGACAGTTGAGTTCAAGCGGAAGGTCGGAAAACGCAAATCATGCGTCGGCATGACATCTCGCGCCGGTCCTTTGTGTTGCTACGGTTTCGCGATCAGGCAGGAGGGCGCACATGAAAACCCACGCAAAAGCGGCCGTCATCGGCGGCGGGGCGGTTGGCGCGGCCATCGCCTATCATCTGGCGCGCGCCGGCTGGTCGGATGTCGTCCTGCTGGAACGCGACGAGCTGACCTCTGGCTCGACCTGGCATGCGGCCGGTTTGCTGCCGCTTTTTAACATGAGCTATGCGGTCAGCCACATCCACGATCACTCTGTAAAGCTTTACAAGTCCTTGGAGGAAGAGACCGGGCTCAACGCCGGATTCTCGGTTGTGGGCAACCTGCGTATGGCCCAAACCGACGCGAGGATGGATGAGTATCGGCTCTATGCCAGCACGGCCGAAACCGTCGGCATCCCGCATGAATGGCTAACGCCGGCCGAGATCAAAGCGCGCTGGCCGCTGGTCCGGACCGAGGACCTGAAGGGCGCGATCTTTCACCCCACGGACGGATACATCAACCCCGCCGACGTGACCCAAGCGATGGCCAAGGGCGCGCGCCAGCGGGGTGTGGACATCCACCGGCGGTGCCAGGTCGACGGGTATCGCTGGACCGGGGATGAATGGGTGGTGACAGGCCGCCACATGGTCGAGAAGGGCGGGAACCTGGTTGCCTCGGACGCGGTTTTTGAGATCCGGGCCGAGCATGTGGTCACCGCCACCGGCAACCACGCGCAGCGCACCGCCGCCCTTCTCGGCATCAAGATCCCGGCCATCCCGGTCGAGCATCAGTATATCGTGACCGAGCCCGATCCAGCGCTTCAGGCCTGGCGGGCAGAGAACCCCGAGCATCCTGTGCTGCGCGATGCCGACGCGAAATGGTATGTCCGCGAGGAGCGCGGCGGCTGGATCCTCGGCCCCTATGAAAGGGGGGCGCCCGCGCGCTTTAACTACGGGGTGCCGGACAGTTTCCGCGCCGATCTCTTCCCCCTCGATCTTGAGCGGATCGAAGCGGAATATATGGCGTTCATCCACCGCATCCCCTCGTCCGAAACGGCAGGGCTGAAGGACGATTACAACGGCCCGATTTGCTATACGCCCGACGGCAATCCCCTGGTCGGCCCAGCGCCGGGCCTGCGCAACATGTGGCTGGCCGAAGGGTTTTCCTTTGGCATCACCGCGGCGGGCGGGACCGGGCACTACCTGGCGCAGATGATGGTCGAAGGTGAGGCCGAGATCGATATGGCCAGCCTCGACCCACGTCGGTTCGGCCAGGACTGGATGACAACCGAATATGCCGCACGCAAAAATGAGGAATGCTACGCGCATGTCTTTGTCCTGCACCATCCCGACGAGGAGCGGGAGGCATGCCGGCCGTTGCGCACCGCGCCCTGCTACGATCGGATGAAGGCGGCCGGGGCGCAGTTCGGGCAAGTCAATGGCTGGGAGCGCCCGATCTATTTCGGCCCAGAAGAGGCCGCGCCCGATTTCGACCATGAAAGCCGCAGCTTTCGCCGCGGCGCGTGGTGGCCGCATGCGGGCGAAGAAGCCAAAGCGATCCGTGAGGGCGTCGGACTGATCGATGCGACCGCCTTTGCCAAACACAGGATCAGCGGGCCGGGTGCGACGGAATTTCTCGATTGGTTCACGTCAAACCGACTGCCCCGGGTTGGGCGGCTGAACCTGACTTACGCGCTGACCGCGGCCGGGACGACACGCACGGAATACACCATCATGCGAACCGGCACGGACGATTACTATCTGGTGTCGGCCGGCGCTTGGCATGGCTATGACGAGGATTTTCTCTATCAAGCGATCGCCGACAAGGAAGCGGCGTTCGGGCGGATCAATGAGGAGGACGTGACGACCAAATGGGGTGTTTTCGCACTCGCCGGTCCGAAGTCGCGCGCGCTTTTGAGCGCTTTGATCCGCGATGGGCACCCTGACGACGCGCTTGGGAATGCGCGGTTTCCCTGGCTTTCGGTGCGCGAGATTGAGCTTGGGATGTGTCCTGTGCGGGCGGCGCGGGTGGCCTATACGGGCGAGCTGGGGTGGGAGTCGCATCATCCAATGGAAATGCAGAACTACCTGCTGGACCAACTGCT
>ERZ1740062.822-NODE-822-length-14227-cov-15.715707_pt1 | contig 14227 bp, 12 predicted proteins | sample MGYA00581741_ERZ1740062 | MGnify/ENA primary metagenome ERZ1740062 (study PRJEB43018, sample SAMN04849747) | marine metagenome | isolation source: floating plastic debris | place: Pacific Ocean | collected 2008-09-01 | study: EMG produced TPA metagenomics...
TAACGAACAAGCCATCGCTGGCTTAGTCAACCTAATGGCTGATAGCCAGGATGAGAGTACCCGTAGGAGGGCAGCAGAATCTTTAGGGAAAATCGGTGCTGGTAACGAACAAGCCATCGCAGGCTTACTCAACCTAATGGCTGATAGCCAGGATGAGAGTACCCGTTGGAGGGCAGCAGAATCTTTAGGGAAAATTATAACAGTGGATTATATGTCTTTTATTATTGCTGAATTGAAAAATCATTCACAATTAAACTCAGATGCCTACAAATTAATTTGGAATTGCGCCCAAGTTTTGTCTTACCATGATTTTTATCGAGCTTGGAATGGTAAGGGAGAGAGGGGAAGAGGGAGTGAGGGAGTGAGGGGAGGTAATTGGATGGGGATTTTGACTACAACCAATTACTAGCACGTCAATTGACGGTGGGATTTTAGACCCTTCTGCTTCGATAAATCTGTATGTTTTCTCTCAACCATTAAAAGACGTAGCAGTGCTACCTCTCTACAACCAGTCGGGATTTATTGCAACCAGATTAGTTATTAGAATAACCGGGAAAACCATCGACTGCATCTTTGATAAAACCAGCTACGGGAACTGCGATTAATAACCCTAACAATCCACCAGTATAAGTAAATATCAGTAAAGAAATTAATACCCAAATTGGTCTGAGTCCAGTAATACTTCCTAAAAGTCGCGGTGCTATAGCTTGGTCAATTATTTGGTCAACTACCACAGCCACAGCTAATACTTTCAATGCTAACCCAAAATGGTGTACTGCTATGATTAATGTAATTGCACTAAGACCTACAACATCACCAAAGGGAACTATACAGAAAATCCCAACTCCCAAACCAAAAAGTAAAGCAAAGGGAACTTTGAGAAGAAAAAGTACTATTGTTAGTGAAACACCCTCTAGCAAACCTAAAGCTAGTTGAGCGATTAAGTAATTTTGAAAGTTTTTTTGCAAGGATTGCTGTATTTTCTGACTGGAATTGAAGGGAAGTATTTTAAATATTCCATTCCACAGTCTTTCGCCGTCAATTAAAAAGTAAAAAGTCAGAACGACTGTAATTATAGCTTCAGAAATACTATCTACAGCTTCTGCAACAATTTGGAAAATATTGTTTGTGAGAAATTGCAATTCATCGGGTAAACGGTCTGTAACTTTGGTATATATTTGATTAATATCAATATTCAATCCGTGACTGATAGCCCAATCATGAACTACCTGGATTTTCTGTTCCCCAGAATCAACCCATTGTGGTAGTAGTTTCATCATTTCATGAAACTGCTGCAAGACAACGGGTATCAAAGTCACACCTAAAGCAGTAACAACCAACAATGTAAATATAAAAACCGATGCGACTGCAAAAGTACGCTTAACTCCTCGTCGCTGAAGAATTGAAACAGGGTAGTTTAAAATGAAAGCCAGCAACCCCGCTAAGATAAAGATTGTCACTAAGGGTTGACAATATTGGAGAAATTTAAACCCCAGCCAACCATTAAGGAAAACTAGAGGAAATATCAGCGTTATACCGAGCCATTTAAATCGAGAATCTTCTACAACAACTTTATTTAATTTATTCAAGTTGTCGGTAATACTTTTGCTGTTTTCTGTGGTGATGCTCATTTCTATTTAGTCTTTGAGGTAAGAATAATTTGCTATCTGGATAATGATTGGTTATTTGGAATTGTCTTATCCACTACCATTTAAGGTTATGCAGAATTAGAAATATTTAACAGTTCAGAAAAGGTGATTTTAGAAATAGGATTTACTATATAGCGTTTCCCAGTCTCCACTCGGTATACCTCAAAACCTATCTCCCCTCTCCTTATTAAGGAGAGGGGTAGTAAGTCCTATTCAATAACCTAAACAGTTATTCTTTCTTCCGTAAACCAACCGACAGACTCGTCTAAAAGATGGGACTTCAAGGTATTATAAATTTGTTCTTGTTCCGGTACATTAGAAAAACGAACCAATTGATAGACTTGTGGTGCGATATTTCTGGATAAATGATCGAATTGAGCTTTCACTTCATCCTTATTTTGATATTGGAAGATTTTTTCTGAACTTATGAGTTTGGTAAATGCCAGCATAAAGGTTATTCCTTTGTTTTCAAAATAGTGATATGTCTCTCCTTTGAAAATTTTTCTTCCTGTTTTTACAGGAAATTCTTTTGTATGAGAAAATACTTCTTGATAACCGCAAAATACTTTTTGAATCGGAACTGGCAAGCCAAGAGTGAGACGTAATGCTATTAAGTCCAAATCAGAAGACGGACTGAGTCTTGTCTCATAAATAGGCTTATCCTCGTATACATCTTCATATTCTATTTCGTACTCATCTTCGTAATGCTTTTCCACACATTCTGAGTTAATTTGTAGAGCTAAATCTTTGACAGCTTTCTTTACAGGTTTTGGCATCGGTTGTGATTGTTCTAATAATGTGTCGCTAAAGAAATCCCAAAGCTGCTGGCAGGCTTTCCAGAGGGTTTGATTGTTATTTTTACTGGGTTTTTGACAAGCTACATCAGCACATAACTTTAATGTTTCCAACATGACTTGAGTTGTATAGGCTCGTGGTGTCTTTTGATTTTGATAATCGATTAACACCTGAAATAATTTCCCTTTTTCCAATCCCAGTATTTCGCGGGATTCCTCAAATAGTCTATCTATACCTTCACCCGTCTTACAATTTACCTGGATAATTTTCGGCTGTTCATCTTCTCCTAGGATAAACTTGTGAATCTTTGTAATTTTTGCGGTTGCTTCAGCAATATTTTGAGGTGTCGCAAAGTTTTGATTTCCTTGCTCATTTACAAACATATTAAACAGATAAATTACCTGATGGTGGTGTTTGAGCAATTCAGTCAGATATTCGCGATCGTGACGCAAAAACTGCTTGTCTGGTGCAAACAAATAGAAAATTAAATCTAACTTGAATTTTTCCGAGAAATTTACAGCTTTGTAGTCACATTTTGTGCTTTTTGTGGCAATAGTCAAATTATCTACACAATCCAAATCTTCTAACTGCTCCATACCAAAAGCAGCCCTGTTGTAATTTTCTAGTCTATCATCACTGCATACACCAGGAAGATCGAAAGATTTTAGCCCAATTGGTAGTTCTAGTAAGTTTACTTCGTCGGTACAATCGGTAAAACCAGTAGAGCGAAAATTATTTTCACCTGCAAGTAAATTAATCAGCGTAGTTTTACCACTACCAGTTCTACCGGTTAAGAAAATGTTGACATCGCTAACGAAAGGAGAAATGCGAAGTATTTCCAGAGCAAATGCAGCGCTAATTTGAGATTTAGATGGTTTTTTGAGTTGAAGTAACATGATTTTGTATTTGGTAGTGATGGTAATTATTTGCTTTAAAGCTGCGTGCTTCTATTACTCTTTAAAGCATGAAGACTTGGAACAAAACTGAAAATAAGGCTGAAACTTACTTACTTTTTACATAAATTCGCCCTAAATAGCTGTTTAACTGTTTCCAGGAATCTCTCATCCATTTTTTATGAAAACTAGGCATTTGATAGTAAGGTATCCATGTGCGATCGCTATGTTCTGGAGATAGTATTATTGGAGATTCTTTCTGTAATATTCCTAAGCGAATCCATTTCCTCTTACCCTTTTTTTCATTAATCTTTTCAAACAGAAATCCATCCTCAAGTTTTATACTTGAGATTCCAGTTTCTTCTTCCAATTCCCTGAATACACATTCTAATTCTGTTTCTCCATTTTCCATACGACCTTTTGGAATATCGAGTTTATTGTTTTTAGCTTTTTTAAGCAGAAGAATACTTTCTTCACGCTCTGCTAAAACATAAATTCCACAAGTAGTCCTATAAGTAGTTTCATACATAAGTTGTTTTCCTTTCGTGAATGAAGAGTTAAGAGATTGATTATTTAACAGATAAGAAAGAAGAAATTGCAGCAAACAATATTCCTTAGTCACGGAAATTAGCAAGCTAGTAGAACATATTCACTACTAATGTTCTGCTTTAAAATTACCGAAAAATTGTAGGTTGGGGAGCCACTCCGTTGTAGGAAGTGGCGTTTGAGGAACGTTAGCGTAGCCTGTCCGAAGGACATAACCCAACACACTAAGTACCCGTGCAGAATTAATTGTGCATTTGTCATTGCGAGTTGAACGGAGTGAAACGTTCGCGCTCAAGCGTTGTCGAAGACTAGCATAAGCTCTATCGAGCACGCTACGCGAACGCGAGGTCTTGAGATTGCTGAGTCCTTTGGACACGCTCCGCGTTTACGTAGTATAGCGTTAGCTAACGCTATCGCTCGCAATGACACAAATAATTTTGCATACCTACTTATTAAGAGTTCCCGATTTCTGCAAGAAGTCTATTGAATAGATTTTTAGCTGATTACAGCTTGTTGGAGAATATCAATTATTTGTTCTTCTGCTGGATTTTTTGTTCCTGGATTGGTGCAGTTCTGAGCTAATTGATTAATTGTCTGCTTATGAGGGCTTAACATATTTTTTATCTGTTCTCGTTGTACTTTGACTGAACTGTCAAAACAATTACCTAAATCTTGCTCCGAATCTACGTATTCAATACCTAATCCAATTGCCAGTATATCTTCGATAACAGAATAGCCACCTTGGAGATATTTTTTACCAACTTCTTTTTCTTTCTCTACTACCTCTGGCACTTGTCTGGTAACAGTTTCTTCGATAGGTTCAACATCTACAAATTGTCGTTGCGTTCTTGGAACTTGTCTAGTTGTAGGTTTTTCTACCTGTATTGATTCTTTAGGAGCACAAAAAGCTCCCGCTGCAGCTCCAATAGCTGCCACTCCCAGGGCAACTGGTGCAAGAGGGGTAAGCATTGATGCAGCGAATGCACCAGCACCGGCTCCAAGTAATCCACCTTTAGCCATGCTCCTAGTCGTTCTGACAGATTCTGTGTGTGATTCCATAAATGTTTGAGTATCATAGACAGTTTCATCGCAAAACACAGGATTATATCCGGTTATCACTTCTTCGATAACTTCTCTATACTTTATTTCTGGAACCATAATTTTGATGATTTCTTCTCGCGATAGCTTAGTTTCAGCAGCATAACCATCAATATCTCGATTTAGTTGTGCGATCGCTTCAAAATAAGCATCTTCTTGTCGGAAAATTCTGACACCATAATCACAAACGGCAGCGTATGCTTCTTCGAGGATTCCCTTACCAATTGCGGCATCAACGGGATAAGTTGCGAAACGACTGGCAAGGTAGATAAGCGTTTGTCGATAGCGACGACTGCGTTCTTTTTTGGCAAACTGTTTCAACTCACCTCGCAAAACTTGCTGCATACTACCGATTTTATTTTGTGGTAATACCCTGCAAATAAACTCAGCAATTTGACTAAAACCAGTTCCCTTTAAACAATCAATTTCAGCAATCAGGGGAGTTTCGCCATTACAAAACTTTTGATAAGTCTCAGTAATTTTGTCCCGAGCGTCTTGAATATTTTGGGGCGTGGGTTTTTGTGTTCCTTCCTCGGTATAATGAATATTCAACGCAAAGATGACTTTACTACCACTACCACGTTGTTTGAGAGATTTAAGCAACGCTCTCAGATAACGCTTATCACCACGAATGAATTGCATGTGGGGCGCAACTACATACAAAATAATGTCTGGAGAGACATCTTTTTGATAAGCCTCCGATTGCCATTTTTCAACCTTGATAGTCTCTACTTGTGGCTCCTGTGCTTCCTTGTTCAAACATTTAGTGTAATTGAGAATCTTAAATTCATTTACAGGAGGTATGTCGTCATACTCTTCTTCAAGTTGCTTAATACCTAAAGCGGCTCGATTGATATTTTCATAGCTTTCATCACTACCTGCTCCCGGCAAGTCAAAGTATTGTAAATTGCTTTTCAATGTAAAATATTGAACGCTGTTCGTACAATCTTGGTATCCGTGAGATTTCATTGCAGGTTCAACTAAATCTAGAAGACTGTTGCCCAAAGCTGTTTTCCCTGCTCCAGTTCGTCCAGTTGCATAAAATTTAACAGGTTCAGGAAATATTTTTTTGTCTTTTTGAGTTTTAATTAAAGCTTCTGATTCCAACCCAGTTAAATCATATTCTCGTAGGTCGAACATTCTTAAAACATCCGGTCTATCGTAGAAAAGAGATTTTAGATTTTGTAAGGCTGTAGGAGACATAAATTAAATTTAGTTCTGGTGTTATGACTTACATTCTCAATTTAGACTTGAGTCAATAAATATAAAAGAGCAGTTAAGGTCTGAAAAACCTTACTTATTTTTTGAAAAAAATCTCATATTAATGTAGCGATTAAATGAACTTAAATAAGCTTGAATTGTTTACATAAAAATGTAAATTGATACTGTGTGCTAACATTTATAGACAAACTAATGACTAATTCAAGCAAAGTTGAATTTAGTGGTTCAGCAACAATCAAAAAAAATCTTACAAGTATCTTTTTAGCATTACTCCTAATAGTGAGTTCTGCTTTGTCTCCTATACCTGCTCAAGCACTAACTACTAGTTCAAATACAGATATAAGTAAAGACTTTTCTAAAGCTAGTGAATATATTATCAATTTAGAAAATAGAACACTTATTGCTAGTACGTATCGTAACAGAAGAAGAAAAAAATTTAAGGTCAATAGAATTAAAAATAGGAGAGATTTTAATAAAAGAGTTCGTTTAAATTATCGAAGACGTAATTCAAATAAATTTAAGATTAACTCATATAAAAGAGACAAATCGCCTTGGAGAAAGAGAGTTGGAAGAAAACAAAATTTTTACAGAGATCAGCACAATAAAGATACTTCTGTTGCTAATTCAAATAAAGAAACTGAAAAAGCATCAGATAATCACAGACATAAAAATAATTCCCACACTTCTGAAACTCACTCACCAGAAGAAACTCAAACAACATCAGATAATCACAGACATCAGAACAATTCTCACACTTCTAGAACTCACTCACCAGAAGAAAATTATAGACACAATAATAATTCCTTTAACTTTATTCCCATCCCAACCAAAGAAATTCAAACAACACCACTAAGTCATCGAAATCAAAATAATTCCGATAGCTCGTTTCCAAATTCGGAGGAAGAAACTCAAGCAACTCCAGATAATTCCGATAGCTCGTTTCCAACTTCGGAAGAAGAAACCCAAACAACTCCAGATAATTTCGATAGTTCTGTTCTCAAATCAGCTAATAAATATTTGATTAGTTTGATTATAATTATATTGCTAGTTGTATCTGTCATTGCATTTGTATTCCTAGGAACTTTAGATGTAGGAATTATTTTGATTCAAATACAGTGGCTATTCAATTACATTATCAATCTAAATAATCGTTATCAAGTAACTGGATTCATTAATAAGATATATAGTCACCCAATTGGAGGACTAATAATAATTGTATCTGGAACTTGTTACGCAATATATGCTTTAGCTCAGCCAGATGGTACGCAGCTTTTTCAAATCACACAAACCTGGATAAGTAATCAATTAGCGGCTGTGAGTATGATTATAGCCAGTGCCTTTTTTCTACTTAGAGCGATGTTAATTATTTATCTAAGTATATCGCTGGTACAAATTTTGCAAGCAGCCATGCAGGGTGAAGATTGGCGTTCTCATGCCCGTATACCGCTTATGATTATCGCGATAATAACCATCAGTAATATTTTACTTGGTCTCATTAACTTTGTTACGGGTAGTGCTGGAGAAGCGGAATTAATGGATTCTGATGAAATTAATGATGAATCTGATGATTGATGAGCGATAATTTTGGAAAAATTAAGCTTATAAAGAAGAGGGAGTTGCACTAAATTGTAACTCCCTCTTTTACTTTCTTGTTTATTAACTTGGGCTATCGTGAAAAACTCATGCAGTTACGTGATATTGAAAACCTTATTTTTTCTTTAAGCTGCCGTGTTGTTATCTTCCTCATTTTCAATGATGTCTTGATATTTTAAATTCAAGGCATTCAAAATAATTACTGCACAAGTTTTATCAATACAGTTACGCTTTAAAAAACGTTTGATTGTACTTACATGTACCCAAGCCTTTTCTGCTAATTTTTCATAAGTTAAACGGTTGCCTTCATTATCTTTTGCCATTGCTGCTATTACTTTGAGAATTCCCTTTTCAGTGGCTCGGACACCACGTTTGCGCTTTTGGCTCATGGTTTAATAAACCTCAATATTTTTAACTTTGTCTCTCAATTTCAATAATTTCAGAGTAAATGAAGCAAAGTCGAAGATGAAAGAGCAAAAGCGTGCTAGATTTTTTGCCTCTTTTTGCACTCTTTTGCGCTAACCTTAATAAGGTTATTTAGTATGTTAGAAGTAAGTAGGCTTGTGTCTTATGGCAACTATGAATGTATGTAAATAAAAGCACTAAATCTTGATTGATGTTGCCACTACTAACCCTATTGCGGTGGTTCTAAATTACTTGTAATTCCTTAATCCCGCTGGAGATATTCACGAAAGAATAGTTAGTCAAAAAAAATACTTTAGTGAGTGATTTACGTAAAATAATTAGTTTTTATACCGAAAGCTGAAAAATATTCCCTCGATATCATGACACCATCCCAGTCGATGGAACTGGTGACTAAGAAATTGGGACGTGAACTGACTGACACGGAAACTCAGGATGCTAAAGCTTTTGCAAAAGAAGTCGGCTACTTACCTCTGGCTTTAGAATTAGCTACTGCTCAAGTTGCTGATGGTATTGCTTGGAAAGTTTTATTGCAGGATATGCAGCAAGAGGTAGCGCGATTAAAAACATTGGATAATAGATCGGCGAGGGATATCTCTGATGAATCACAGTTAAAAAAACTTAGCTTAACTGCATCGTTAAATTTGAGCGTAAAGCGATTGAAAGATGAAACACCAAAAAATTTCATTTGGTTGGGAATATTACCCGAAGATGTAAGTATTACCCCGAAAATGACTGCAACGCTCTGGGATATGGATGATGAACGAGATACAGAGGACGAGTTGCGGTACTTAAAAGATAAAGCATTAGCTTACACCTTACAAAGTAGAAATCCACAGCATAAAGCTGATGCGCTGGGAGAATTAGCCGATTATTTACCAGACAACCTCAAACAACTAGCTTTAGAAAAAGCCCTAGAAGCCGCCAAATTGATTCAATCTGAGGAATATCGCGCCAAAGTGCTCAGTGCCTTAGCTCTACCTTTATCAGAAATGCCACAAGATAAACTTTTTAGTTGTTGGAAATCAGCATTTCATCACTTATCCACCCATACTCGCCCAAGCTTGTTGAGTGATATTGAAAACTTAGTTCCAGTTATCCTGTCATTAGGTGAAGAACCGGCAATTGCAGAGATAGCCACATCAATTCAAAAGGTGGTACGGTGGTGGCGGTGAGTTATATCATGTTTGGTTAGACTAGCTGTGGGGTAAGGAGTAAGAGGTTATGTTGTTAACAACCTCCAGCTTTATATAGCGGATGATTGCAAGATTTTGGGTTTGCTATCTTCTAGAGGAAGAGGCTGGGCTAACATTTCGTTAGCCGCAGCAAATATGGATGCAATGACGGTTAAAAGAACATCATGTTATCTATACAACTGTCTAACTTGGTAGGTACCGCTTCCGTTTTTCTGAACTGCTGCTTTAAATTTATCTTCATGGTTTCGCCATGTTCTATTTCCTTTAGTACCTCGGTTGATGCTGGGATTTTGTGGAAATACGTGTTCATTAACGTGTCCTTTTCCTCCACTTTGGTTGCCAAGTGAGTGACCAGCGTCCATCCGCTTAGAGCGTGGATTGTCAACACTGAGACGACGTGACTCTTTTCCAGATTTAAAAGATGATTGGATTTTGTAAGGAACGCGTGTGTTGGGATTGTTTACATATTGGCGAGTTTTTGCTGTTGTCTTAGTTCCTGTACCTAAATGGGACTTGTCTACCTTAAAGTTATCAATGGTAGTGTTTCTCAATTCACGATGTTTATGAACTGGACTGGAACTTCTTTTTATACTGCCACCTTTTGTCTTAGAAGCAGAAGCAGTCTTAGAACTTGCTTTAGAGGTTTTCTTGGCAGACTTAGAAGCTGCTTTAGAGGTTTTCTTCGCAGATTTAGAACTTTTCTTTGCAGACTTAGAAACTGCTTTAGAGGTTTTCTTTGCAGTCTTAGCAGCAGTTTTTGCTATCTTTCCGAAAATACCGAAAATCAAGGTTCCATTTTCTAAATTGCCAATATTTGCCTCAGTAAGATTTGCAATATATACATTTGAATTAGCAGGTAGTGCTTGAACTGGTGGAGCTGATAAAGCAAAACTCATAATTAACGATAATGTAAGAGTAATGCTTATTAGGGTTTTCTTCATTGTTTTTGAAATACTAATACTACTAATATTCCTGCAACTTGAACTGGTCATGTATTTAGTTCTTTTGTTGTGATTAATACTCTAAGTTTAGACTTGGAAAAAAGATTATCCAGAGCAGTTAAGGTTAACTCTTATCTTTTTTTCCGTCTTGTTGATTTCTTCGTCGTCTTCGGATAAAATTTCACCGTTTTACCATTTGTACCTGTTCTTCTATAGTTGCCACTAAAACCCCAATTGACATACCCTCCATCACCCTTGTTGATAAATGTTCCGCTTCTAAAAGTCCAAAGACCGTATGTCGTTCCAACACAGCGAAACTTGCGAAATGTATAATCTTTCAGGCTTTTCGAGTAGTCTTGTGATAAATTGAAAATCATCACATTACGCTTCTTCCCGACTTTACTAGAAGTTCGTTCCAACATTGCTTTCACGCAAGCATCACGATTTCCAATCGTCGAAATATCATCGGTTATTGTGTTATAAAGTTTAGTTAACTCTCCTTGTTTGGCAGCACCAGCATGAGCGGGTAAAGGTGATAAAATCAAACTATTAATTACCAATGCAAAAAGACTGATGGCGAGTACAATTTTTTTGGTAATTGTTGTCTGAATAGTTAATTTTTTACTTGAACTGGTCATTTTTCTCCTTATATATATATCTAGTATTCGACCAAAGCAAAATTGTTAGGTGGAGTAAGTGAGTAGACAGTAGAAAATATTGAATAGTCGGACATATAATTGCCCAATAAAGTTAGCTTAGTGAATAACTAGCTACTGACAATTTCTGCCTATGTCATAACTTTATAGTTAGAGCAAAATAATTCCAAGGTCACATAGGGTCTGTTTAGACCGAGTAATGCGATGAAGGTGATTGTGTCGATTTCTCCCTTTTCAATTTAGAGAATTTCAGCTATTTTAACCCTCTTGACATTTAGCTTATCTCCAATTATTTTTGATGACCATAATTGGCAAGCAGCACAAGTTTTATAACACTAAAATATCGCTAAATTTATTTCCCGTTACTGATAAGAAAATTGTACCAAAAAGGAACTAAAGTATCCGGTTCAAAAAAGCATTTAACTATTTGTAAGCAGCAATTCTCATTTTGAATACTTAGTATAAAAAAACTAGTTGAAAGCAGATTTATTCGCGATGATATCTCGTGAATAAAGTTAAAACGGGTTGAGTTATAAAGCTGTATTTTTGACTCTGAAGAGAAAAAGCAGTATCTTACTTTTTTCTGAGATGTACTACATAAAAGTTACATAAAATACCCATACAGAAGCTTTCCTAATTGATTTTATTGATAAAAATTAGGAATTTTTTACAATTTTAAAATTTGAAATAACTAATATCTAAACAAATATTTTTATTATCCGCTCCTCGAATTAATTGCTTCTCTCTTTTCCCCATCTGTCAAAATATATATGAATAAATCTGACCAACTTTGAAACCATACATACTTTAATAAAGCTCGAATATCATTAAAGAATGTTTTTCTTGTGACTAATTTTTTTCTAATTTTTTGGTACAGGCTATTGACTAAATCTAAAACATTATGAAATAGAAAAGCTAGGAGATTTAACGATAATAATATTTCTGCCAAGTTCTCCTGCCCATGACCAAAATTATGTTCTAAGTTATATCCTTGGTTTTTCAGAATATTATTATTTTCATTTTCTACTTTCCATCTAGTTCTTCCAGCATTAAACATTTTGACTATATTTTCGTCATTTAATTCATGATTGGTGATAAAACTATTTTTATGAATTACTTTATTTTTTGTCTTATCAAATATTTCAACTTCATACCAATTAACTTTTAAAGAAGGTTCACTTTCTCTTATGGGTAGATGATTTATATATCTATATCGATATAATCGTTGTTTTCCTTGTTCATATTTTTTAATTATTCCAGTTCTTATTTCTTTATTTCTTTCTGAAAAATCTATCCATTCATATTTCTGTTTGTAGAAAGGTAACCGAATCAGCACGTATTGGTTCGATGCTCAATTCTGTTTTTAAGACTTTTATTTTACGCGGTTCTACAGGTAATAACCTAATAGTTATATTTTACTATTAAATGAATGTTTTGTTCTTATTTTTTTGCAAATTACAATGTTTAATTTACATAATATAAAATATTAATAATTGAGATATTATATAATCTTAAAACGGATTTATTCTGACATATAAAAGCACTAAGTTTTTTCTGAATATATACATGTTTAACTCAATTATTTTATTGTTAAATCAATTTAGTTAAAACTTTTAATACAACATAAATAATTCTATAACTATAGTAATAAAGTAACCTATCACTATAGTTGTAGGTATTAATTACTAGATTAATTACAAATATCGCGATTCAATTGTTTGAGACTCCATGTCATAAAAGGACATCATATTTACATGATTTAATCTGTAAATAGAATAATTGCGATTACAAGATTTTTATGTAAAAGTACTCAAAAGCAAATATTAAATAAAATATCTATCATTAAGTCTTTTTTATTAGATGTTTTTTATTTTTATTCTAAAATAATTTACTTACTTATTATTGATATAGTTATTATGCACCACTAGTAAAGTTTTTGTTTTTCACAGGTTGTAGACCATCAGAAGCGATCGCACTCCAATGGAAACATATCGGCGAGAAATTCATTACCTTTGAACAAGCTGTTGCTCTGAGCGATACTGGAGTTTCAGTTAAAAGAGGGTTAAAAACTCAATCTCACAGACGTTTTCCCATCAATAACCAATTACAAAATATTCTGGATTCAGTCAGACCAGAAAATCACCGTCTTGATGAGTTTATTTTCAAAAGTAAGCAAGGAGCAATTATAAAGTTAGGAAATTTTCTAAACCATGCTTGGAGGGGTTATAAAAATCGTCATGGTTCTCATATTGATGGAATAGTGACCATCCTGGCAAAAAAGGCATTATCAGCCAATATCGTAAACCATATCAATGCAGACACACTTTCATTACTTTATGCCTTGATGAAGATATTGATGCTAAAGATGTTGCAAAATGGGTAGGGAATTCGCCTGAAGTTATTTACAAGCATTATGCAGGTAGTAACCATAAATTACAGGTTCCCCTACTTTGAAGGAGAGTGAACAATCTGATATATAAGTTTGAGGTAAGCACCTGTACCTTACATTTTTACCCCAAATTTACCCCAAAATTTACCCCAAGTTGACCGAAAATGACCTAAAATTTAAATATCTAATAAAAATACCGACCTGGGAAAGAGGCGAGATAAAGGGGTTAGAAGCCTTGAAACTACTATGTTTTCTAAATGTCGTTTGCCAAATTAATTGACCAGTTGACAAAATAATGTCCTTGAGAATATTAAAGCAGAAACCCTTGCAGAATAAGGGTTTTGCCGTTTTACAATTAAATCATGCAGATATAATCTCATTGACAAAATAAGTGTCCTTTCTTGAAAAATTGACAGATTAATTGTCCCATCCAGGGTAAGCAGATTCTCTTTGAATACTTAACCAAAGTTGACAAAATAAATGACCTCTTTGTGAGTACAATACAACTATGTTGCAGTTGAACAAATAAGTTTATTATGCAAGAGGATAACTACGATAACTCTAAAGAGCCAGAAGCTAATGAGATTGTGACGCAACTTTCTCATGAGGAGAGATATGTTTTAGAAGTCATTCAAGATTTACTTGAACCGTGCGATCGCAAAACTTATGGAGAAAAGCAAAGGGAAGCAGCAGCGAAGCTTGGGAAGTCAGTTCGGACTATACGGCGGTTAGTCAAGAAATGGGAAGAACAAGGTTTGGCTGCAATTCAAACTAGACATCTCCGAGAAATAATTTAACTCTGATAAAATAATATAAAAGGGTGTTTT
>ERZ1740062.823-NODE-823-length-14225-cov-4.048694_pt1 | contig 14225 bp, 17 predicted proteins | sample MGYA00581741_ERZ1740062 | MGnify/ENA primary metagenome ERZ1740062 (study PRJEB43018, sample SAMN04849747) | marine metagenome | isolation source: floating plastic debris | place: Pacific Ocean | collected 2008-09-01 | study: EMG produced TPA metagenomics assembly...
GACACATCATGTCGACGCGGAACTCGATGGCCGGGTACCGGCCATTGCTCATGCGCCGCGAAAGCTGCTCCGGGCTAGTGGCAGATGGGATCATGTTAAAGCCGCAGAGCCGATGCTGGATATTCGGATTACGGATGGCCCGTCGAAATTCTTCCTTCATTACGATCACCGTCAGCTTGGAGATGAACCCTTCGGCCATATGGTGGAAAATCGGCATTTACGCGAAGCACTGTATGAGCGGGCGAGGGAAATCCCGACATTGACTATTATGGCGCCAGCGGAATATAGCGAGATTTCGAGGGAGGCCTCCGGCGTTACAGCGCATCTTACTTCGGGCGAGACAGTACTAGCCCGTCTTGTGGTCGCGGCGGACGGGCGAAATTCCGCTGTACGAACACTTGCCGGGATAAAGACCGTTGGTTGGTCCTATGATCAGATGGGCATCGTCTGCACCATCGCACATGAAATACCGCATCATGGTGTCGCACAGGAACGGTTTTTAAACCCTGGACCCTTCGCTATCCTACCGATGACGGGGAACCGTTCATCTCTGGTCTGGACAGAGTCAACAGAGCGCGCGAAAGTCATCATGGCTCTGCCCGAAGCGGACTTTCATCGGGAAATGGCAAAACGTTTTGGTGATTATCTGGGTGAGCTTAAAGTCGTTGGCCCGCGTTGGAGCTATCCGCTCACTCTCCATCAGGCGGAGCATTATGCTGATCTCCGACTCGCGTTGATCGGGGATGCGGCGCATGGCATGCATCCGATTGCGGGGCAGGGACTTAATCTCGGCCTCAGGGATGTAGCAGCGCTGGCGGAGGTGGTAATTGATGCTGCCCGGCTTGGGCAGGATATCGGCGGCGCAACGGTGCTGGACGATTATCAGCGCTGGCGCCGGTTCGACAGTGTAGCCTTGCTGGCAATTACCGATGGGCTAACCCGGCTTTTTACAAATAATATCCCGCCGGTTCGTCTGGCGCGCGATCTAGGGCTCGCTGCCGTTAATAAGATGCCGAAGCTCAAAGGGTTGTTCATGGAACATGCGCGCGGCACGGTCGGAAAGATGCCGCGGCTGCTCCGGGGCGAGGCGCTATAGTCGTAGTTTATGGATCCCGGCTGAGGCCAGCGGTCGCAAGATTATCGAGGTAAGTTTGCCAGATACTCTCCTGATTGAGACCGAGTTCATAGAGATAAGCCCAGGAGAAGAGGCCGGTATCGTGCAAATCGTCGAAACTGATGCGCACCGCGTAATTGCCGACGGGTTCCAGCCCCATAATCCCAATATGCCGTCGTCCGGCGACAATCTGTTTTTGGCTCGCCCCGTGGCCCTGCACCTCGGCTGATGGACTCTCTACCCGCAAAAGTTCCGCGGGGAAGTTAAAGGAACGGCCATCTTCGAAGGAAACGGCCAGCGTTTTTTCGGCTTTTTTCAGGCGGACCTCAGTCGGTTTTGGCCGGCCCGCCTGGTCATAGATTTCACCGCTCATTAGCCTGTGGTCTCGTCAATTTCCCGTGCTTCATCCACCAGCATGATGGGAATGCCGTTTCGTATCGGGTAAGCGAGGTTTGCGGCCTTGCTGATCAACTCGTTATTTTCCCTATCAAAAATCAACGGTCCCTTGGTGAGCGGGCAGACAAGGATCTCCAGAAGTTTAGGGTCAACGGCTAACATCTTGTTGTTGGACATGGGTGTCTCTTTAAGTCGAGGTTATTGGACGGTACGATGTGTTTCTACCTGTTGCAGCATCATCTGAAGCAGGCTGATCAGTAAATTCGATCGGGCTGTAATATCCGCAGCCTCAAGCAGGGCCTGTTTTTCGACGGGAGAGAAGGGGCAGATCATGGATAGGGAATTCACCAGACTATCGTCTTCCAGATGATCAAGCGTTTGCCAGTCGCGGGCCTCTTCTTCAAACTCCAGAAAATGATGCAGGGCTTCATGCAGGGCCAGGCGATCAACGCAATTTCGGCGCACTGGCTCCATATCATGCATGAACTTGCGGTATTCTGCTTTCACCTGCCGGTATGGCGTGGCCACATTCAGTTCTTCAACAATCTCGAACCGGCAAACGCCCTCCAGTGTAATGCGTAGCATTCCATTTGGTAGCTCGCCATATTCACAGATCTTACCGGCGCAGCCGATCTGGTAGGTCTCCGGCGTCATATGGCTAGTTTCCGGGTCGCGCGGCTGGATCATGCCGATCAGGCGATGGGTTGCCATGGCATCCTGCACCATGGCTAGATAGCGCGGCTCAAAAATATTCAGCGGTAAATGTCCATTCGTCAACAGGAGAGCGCCGGTCAATGGAAAGATCGGCAGGGCAGTCGGGAGTTCTTCCAGTCCCGTATTTGCGCCCGTGTCCGTCATGCGAACAGGATCGATGACAGTTGTCGGCGAAGTCTCTTGGAGAGCGGGTCCGTTGGCCCCATCACTTCCAGCATTTTGAGAAGCTCTTGCCGCCCTGCCGCTTCGTTCCAGTCCCGGTCACGACGGATGATTTCCAGAAATTCCGCTCCGCCAGATTCATAGTCCCCATTGCCAGCCAGCGCTTTCCCATATTCAAGTCGAGCCGCAAGGTCATCAGGGTTTTCCTCAACCTTTAGGCGGAGCGGCTCCAGCTCACCGGCATTCGCGGCATTTTCGGCGATCGAGATAGCCGCGAGCGCAGCAGTGACAGCAGGGGTTTGCTTGGCATCTTCCGGAAGTGTTTCCATCAGGCTTTTGGCTGCGTCAACTTCTCCAAGTTTGATGTAAACCCGGGCAAGCTGCGCTTTCGCATCGACATGATCCGGGTCCATCTCCAGAATTTTTGCGAAAGCCGTAAGGGCGACTTCCGTATCTCCGGCCTCCAGCGCCTCAGCGCCGGACTCATAGGCTTCTTCAATCGGAGACGGGCCGATTGGGCCCGCGTGGCGCTCGACAAATTCCTTGATCTTGCTTTCCGGCAACGCCCCCATGAAGCCGTCAACGGGTTGGCCATCCTTGAAGGCGAATACCGCCGGGATGGATTGCACCTGGAGGCTCTGGGCAATCTGCGGGTGTTGGTCAATATCGATCTTGACGAGTTTCACGGTGCCTTTTGCGTCCGTGACCACTTTTTCAATCATCGGACCAAGCTGCTTGCAGGGGCCGCACCAGGGCGCCCAGAGATCGACAAGGATCAGGGTTTCCTTACTTGCTTCGACCACGTCCTGCATAAAGCTCTCGGTAGAGCCGTCCTTGATCAAATCACCGCCCGCGCCGGCACCTTCGCTAATCAGAGTTTCCATAAGTCCATTTTACCAATGTTTTTTCAAAGAGGAGCGGGCCATCAAAGCCGCTATTGTCTAATCCATGGGATAACACCATACGCCTGCTTTGTTAAGAGTCCTGTGGATGATTTAGGCCATGGATTAAAGACAATCAAGACAGGTGTGAAATCTTAACTGCGTTCCGGTAGTTCCAGAATGCGGGGTTGGTGCCCGCATCCATGGATAAATTTCTCCAGATCCGCTGCGGTTATTTGCGTCGTCATTGTATTGCGCAGCGGGTGATAGTTGAGCAGATCATGCGCCATCATTCGCTTTTCCAGTATCACTGCGACGCTTTGGTCTGTGTCATTGATAAGTGAAAATGGTGTCACCGAGCCTGGCTCAACGCCAAGTATTTCCCAAAGAAGTTCCGGTTTACCAAAGCTCAGGTTCCTCGCGCCAACTAGTTTGCGAAAGGCTTTCAGATCGACAGCCGTATCCTGCAGGCAGACAACTAGATAAAGATCGCCCGTCTTGTCTTTCAGGAACAGGTTCTTGCAATGCCCGCCGGGAAGATGATCTGTATGCGCCTGCGCTTCATCGACTGTAAAAACTGGCTCATGATGATGGGTTTCATGCATGATTCCCAACTCATCAAGTTTGACGAACAATTCCTCCGGTGTGGCGGGCATTCTTTCTCCTCTCTTTAGTTTAAGTGAGGAAAATTAGCGACTCCGCCGCCTCGGGGAAATAAAGAATTGGCAAAAGCCGTATTTTTTGACAAAACGCGCTTGCATTCAGGGGGCATTTACGTATTATCCCGCCTCGCAACGGATGTTGCACGCTCGAGCGGGCGTAGCTCAGGGGTAGAGCATAACCTTGCCAAGGTTAGGGTCGTGAGTTCGAATCTCATCGCCCGCTCCATTTATCAAAAAAGGCCCTGCAGGAATGCGGGGCTTTTTTGTGACTATTTTGCTTTTTTCTAAATAGAATCTCCCAAATCTGGTTAACGAACTAGCCCTACCCAGTCGGCTTACTACTCAAGCTGATAAGCTCTCTTTGCCGTTGCAAAGTACAAGTTTTCCTTTTCTTCAGAAGTCAATTCAGAAAAAATGTCCCGATATGTGTCCCAAACAATTTCATATGTCGACGTTAGCTTCTCGATTGGAAAATTACTGCCGAGCATACATCGTTCCGGACCGAAGGCATCTAAGACCTGATCGACCAAGGGCCTTATGCTATCGATGCTCCAGCGTGGATCCGCTTGAGACAAGCCCGAGATCTTCATAAATGTATTGGGCAAGGCGGCAAGCGCATTGATACCATCAAGCCATACGTCCAGTGCGCCATCGTCATTTGCAATTGGTGAACCCAAATGGTCGACGATGACTGGTATAGCAGGATGTTCAGATAGGAACGCTGCAAATGCGCCGAGTTGAGAGTGCCAGCAAGTCAGATCGAAGCATGCATTGACATCGGCCAGCGCGCCAAAACCCCGGCGCCAGTCAGGGTTTGCCAGCAGATCCTCCTCCAGGATATCCGGGCGTGGGGAGGGCTTTTGCCACCAAATCTCCTGCCGAACACCGAGAAAAACTGCGTTCTGGGCATGCCGCTCAAGAAGTGCCTCGACGTCTGGCTGAGAAAGATCCGCGTAAGCAATGAAGCCTGCGATCCGGTCGCCGCTCGGATGCTCGTCAGCGGTTCTCTGGAGCCATGCAGTCTCTTCGACCGGGTCATTCGCATGATTGACTTCGGCTTGTACAACAACGAAATCGGTTTCTGTTCCCTCAGCCTCGGCAATCGCATCATCTAACAAGTAAGTTTCCGGCAATCCGGGAAATGCGCCGTCCTGACGCCAAGGATAGTCAAGCTGCGTTGTGTCCCATAGGTGCAGGTGGGTGTCGATTCGCTGCATTTTCACTCTCTCTGTGCCTTTTGCTATGCAGCACACCACAGTTCAATCGTCATGAAGCCTGACAATGTCTCTGGGCCAACCAGAATATCTTAGATCGAACGTCCTCTGAAAGCGCTCGGCCAACTCCACCTTTTGGGCATTGCGGTCCGCAGTCACGCTGCTTTGTCAATGTAACGCCAAGGTATTAACTCGTCCATTGTCAATCGCAGTTACCCATGAAAGATTTTGATCCCTTGGGTGGCTTATGAGTAATACAAGATGTCTATGGCAATCAAATATCTGTGCGCAGAGACAATTTTCTGCTTCCAAAGTATTTTAGATAAATCAATAAGTATGAATGGATTTCCATTTTCAAGAAAGGCCCTGAAGGAATGCGGGGTTTTTTGTGATTTACTTGCTTCTTCGCTCAGTCCTTCCTTTCTAGCAATCGAAACACCCCGCTTACACTGAAGATGATTTTTTCGTCGACCCAGGCTTTTCCCTCAACAAAAGCGAAGCCGTCATTGAGGCCGGTCTGGTGCGCGGTACCTTCCAGCCAGTCGCCGATATCGGCAGCGGCGCAGATATCGCAGTTCAGGCTGATTGTGACGGCGGTGATCTTGTTGGCGCGGGCCACGGCGGTCGCCATCAGACCATCGGCGAAGGTCGTCATCATGCCGCCATGCAGGCGGCCGCGCGAATTGCAATGACGCTCGGTGATATAAAGACCGTGCCAAAATGTTTCGCCCTCTACCTTGTGGTAGAATGGCCCGTTATGGGTTGAGAAGGGGCCTCGGGTGCGGCTTTGAAGGAAGCCTTCCGGGGGCAGTTTTATATCAGATTCTAGCGTCATTTTTGCGCCTTCTTAAATTGCTGATTTTGGGCATTGACTTTCGTTATTAGACTTTTTATAAATCTTATAACGAAAGTAGCGCTACCTAACATGAATTACCTGCGGGAAAGGGAATAACAATGAGCGACTATAAGAAACTGATCTTCAACCGACAGGATGCGGTGACCACCATAACATTAAACCGGCCTGAGGTGCATAACGCGCTCGACCGGGAGCTTTCCGCAGAGCTGAAAGATGCCATTCTTGCGGTGCGGGCGGACCGGGAGTGCCGTGTTATGATCCTGCGGGGCGCGGGCGATACATTTTGCGCGGGCGACGATATCAAGGAATTCAACGAATGGAAGGGGGATGAATCCTATTGGCAGGTTCGTCTCTATCAGGAAACGGTGCAGCTGATCGAGGACTTGACGCCGGTTACCATTGCCGCCGTGGATGGTGTTTGCACCGGCGGGGGGCTTGAGCTGACACTTGTCTGTGACTTTGTTGTAGCGACGGATCGCTCGCGCTGGGGCATGCCGGAGATTGATTGGGACATTACGCCTGGTTGGGGCGGTCTCTCACGCATTCCAAAGTTTGCCGGGCGCCGCAAGGCGAAGGAATGGAATCTGATCGGGATGATGTTCACCGCAGAAAAAGCGGAGCGTTATGATCTCGTCAATCGCGTTGTCGCCGCAGACGATCTTGATGAGCAGGTTGCCCAGTTGACACATATCATGCTGCAGAAGCATCCGATGACAGTGCGCCGCACCAAATTTGCCCTGAACAAAAGTGCGGATTTGCCGGTTCAGGGGGCGTTGGCCTTCGAAGTGCCGATCATGCCTTACGCAAGAGGATCGTCGGGCCTCAAGGATTTCAAGAGTGCGGACAGCCGAAAGAAGCGCCGGGAACTTTCGAGGGATTTCTGGGCTGACTAGAAGGGGTTGATTTTCGGGTCGCGGTGACAATCGCGGCCCGAAAGCATTTAAACAAGATGTTCCATTTACCACAGGTCCTTGATTGTGTCGCAGCCGCAGTCCCCGAGAGAAAGGCTATTGTCTGTCGGGGAAAGCAATGGACATTCGCGGAATTCACTGGGCGGTCCAATCGTCTCGCCAATGCCTTGCTGGAGCTCGGGTTTGGATGTCACAAAGAACGCCGTGATCTACAAGACTGGGAGTCTGGTCAGGACCTTCTTGCAGTCTATCTTCATAACAGCAATGAATATCTCGAAGCGATGTTTGGCGCATTCAAGGCGCGGCTTGCCCCATTCAATGTAAACTACCGCTATGTTGAGGAGGAACTTGTCTATCTCCTCAATAATGCAAAGGCGCGCGTTATTGTCTATCAGCGGAGCTTTGGTGAAAAGCTCGCTGCGATCCGCGCCCAAGTTCCGAGTTTGGCTTACTTTATCGAAATTGATGACGGGGGTCCTCGCTTTATCGAGGAGGCGATCGACTATGAAAGTCTGATCGCGGCAGCTTCGCCGAGCTCACCGGATCTATCTTACAGCCCGGACGATCTATATATCCTGTACACCGGCGGCACCACCGGTCAGCCGAAGGGCGTGCTCTGGCGGCAGGGGGATATATGGATCTCAGTTCTGGGCGGGCGGCGACTTATCGATAAAGGCATAATTGACAGCCTTGACGAAGTCGCCGCCATCGCAAAAGAGGGAACAATGCCGGTTCTGCCCGCGCCACCGTTCATGCATGCAGCGGGGCAATGGAACGCGATCATGGGACTTTTTGCCGGGAACACGGTGGTTATTCAGGATCGCGTTGACCAGTTTGACACTGTGGATATTCTGAACACTATTGATCGGGAAAATATTGTAATGATCTCGATTGTTGGAGATGCGTTTGCTCATCCGTTGATTGAGGAAATTAAGAGGGGCCGGCATGAGTTAAGCTCACTCCGCTTTTTCCTGAACAGCGGCGCTCATCTGTCGGCGAAATCCAAGCGTGCTTTAATGGAGTTGCTTCCCAAGACCCGCATTCTTGATTTTCTGGGCTCCTCTGAAGGAGGAAATCAAGGCCAGCACGTGGAGGATATTGATGATAATCAACCCGGAACATTCCGAATGTCCCCTGGAAACGCAGTCCTGAACGATAGCTGTACGGAGCTTCTTGAGCCTGGACATGACGGAACGGGATGGTGGGCGCGCAGGCGTTATGTGCCCATCGGTTATCTCAATGATGAAGCGGCGACAAAGAAGACTTTCCTTGAACTGAAGGGAGAGCGGTTTGCTATCGCTGGTGATCGGGCAGAGCTGCTTCCGGGAGATCTCGTCAGGCTGCTCGGTCGGGATTCTCTTGTCATCAACAGCGGCGGCGAGAAAATCTTTGTCGAGGAAGTCGAGGAGGCGATAAAAAATCACGCCGCAGTCAAGGATGTGTTGGTCGTCGGTCGGGATAGCGAGCGCTGGGGGCGGGAAGTAACGGCCGTTGTTTCATTGCATTCCGGTGCTGCCGCCAATAATAACGAATTCCTCCGTGAGTCCGCCCGGCATTTCGCCCGATATAAGCTGCCCAAGGCAATCTTTGTCGTCCCGTAGGTGATGCGGCATGCCAATGGTAAGCCGGATTATAAATGGGCAGAAACAATTGTCGCGGCGGGCGGCATTATGTCAGCGCCTGATACTCTACATCATCAAGGGTGACGGCCATGTCGCAGCTATGGCAGCGAAGCTCTGCCGAAAAAGCATGGTCGCATCGGTTATGTGTCAAGATCAAGGGCGGCCCATTTGCCCCGGCAAGCCATTTGTCGCCCCAAGCAATAATGGTGAGCGGAACAGCATATAGCGCCATCCCTTTCTCGGTTAAACGGTATTCAGAAAGATGAGGCTGATCAGCGACGGGCTGGGTCCGCAGAACACCCGCGGCAATCAATCTTTTCAATCGCGCGGTCAGGATATTGCTGGCAATGGAAAGCCGTTGTTGAAAGGCGTCAAATCGCCGAATCCCATAAAAACACTCCCGAATGATCAGAAAACTCCATGGATCGCCGATTGTCGCCATGGTGCGTGCAATGGAACTAGGCCTTTGCCGCTCCAGCAGCGCCTGCTCTACATAGCGCATTTTCGCAAACTTTTCCCGGCCCTTGCTGCGGCTTTTGATCCGGCTCTTGAAGCTGACGTCCCGCGGATCCACAGCCGTATGGCAATGAGAGCAGACAACCGCTTGTTCAAGAGGGTAGCCACAGTTTTTGTGTATCAGGCGTTCGGGCGCCGGGCCGTCACTAGCCCAGGCTTCCCCCCAGTTAAGCGCGGCTACCAAGGCGGGCAACAAATCCCGGCCCCGTTCTGTCAGAAAGTATCCTTTTCGCAAGCCGCCCGGCACAAGTGGCCGATGATCCATCACCTCATTGCGAACGAGACGGTTGAGCACACGTTTCAGGGATTCGCGGGCAATTCCGAGATTGGTCTGAAAGCTATCGAACTGAACAACATTTTCAAACAGAGCCTCTCTCAGTACGAGGAAGGTCCAGGCACCGCCCAGAATTTCGAAGGATCGTTCAACGGAACAGCTGCTGTCCGAGAGAATTTCGTGCTGTAACATACAGATTGCATATCATTTATATGCTTTCAGTACGAGACTTTTATACTTGCAATATGAGACTTTTAGGAATATCTTCCCTTAACAGAACAACAAGGCGGAATAAGAAAAATGAAAGCGATTGTTGTTAGCGAGACGACAGGCCTCGATGGCCTGAAATTAAGTGACTTTCCAAAACCAACTGTGCGTCCGCGCGGACTGATTGTCGAAGTCAACACGGCGGCGCTTAATTTCCCCGATGTTCTGCAACCGAGAGGTCTGTATCAGGATCAACCGGAACTTCCCTTCGTGCTGGGCCTGGAATTCTCCGGTATCGTGCGTGAGATGGGGGCGGATTGCCACCGATTGAAAGTCGGTGACCGGATCGTCGGCATGGGGCAGGGTGCCCTTGGACAGTTCAGCTCTGTGCGTGAGCAGATGTGTTTTAAGCTTCCGGACAGCATTCCCTTTGATCTCGGCGCGGCCATACCACTCGCTGGTGGTACGGCAATGTATGGCTTGAAGTACTGTGGCCACCTGATGGAAGGTGAAACGCTGGTTGTGCTTGGCGCTGCCGGAGGTACGGGGAATTATGCCGTGCAAATTGGCAAGGCGCTTGGTGCGCGGGTTATCGCTGTTTGCTCCAGCAATGAAAAAGTGCAATCGGCGACCGCCGCCGGGGCCGATGTGGTGGTGAACTATACTGAAGAAGATTTGAATGAGCGGTTGAAAGAGCTTACCGATAACAAGGGTATTGATGTCGTATATGACCCAGTCGGTGGCGATCTTTTTGGGATTTGCTCACGGCGTATGGCGAGAGGGGGGCGGATGCTCATCGTTGGCTTCGCATCGGGACGCATTCCAGAGCTCGGCGTGAATATGCCTCTCATTAAATCTTATGACGTCCTTGGTGCGAACTGGTCAACAACGGCCTGGCATCGGCCGGATATATCGAACAAAGTAATGAATGATATTTTTGATCTCTTTGAGCAGGGTCGCGTGAAGCCCGTAATAGACAGGACATTCCCGCTGGAGCAGGCGAAAGCCGCGCTGGCTCGTCTTGAAAACCAGCAGGCCATCGGCAAAACCCTTATTCACGTTAACTAGTTTCCCCTAGCCTGCGACGCTGTAGCCAGACGTCGAGTGAAAAGTGGTCTCGGTGGCGCAGCAGCCATAATGACGCGAAACCGGCAAGCGCCGCGAGCGCAATGGCATTGTTGCGGTTAACAGGAAATCCGTCCTCAATCACGAACGGGGCGATCAGGCTTGGGAAAATTACGATCACCGTGACGAGATGCATCAGAAAAAGAAGGCCATAGGACAGGACGCGCCAGAGCCCCAAAGCTGCCATGACGCAAATGATGATCTGTGCCGCGCCCATAACGTAGGGCATGGTTGAGCCGATATCTATGCCATGAAAATACCCCCAGATGCGCGTATACTGCCCGGGCTCGATAATCTTGTTCACGGCCCAGACAAAGAGAAACCAAGCGAGGCCAAGGCGCAAAATCAGCAGGGCGACTGCGTCGCGTGTGTCTGGATTTTTTATCACCACTACTCTCCCAATATATGAAGAACTCTTCGGTAGGTGATAACAGAATGCGCGCCGCGCCGGGCACACGATGTCTCACTATTGCGTGAATTGCGAAGGCTCTCAAACTTAACAGCTAACACAGTGCCTATTGCGCCAAATCAATGCCAATACCTTGCGCCAGTTCTTAAATGAATTAAGTTTTATGAGTAGGTTTAATCCTTAAATCCGTTTGGAGTGTAAAAGACAATGTCACATGTTCCCCACGAGCTTGCCGAAGAGTTTCCTGAATCAAAAGATAAAATCCATTCACTGACGCAATCTGACGCTCATTTCGCTAAGCTCGCGGAGGAGTATCATTCGGTCAATCGGGAAATTCACAGGATTGAGACAAATGTAACGCCTGCGGATGAAGGGTATGAGAAGCAGCTTCGACGCCAGCGCCTTGCGCTCAAAGATCAGATAAGTGCATACCTGAGCTAGGCTTGGGAATGCTTATGGGCTTTTTCGGAGGTATATAAGCCAATAAACCAATGCGACGAGGGCACTACCGCCTATGATATTTCCGATAGTTACGACGAGTAGGTTAGCTAAAAATCCACCGATCGTAACGGTTGCGGATCCTTCGAAAAAAGCAACTGGTATCATGTACATATTGGCGACGGAATGTTCAAATCCGAGTGCGACGAAGGCAGAAATCGGAAAAATAATTGCTAGGATTTTTCCGCTGACACTATGTGCGGCAAAGCATATCCAGACAGCAAGACAAACAAGCGTATTGCATAGAATAGCCCGAAAGAAGGCCGTCTGCCAGGGAAGGGCGAGCTTGGCATTTGCGATGTTAATCGCTGTTTCGGCGACAGCTCCGTCGCCCATCGAAAGCACGCCTGAGAGGTTTATCATGACCGCCGTGCCGATAGCACCGATAAAGTTACCGATATAGACGATGAGCCAATTGCGGAGAAGCTCACGATGGGTTACTTCGCGGCTCGCCCAGGCCATGACGATGAGATTGTTGCCGGTGAAAAGCTCTGCACCGCCAATCACGACTAAAATGAGGCCAAGTGAAAAGGCGATGCCGCCCAAAAACCGAGTTATGCCGAAACCAAGTTCGCTTCCAGTTACAGTCAGCGTGTAAAACGCTCCGCCTAGCGCAATAAATGCGCCTGCCAAGACGGCAAGCATTAGAACTTGTATAAAGCCAAGCCGGGCTTTTGCAATACCGCTCGCTAGGACTCTTTGCGCTACTTCATTCGGGCTATAAGCATCGATGCCCAGATCCACGGGGTTGGCTGGCATAATTTATGACTCCGATTGAAGGAACTCATAGATATTGTACGCAATGCATTCAGTTATGCAATGGCGTCTTCGGTAGGCGCGGTATGCAGCAGGTCTTGCCTTTATAACCATTTTTCTGTTTAACCGATCACTATGATCAGGATTAATGGCAATATCACGCTGGATGACACGGAAATCACGGAAAGCTTTCTCCGGGCGTCAGGCCCAGGCGGACAGAATGTCAACAAGGTGGAGACAGCGGTCCAATTGCGTTTCAATGCGAAAAACAGCCCCAATCTTCCACCGCATGTTTTTGCACGTCTAAGGGAACTGGCCGGACAGCGGATGACGAAAGATGGGGTGCTTGTCCTCACTGCCAGCGAATACCGCTCTCAGGATCGTAATCGGAAAGCGGCGCTGGAAAGGCTTGTCGATTTGGTTCAGAAAGCGGCGGTCGTTCCCAAATACCGCCGACCAACAAAACCGACATACTCCTCAAAGCTCAAGCGGCTTGAAAAAAAACATCAGCGGGGCGGCATCAAAAAGAACCGGCGGAAAGTCGACCTAGATTAGGGATGAGAATTAGCGTTCGCGATTTTTTCGGCAATGAACTCTTCGGCTTCACTTGCGCTGTTGGTTGATATTAACTCGCCGTCCAATTCGTACATTTCGGCACTCCCTGCCGCCATTTTAATGACCAACGGATATGCTTTGTCATTCGTGATAGTGGCCCCATAAAAATGTTTTATTCCTGAAGTGGTCAACAAGTTATCCAGGTATCTCATATCGTCGAAGGTTAAGATGTTTTCAAAATTTCTGCTGTTGTCGAGTATGCAAAAGAATGAGCTTGATCGGTTTAGGGACAGAAGCTCGTTGTATAAGCCGATTCGTTCTTGCCTTCCAACTTTCCCGACAATCTTTATTTTATGCAGCCGTTCGGATCCAACTTCGTATGTTACATACTCGAAATTGGAAATTGCACCGGATCCGATTATGGCTTTAGCAGTCTCCAAGTCATGGCCCCTTTCTAAAAATCTTCTGCCTTAGCCGCTCTTGCTTCTTTAAATAATAAATACGGTGTTGCTCAAGTCCATATTTCATTTTCATTCGCTTGCCGTTCTTCGCTCCAATCTGCCAAATGGTTTTTACATGCATTCTCCAAGAAGTTGGAATAGTGGGCGCAATCATCTTAATATATCTCATAAATCATTGACTTATTGATAATAATCTATATGTAGGCAGCACGTGTTACATTCGTTTTGACTTGCCTAAATAATCGGTGCGCTGGTTACCTTAGTTATCCCTGACAATGTGATCGTTACGAAAACCGTAGGTCTGCAAGGTGCGGGCCGCGCGTTTCATGTTGCTATAAAGGAATAAAACTATGGCTACTGGTACTGTAAAATGGTTCAACCCGACAAAAGGTTTTGGCTTTATTGAGCCTGAAGATGGTTCAAATGACGCATTTGTTCATATTTCCGCGGTTGAACGCGCCGGGCTTCAGAGCCTGAATGAAGGTCAGAAGGTTTCTTATGATCTTGAAGCCGGCAAGAATGGCAAATCTTCAGCAGAAAATATTACTCTGCTCTAATTTGCGTTAATTGAGAGCCGCCGCCAGCAACAGCTGGCGGCGGCTTTTTTGTGCCATTCTTCTGTCGGGATGGACGGTACTTGGCGCCCTATTTTTGGGTGATCACAATCTCCAGATATTCAGAAGGCACAATGAGAGTGCCGTCGTTGGCGGTATTGAACGTTTCCAATAAATAGAGGATATCTTCGCTTAACGCCTGACGCTGGCCATCGTCCAGAGCATCAAATGCCTTCAAAACGGGTCCGTAATAGGTTCTGAAAACTTCCAGCCAATGCTCTGCCGAGCGGTAACGGAAGGCATAGGCCCTGTTTGTGATATCAATTTTCTCGGCTTTC
>ERZ1740062.824-NODE-824-length-14222-cov-9.791699_pt1 | contig 14222 bp, 8 predicted proteins | sample MGYA00581741_ERZ1740062 | MGnify/ENA primary metagenome ERZ1740062 (study PRJEB43018, sample SAMN04849747) | marine metagenome | isolation source: floating plastic debris | place: Pacific Ocean | collected 2008-09-01 | study: EMG produced TPA metagenomics assembly...
ATGTTGATAGGGATTTCAAGGGTATCCATGCAATATCAAGCACAGATATTGCAAGCCAAAATGTACTGAAATCAAATTTCCCAAATACATATTTATGCATTTGACAGGCCTGCTCTTGTAATATCAAGTTTAATCCATATAGCTTGCATTCTAGTTACACTCCCTTGTAATGACTCGACCGCAGCTGAGGGGAAGCAACCCCTTTATATGCAATATGGATCAAATTTTGGTCTACTTTCGCATTCCCAAAATTCATAAAAAATGATTTTACATTGTTATAAATTTATTGATTTGTACAGGTGAACCGGGTCGTGTACATGTGTCAGAGGCGACATATAAATTCCTCAAAGATGAGTATGAGGTGGAGCCAGGCGAGACTGTGGAAGGTGAGTGATCGGTACAACAAAGATAGTATGATTGAGTTGGAGACCCGTCAGCATCATCAGCTTTTTAGAAGTTATCTCCATACGAGCATGATCGTTGCCCTCATAACGCACCACCATATAACTTTTCAAAAGTGGAAACTAGTACACTGTATCTTGAGGATATGCTGAGTTTTCAGATATTCTGGAAACTTCGTTCTATCATGACACCCTGGCTATTTGAATTTCTAGTAACTTGAACCTCACTGATATAACTAAATACATGAAATAGCTTTCAAAAGTCACTCACATGCAATGTAATCGGATTGTCTGTTCTTGTATATTGAACAGACAACTCTTTAGTGTGATAGATTGGCATTGGTAATGTGTTTCCCAAAACTACATTCTGTTTGGCTCAAAATGATAATAAAGTGAACATGTGCAATAGTTTACACTGAATCATATATGAACCTCCATGTTTGCACGTGATAATTCATCAGTACATGTTTCATACAGCCTAGTTTCTGCATGTCAGTTGAATGTGTGCAAAAAATTATTTCAGATCCACTTTTAGTGTTTAGGCTTACTTAAATTTTAATCAACACAATCAGTGTCCGTAAAAAGATTTTGAGAATCCTTGGTCTGTAATTACATTTATAGACACGAGGAAGGTTAGGAATCTCACAGAACAGTACGACTCAGAGACGTGTCAATTTGGTGTCCAGCAAGTCGAATCTTCTGGCGGTGAGCTTATAAAATCTTTGATCGTTCATTTGATTAGTTACCAAGCTTATGGGTTTTGTGGCATAAAGATGGAATCGACAGAAAACTTTGACATTGTCAACCTGCTCGCCCGCCTGTAGACCCATTAGTAGGGTAATGACTGTGTAAGGCAATGAAGCATTGATGCGCTTCTCAGCTTCGGTGCTTTTTACCAGTCATCATCACCATTTTATGAAACAGCTTCATGTATGGTAAAACGGAGATGATTTTAAGTATATACTAACAAAATATTTTGTATGGCTTTTATTGCAGTGACTGCCACATATTTCATAATCGGGCCAAAAGATGGCAGCCGAAATAAAACCTCAACAACAGACCAATCAGAATCTCAAAACGTATGTGATACTAGTCATAGAAACAGCGTGCCTACAACCACTCTCACTGTGGGTACAACTAATGGGGGCGCCGTCTATCAGCCCACAACAGTGGAGGAGCAGAGAATTGAGGATTCCGGGCTTTCCAGAGTGAGTATATCAATGGTGATGATGGCATGAACTATTTTTGACGCAAGCATAATAAAAACCACTCGCAGTCTTAATAATAATACTAAGTCTATGAAACCACTGCACTCAGGCGTTTGCTGTGGAAAGGCTCAAATTCACAATCTCCATGAAAGATTATGGGAGCTTCAGAGAGATCCAATGATTTGTATTATTTAACTCTTTTTGTGATTCGATTTGAGGAAATTACTGGTTGCTGTGTAATTTGACTGGCTGCGAGGAAATATGTGTATATGAATTTCGCAATTCGACCGATCAATATCCATCTAGCGTACTAGAAACAAATATAAGAATATCAATGTACAAAGGCGTTACAAGTTTTTTTGGGTAAAATAATATTTCAGTAACTAAATCACTGATTGCAGCTTTAATATCTCAGATTTACCTTAGCCTCAGTGCCTGGACTATTCTAATTGGCATTCTTCTGTGTCCACCCCTAAACACGGACTGTCTCTGGCACTGAGGCTCAAGATACATCCTTTAAGTTTCAGTTACCTAATGCCTCAACAACTCAAATATCTTTCTGGCCTTTTGACCTTGATTAATGACCTTGACACATTTCATATGACTCTTTAATGCAGGAGGAAGAAAGGGTTGATCTAATAGTATCGGATAAGGTAACATTTTGTTTCCATTTTTAGTTTGCCACACTGTAGTCCCATCATTGGGATAGCCTAACTACAAATAACAATTTCCCCGTCATGTTTGCAGTACCATACCCCGTTCAGCACCCATCCAGCCCCTAACCACAGTATAGCTTTATTGTGTAATCAACCTGTTTCAAGCCCTGTAGCTAGAAAGTTTGTTTCAGTTTCACGAGTCAAGAACCAAACATGATTCAATAAGTTATACACAATGTATGTTAACCTTCCCACAATGCTATTTTATTTGGAAATTCCGTGGCATTCTCGGTATAACTTGTGTGATCTGTGGATTTAGCTTAAAGTATTTCATTTTATAACACTGTTGAGTGTCCAAATCTGAAGTTTTTCACCAATATTTCACCTGAACTGTGCTAACATCACTTATGCTTTTCAAAGAGAATTCACTAGTAAAATATTCGAGGTGGATGAGTTCGTGTATGGGTTTTTTGTCTTTTTTTATGGATGTTCAGCATGGTTTAATGATATCCGCTGTAGCTTTTGATGTTTACTCCGCTTGCTAAAACTCTAATGAGACACTACTCATGAAAGTGGTAAAAGACACAATCACTCACAATCACCATTACATTAGGAACATACTTTACCAGTGCAACCATGTCCATGTGAACGTCCTAAAGTCATACAAGACAGTTCTGGTGATTTTGACCATAGTCATGCCTACCGCACCCACAATGACTGTTCCTCCCTCTATGTATGACCATGTCGGTACCATGCACCTTTATGTACGGTTTGGTAGCACACCTTACAGTGTGTTGTGTAAAAGCCTTGCATTCATCCGCCATGTTTATCCTTTATTTTATCATTTTGTTTTCAGTTACTAGTTTAGACACATATCACAGATTTGTTCTTTTTTTTGTTATGAATATGATTTTGATGTGCAGCTACTGATGTTACTTTCAGCAAGTGGTTGTTAGTGTTGTGCACACAGAACAATGCCTACCACCACGGCCTCCGTCGTCGTCTTCTCCTTCGTTTGTAAGTTTGACCCTGCCGCCTCCCTGTTCCGGTCATGTACCGCCGATCACCAACCCTGCCTTACATTGATTCCACTTTGGCTGCTAGAGGGTGTATTGTCTGTTTGCAAAGGTTTACTTGGTTTCAGACAAGACAACTTAGGTAATATTGGAACAAACAAAAATCTGCTCACAAGACCTGCTTTCAGTGCCAATACAATACATCTTTGGTCCACTAAACCACTAAAATAAACTGCTGCTAATCTTTGCGATTGATATTAATCGTCGATCAACTCAAATTGCAAACCAAAGACAACACCTAGTCACTCAGACCCAAGCTGGAATCTGGAAGGAAAACGTTAAGGTGTAGGGTGTTCATGACCATTATGTGTCCTCCAACTATCACGCTCACGCACTGTTGTGTTCGCACACACTAGAGGTAGTAGAGCTGCACCTATTTCCAAAATTATATGTCAGCACAATCCTTAAAAACAGTAAAAAATGTGTGCTGGTAGAATTGTACAATATAAAATTTTGGTGCAACAACTCCACTCAATTTGCAGTCTGAGCGTTTCGGCTCGAGTACTGTTAGAGTTTTCATCAACTGCTGTGACACTAACCTATCACTGTAGTTGTTGAATGTTTCCAGCTTTCAAACTCATGCAGAAAATTGTGCTGGTCCAGCTCTGCTCCTCTTTGCTGTTCTTATGAGTTTGCTTTTGTTTTAAGTTTTTGTTCTTTGTTGGTTTGATAACCTAAAACCTACCAGGCATATCTATTTGTTCATTCCCAGCTGCCAACTGTTTTGTAATATCTTTCTTTGCTTATCATGTTGCTATGCGTATACAAAAAGTCTAGCCTTGCTGGCTAACTCTCTCATCTCCCATCCTCTGTCACTCGTTTGCTCTTGTGTAACATTTTACTTTACATATATGAATGAAGAATCTTATAAAAGCCTCCATAATAACAGGTGCATATTGCAAAGTTGTTTAGTCATTTTGCAGCTTATAAGTTGTAAACAATCATTTAGATTGAATGGAAGTTACAATTAAATTATGATATTGTTTGCAGTGTGTTGTCTGGTGCAATGTGAGCCTCTAACCGCTCCCACACAAAGCAAACCATCACTTCTTAATGATTTGCTTACTTTCAGTCCGATCAATGTCTCATTCAGCGCTGCGTAAGTTGTGTGCTCTTAAATGGGAGTCCTCCCCATATCTTGGTTCTCCATGGGTTAGAATTCACTCCATTTGTCTCCCAACCATTTATTTATTGCACTCAGCTGGAGATAATTTAGAAAACAAACCCACTACCTGATACAATTATGTGTTCACACGCATGAGTTTTTTCAATCATTTGTTGCATTGTTTTTCTCAGCTAATATTTAGTTAGGTTCTTTCATTGACTTCCCATTGCCAATCTCAAGAGCCTTAAAACAATCATTTGTTTGGTTGTTTGGCTTGCTGAGGTGTTTTTGTATCGCTTCCCTTCTGTGGTTGCCATTCCTGCTCATGTTCCCCTATTATGATGGTGATAGTGTTGAATTGTGTACATGTTTTGGATGGAAAGCAATCATAGTTTATCAGTTGCTTGCTGCAGGGAGTTTTCATTCATCGCTCACAGGTTGTGGCTATAAGGTTTCACAAACAAGTCTACAAACATCCATACCCTGTCCATAATGTCTTCATCATTGTTGTACTATTTTTAGAAGAAAAAGATCCATCCGTGGTCTAAAGTTAACTCTGTACATGTAGCCAATGTGTGTACACACTCGAATAAGGTATTATGCTCTTCCCGCAAAGCTACTGTAGACCTATTGGAAGTTGCCTGACTTCATAGGACGGACAACTCAAATTTCTACCGCTTGCTCCCCCATACCCGACACTCTGTTGTTGATTTTGTAGTGGGCATAAGGTGTAGAAAAAATTGTGATATACGTGTAAAGGGTTTGATTCTCATGTACTAAGAAATTATCTTCTTGTACGTACACTTCTTGTAATGTGTGCGCCAGGACTTGTCTCTTCTGAACCTGAGGCCCGGGCACAGGTGAGATGTAAACTCCTGGCTCAACATAACTGCTAATCACATCACACAATGGTATAGTAGTGCTACCACATACCACATATAGTAGTGCTGTAGTACATGAAGGACTACTGACTTCACTATTCGCTAACTATTCATAGCATTCGTAATTGGAGGAGAATATAATAATGACTCAACCAATCAAAGCGTATACTGATATGTTTATTTCCTGTAGCCTGGGACAGGCAATGACCCGCTAAAGTCTGTCTCAGGCTATATTCACTAAGTAGATGTGTTGGTAGTCACCACTCATATCTCGCTGGCAGTATCTTCTATAGCTGTATTTTACAGGGATAGGAATCATTGTGGTTGAGTGACTGTTGAAATGCTTTTGGTGATTGGTGCAAAGCTCACGCTCACATGCTAACTCATATACACTTTACCTCTTGAGTATTTTTTCATGTTTTGGTGCTAGTGGCGATAACATGCCATCTGAGAAAATATCTGTGTTGAAATGTGTTTTGGATGATTTACGCACGGAATGGTCTGATTGGCTGACGCATGCCGGTTTTGCTCTTCTGTTGCTAGTAAAAATGTTTACAGCTTCATTATAATTCTAGCTATCGCTGCTGAGTTAAATGTAGAACTACATTCCTATAGCAAGCTTCTCTCCCTTCTTTGACTTTTATTATGAATGCATGATCTGTTAACCAATGTATCTAACTTATCTCTCTACAGGAGGAAGAAGAAAAACAAATGAGGTCAAGTTTTTTTGGTAAGAGAAAGAAGAGCAGCGGAGCTGACAGCATAATAGCAGCCAATAGAAAAGGTGGGCACCTCAAGATGGCTGAAAGAAGTATAATTTAGGATCAATCATTTTTACAAGTAACCTTTAAATCCCGGTAATAAAGCAGTTTCCAATGTAGAAGATCATCATGTCAGGGCAGCTGTGAAAAGTGAGTTGGTCAACCAATGGGCATTTCATCGGGTCCACTGTATGAATAACATTCGGAATGAGTGTTTGGATCAGTAGCGTCATTGTTTCACTGGACCCAGTTTGTGGTGTATTGCACTATGATGCTGACGTGTTGATTCTGTTTGCTTGCAGGTTCAAAGTATGAAGGTGCCCTTTACAAGAAAGACCATCAGATAATTAAGTAAGTGTGATTTTCTGTGTTAGCGGTCAACAGGTCGAACCAGGTTTAAGCTGTTCCACTTTTGATGTCATCAACCTTCATCTGTCATTGAATACCGAGTCTTCTGTCATATCAATACCAATTTCATAATTTCTTTTTCAAAAATGCGGAAAATGGCTTTTTGATGATACTGGTGAGCGAAGTGAGCAGCATTATTTGAGTTTCATGGAGAGGCGTAAATAAGCAAAAAATGACGTATTCACAATTTAGTAATAAAAAGACAATCATGTCTGCCATAGACCAGGTATATATATTTGACCTCCTACTAGACCTACCCAACTACTGTAAGGGTCTGTGATCCATAGACATGTGAATCAAAGTCATAGACATGTGAATCCAAACAAATGAATTTGATTTTTAACTTCATTTGACAGAGCAATGCAGGAGGAGGCTGATGGATCTGCAGATAGTTACTTTTATGAGCCTCCTGTTAACAAGTGTACCATGAGCTTCACAGAATATAGAGATGAAGTGGCATACAGGTCACATACAAGTGAAGATTTCCTCTCACCTAAATCTCCTCAGGTATGACCATCTTTGGACAAAAACTGTTTAGAATAAAAAGTTTCTTTTACCTACATGTACTTTGCTTTAAATTTCTCGCGTATTGTCTAATTGCACTGCTATTTTTGGCATTTTTTTCAGTTTAAAATCTTTCAGTGACATCCGTTGATATACATGATGTGTTTTTCACCTGGAAATGGCCACAGATATTGAGCCTTGTCAAATCACTGCCAAATTTAAAAGAAAGTTCAGGAATATTATAATGGCTGAACACAGGCCTACTACAAAAGTCAAAAATATATGCTATATTTTTATTGTCATGCTCAATTATATCTTATTGCTTTTTACTTTTAGTCGTTTGCCTCGCCAAGGTTCAACGTATTTTTAGACATCTGGGTCAGCACAGTGTATTACTCACTTCTAGTCGTAGTTATGATGTGTGTCTTCGGTGTTCAGATAGACAACAATCTAGCCTGGCTCATATACCTGGTGAGTTACCATAAATGTTCTCTCATATTCTAACAAGGTTTACCCTGCGGATTTTTAAAGGTTCTCTATTCAACGGTAGCTACCTAATTTTATTATGCTTAAAGGTGTAGGTTTGTTGTTTTATAAAGTTATTTAGATAAGCAATGATCTTTTGTTCATCTTTGACCATAGTAAGGCTGTACGGCCGATTGGGAACTATACAGCTAAGGACTCAGAATTTCTGCTCTAAAATTCTACGCTCTATGATTGTGCATGTAGTGCCAATACAGTTTTATCTGTAAAGTGACCTGGATTATCTTAAACTTTGTGTCATCTGTGAAATAGGGGGGTCAAAGTGATGGCTTTGTTTTTCATCTGAAGTTTAATTAATCCATGACCATGACAAAATTAAAGATTTAATATAATGGTACAAAACAGTACAATGAAATATCGGAGTATGTAATCACCTTTGCTTTTTATCTGTATTTACAGATTTTATCACTGATATTTATTGCATTCCAAGCAGTAGCCATAACCTTGACTGTATTCACGGGTCAGAGGTCATTTCAATCATCCAATGAGATTGCAGCAGAAGTCGTATCAGAAACTAGTCAAGCATCTGGATTTAGCAAACTTGTTGGTAAGAGTGTACACATAGTATATAGTCTGGCTCATAAGCAATTTTCATTTAGGCCTATCTATTATTTACTTTATTCCATGCTTATTGTCTCTGCCAAAGTTTGCAGTAGATGCTTTCACGGAGTAATTTATGTATGTTGGTTTTTAAAGATGCATATGCTCAGAGTCTGTGTACGCAGATTTACGTATATACATGTATTCATGTACCCGGGTGTATGAATTTAAGTATTTATTTATGTATATGTATTTATGTATATATGTATGTATCAATTTGACAGATTTATTGTTTTACAATCAAACAGCGAAAACCAGTGTTGGAGCGACTCATGTTTTTTTTTATTTCTAGGAATATGCTACAGCTGGATTACTAGTCACATACTTGGTCTGATACAGTTGGCTATACCACTAGGAGTAGTGTACTCTCGATTTACATGCCAGACACTGATTGACATGAGGGATAACTCCGAATTATTCTTCTGTTATGCTGTGATCACTGCTATAGTGCATTCCATAAACTTCAACCTACTAAACAGCTGGATGAAATCAACCATCGGTATGTGCACTTATTGAATATTGTCAGGCGCTTTATTAAGTAAAATCAGATTGCTTGGAGAAACCTGATAAAACTGTCATATGTATGACACCCCCAAACCCATACGCTGTATAAATAATTTGAAATAGAGGCCAAAGCTGGACTCAGCATGATGAAAACAATTTATAACGCTTTTCTATTCGAGCAAGATTAGCAAATTTTTTATTTTTTAGTTTGCCATTTTCAAGAGGTAGCAACTCTCACTGCCAAGTTCTCGGTACTTCGCAGCAAATGCATTTACTAACGGCTAAGCATTGCATCTCAAATGGATTCATCGTTACCAGTGTAATTCTGACATTATCCTTCATCTTGTAGCCACTATTGGAGGTGTGGCGCTGATAGTGATAGCTAATGTTAACACATGTCCGGAGAAGATCAGCGGCAGCTCCTCAGCTGTGACAGCAGCTATGAGTAACATCACATCTAATGTCACCACACACCAGATGCTGCTGTTCGATGGTATGATGTTGATAATTTGTTGTTGCGACCATAATTCGAATTGAAATAATCGGAAAATTTTGAAAGATTTAACATTTCTAGCGTTTGCCAGGGGCTGATTCAAAGAGTTAGTATTAAATGATAAGTAATCGCGTGTATCTTTATGAGTGCAGCATTTTGACATGTATTAGCTGTACGAAGCTCCAATCTAGCTAATCTTTATGGTTCAACTTTGCCCATCCTTGCTAATTATATAGATGTACCTGTTTTATTATATATGTAATACATAAACTCTTACCCATTATCACATGATGTATATTTGCGTACAGGCAGAGACAGTGCCAGTGGTAACATGATGAACACGGAGCTCATACTAGATATTATACTACTTCTTATCCTCATCTGGTTCTTGAACAGAGAAATAGAACTCCTCACTAGACTTGCCTTCAATGGTGACCTACAAGCGGCTAAAGATAAAAAGTGAGTTCTTGTTATCAATTTTTGTCTTACATTACTTAGGTTGAGGGTGTGGATTTAAAACTCTACCTATCCCACAGGTATTAATATATACACAAAGTCTTCTCACTTCTATTGGATCTCGGGACAAAACGCCAATGACAAAATGCCATCGCCCAAAACCCCAGTATAAAAAATGCTCCCCATAACCCCAACCCCCAAACCCAAAACACAAAAGTCAGTGGCATTTCATACAATGGTGTTTTGTCCGTGGCATTCAGACCGGATAATCTTCTATTGCCATAGCTAGCCAGCTCTTAGACAAGTCAGTAACTGTGTTGAAAGCTAGCATGTCAGGACAAAAGTGTTAAGTGATAGCTTAAATTGTAAAACGGAGAGGCCAGCTGCAAATCACAAACTGAAGTGCTTGCAATGTAATACTGTACTTATATATTTACGCTGTTCATGGCAACCATCCATTGCGCCATCAAACCATTGCTTTTTAATGTCGAACTTTCATATAACTATTTTTGCATATAATTGGTGAATATTTTCATCTCGTAATGAGATGAATTTATTCAAAAAATTTTATACATGTATATTTACCAATTAATTGTTCCGGAAAAATGCGACATTTGGAAAATTGAGATTGTTTGGTTCTTCCTGCAACTCTTTGCATTGTCTGGAGTTGACTCATAACGAGTCATGGCTTCAGAAAAGTCGCGTTTTTCCAGATGAGTTACTTCCGTAAACTTATTTCTCTATAAGTTTATGGTTACGTGCTTAGATAATGGTTCGGAGTTGTCTGCTCATTTTCAAACAAGACATAATTTCAGCTCACATCCCCTCATCTCCTCTTTTTGTGTACACCAACAGAGAAGCAGAGAATGAGAAAGCACAGGCAGACTCGCTGTTACATGACATCATACCTGTACATGTGATGGATCAGATAAAACTAAGTGGAGAATACTCCCAATCACACAAAGATGTGGGAGTCGTCTTCATCAGCATCACTAACTTTGACGAGTTCTATGATGAGTCATTTGAAGGAGGTAAGAAAAGCAATCTCTGCGTGCCTGCCTTGCTTCATAGTTGCAATGGAAAAAGTAAAGAGGGAACAGCTCACCATCTAGCCCTACCAATATAAAGCAAGACTTTAAATTATACGTAAAAGTAATCGTAATCGAGCAAATTTCTCAATACTGATTCTTGAATACCACTCTGCGCTCCTGCTAAGCAAAGAGACATGAAAATGTGATGAATTATGACTTCATATTTGGTGGTCAAATAAACCTGCAAAGGTTTCTATATTCATACATATCTACCCATGTTTCTTTTTGGCACTTTATATTTTATTATGCTGTTTTTACACTAATTTCAGGCAAGGAATTTTTGAGAGTTCTAAATGAGTTGTTCATGGACTATGAGAATCTCTTTAAAAAGAAGAAGTACAAAGACATCGAGAAGATTAAGACTATCGGTAGGTCGAGAAAAGATACGAAAATGTCAATATGCAAATGCACAATATGTACATTAATTGATATGCTTGTAGGATGCATATCAAGATGTTAACCAACCCAAAGTATAAAATCCATCCCTTCAATGCAAACTTCAAGAGAGTTTTTTTGGCATCTTGGCACACAAATTTTTGATTTAGGAGGTCTGGCTTCTGTAAATAATCGATGCCAGCAAGGCAATCATGATCCTTAACAATAATTATTTTAGCCTACATTTAGTTTCATCCCCCTGCCACGTTAGAGCGTATTTAGCTACTTGAGATATTTTTAACAAATATTTTGGTTTCTTAATCTTTTGCTCCATGAATCTAAGTGAAATATTAACAAGCTTTGATCTCATTAACGTAAAGCCCTGCTTGGAAAATGCAAAAATGTCAGCCAAGCATTTACACATGCTATACCAATGATGAGCTATAAAATAATCAGTAATCCGTTATCTGTGACTACAGGAAGCACATTTATGGCAGCGTCGGGATTAGATCAGGCTGCCAGGGATAAGAACTCAGACCCCAGAGAACATCTGTACGCTCTGATGGATTTCTGTATGGAGATTATCGAAACTGTCGATGCGTTCAATGAAGGTATTTAGATTACCTAATATGAAATCCATTCAACCATTCTTTTTCACGTAAAGGATATCCATGCATGTTCATGTATGTGAAAGCTATCATTGATGTCAGTTTTATCTGCCCATTGATGACTAGGAGATAACTCCAAAATAGCTAAGTTTTATTGCCCTTGTTAACTTCCTGTTGACATCATGGTTTTCTAACCATGGCCAACCATCTCAGTAAGAATTAAACATTTAACCAGATTTTTTTAATATGACACAAGGTTTTCCATTCAGAATCATCACTTTTGTTGGTTTTGCATGTACTTCAGAAGACAACCAAAAACCATTTTTTCCTTGTATTGTTTACAGGCATGTTTAACTTTGACTTTACACTGAAGATAGGATTTAATGTTGGTGATATTGTGTCAGGAGTTATCGGTACATCTAAGCTACATTTTGATATCTGGGGTAACACAGTGAATGTCTCCAGTAGGATGTACAGTACTGGTGTCGTAGGTAAGTTTGAGGTCAAAGATAATTGCAGCACAAGATGGTATTAAAACTGTTACTGTGACATCCAAATAGTCAGTAATACGCCTGAGGTCACCGTATATAAACGAGTATTCCTGTAATGTAGAAGCCTCTCTTTTAGAAGACTTATTATTTGCATACAATTTTTCACCCAATGGCAATGACGGGTATTTAATTGGTTTACTACTTAACAGTTTGAACTAAGAATGGCGACCAAAATTTGCATTAGATTATTGGTTTTATTGAAGAGTATAGCGGTTAATTCAAATATCCTCCTTTCGTTGTAAAACGTGCTTTGGAGATTATAAAAGGTGAGGAGAGTAATTTTTTGACATCTATCTCTGAACTTGGTCTTTCAATGACTCCTCCCTTATGTTGAATAGTTCAGGAAGATGTAATCTTGAAATCTACAACTTTTTTCATAGTGTATTCCCATTATTATCTTATAGGAAATGATAACATCCAAAGTTGCCATCTCATTATTTCCCTATATCAACCAATCAGCTTCCAGTGCGCTTGATTGAGTGTTTAACAGCCAATCAGAATGAACTGAGTGTTGTATAAGTATCATTCGGAATTCCCAATACAATAGAAGATAATTCCAATGTTAAAATGCCCTATTGAGACTTACTTTCTTCATACATGTATATTTCTATTCTTATCTTATTGAGAATTACTTTTTTTACCTCAGGACGGGTACAGGTCACAGAAGATACCGCTAAGATGTTAGAACACAGATACAAGTTCGAATACAGAGATACGATATTTGTGAAGGGTAAGGGTAAGATGAGAACATACCTTCTACAAGGTAAACGAACCGATGAGATCGAAAGTTAGATGACCAGGCAGCAGAACAACGGTAACTTTTTGCTACGGTTTTCATTGATGTTGGCTTTAGAGTAGAATTTGGGACAGCTTTCTTAGTGTGTGGTAAACTGTTCTATAATACAGTAAAATTTTGGTTAATGGTTAGAATCCCTCTTTATTTGAAACGGCACTATGTATAGAAAGTTGTGGTAATTAGAAGTTCTACGATTTGGTAGAATCAAGATTTGTTCTTACTTGAACATGCATAATCTATAAGACAAGTGTCAGTTTAATACCCTCCGTTTCTAAGATCTGATTATTAATTATTATGTATTTTATATTATTTTATTACTATTGTTTTACTTCTTTTATACACAATACTTAGTGTAACCTTAGTTCTCCAATTTTTACGTTTGTCATCATGTTAATGTGAGTCAGTTTGTTACATTTTGAAGTCTCTAATTTTCTAGACAAATCCCCCACATAGCCCACCCCTCCCCCCATCCCATATTAATCATAACAAGTCATGTGTTGGGGTGTACGAATAGACATTCCGTAATTGTGGTCATAGATAAACAGGGTGGCAAATCTTTTTTAAATTGAACTTAGTCATATTAGTGACACTGTGGTCAAGCACATAAACACCTCTACCTTATGGTGGGCTGGGGCTACATTCATTTCTATAGTTTATGTTAAAAGATCGTTATGTTGGTATAAACGTCTAAAATACTTTACTTTCAATACTAACAAATAGCCGTTCGCTTTGTCGCAGGCTGACCTTTTTTATTATATTATTTCTGAAGTTATGTTGAATATTTTGTAGCTTGCATCTTTTTCTTGTACAACTTTCTAGATAATTTATGAATCATCAGAAGATTATGGTCATACCTTTCTTTGTTATGTCTGAAATAATGTGTGTAGTAAATAAAAAACTTGTAATGAAAGTAATTGGTTTTTCAGTATATGAGAGTTGGTAAATCAATATCAGAGTTTGGAAGTTCTTCCTTACTGATTGTTTTCGAAATTTGGTTAAATTGTGACTGGTGAAGTCATAGGTCACTAAACTTGACCAGTGTCAATTCAACTCTATGTGAACATTTAGATCATGTTTGCTCGTCATATGTGTTGAGAGTTACCAACAACTCTGATCATCCGCTACGAAAACTGCTGAAAACCGAACAAAAATCTAGACCTTAACGATTAGTGTCATCAAACCAGTCAGACTTTTATATCAGCCAA